>Ga0210057_1011133_pt1 | contig 10018 bp, 6 predicted proteins | sample CryGeyCG2114_010_2_FD_183968 | JGI IMG/M metagenome (GOLD analysis project Ga0210057, IMG submission 183968) | Groundwater microbial communities from aquifer - Crystal Geyser CG10_big_fil_rev_8/21/14_0.10 (SPAdes) (version 2) | ecosystem: Environmental > Aquatic > Deep subsurface > Groundwater ...
TGAAATGCAATAAACAGCCACAGCTTGTCCGGATTCACATAGTTTCCATCCTGAAATCTTCTCCAGAGGGAATTGATATACTCTGGATTAAATATTCCCTGCTTTGCAAGCATATCCTTATCAAAATAACGTTCTAGTTCTTCTGACCAATCACTTTGCAGCCACTCATACAGCGGAATACGAAATCCTTTTTTTTGATTACCCACTAATGATTCTGGGAGATACTTTCTGAGTAGTTGCTTTAAAATCGTCTTATCACCAAGCTTCTTGTACTTTATCTCTGGCGACACAGTAGCCATATATGACCACAATGCTGCATCTAAAAATGGCTCGCGTCCTTCCAATCCTACTGCCATGGTTGTCCGATCTGTTTTCACTAAAATGTCATCAGGTAAGTATTGCTCCACATCCCACAGTTGCATTTGTTCACGAAGATCTGTCTGCGTCACAACAAAGAGAGCATCTGCTTTCGCAGTAGTTTGTGTGTCACTCGCAAACAACAAAGGCACTTCTTCTTTCTGCCAGTAGCTACTGGCGCGAGCAAACCGCTCGGCGTCATCGGTAAGGCACAGTGTTTCTTGCAGCTTGTTCAATTTTTCTCGCACATTTGAGTATTGCGGTACGATATGCAGCTTCCCCAAAAATGTAACAACTCGAGATACGATTGGTATTCCCATACTGTGTATCACCCTCTTAAGGACACGCTGCTTCCACTCTGCCATATGAGAAAGTGTTTGAAGTGCGCTGTATTTTGTGTAGCCAGCAAACAATTCATCCCCTCCATCTCCTGACAATGCCACCGTCACGTGTGAACGTGCAAACTCGGCCAAGAGGTATGTAGGAAGTCCAGATGTATCACCAAATGGTTCAGAAAATGTTTGCACATACTGCTTCATTGCTTTTCTTGCTTTCTCTGGTGACAATCGCAATTCATGATGGTCTGTTCCCAACGCTGCCGCTATCTTTCTGGCTGCAGCAGATTCGTCGTACTCACCCACATCAAACCCAATGGTGAATGTCTTAATTTTTTCCTTTCTTTGTTTCTGGAGTAGTGCGGCAACAAGAGACGAATCAACCCCTGAACTCAAAAAAATTCCTACAGGAACGTCTGCAACCATCCGATAAGAAAAACTTTTTTCAATAAGTTTTTCGACCTTCATGAGCACCTCTCTCTCAGAATCTTCCGTATGTGGTTTGTCAAAGGCCGCCTGCGCTGACCAATATTGCGTCATTTTTCTGTTTCCGTCTGTATCAATCTCTAATATATGTCCTGGCGGAAGTTTATGTGTGTTTTGAAATATTGTCCGCGGGCCGGGGATATACCCAAACTGAAAATATTGTGAAAGAGCCTCTCTATCAATGCATTTTTTGTATGTTGGATATGCAGCAAATGTGCGGAGGTCAGAAGCAAACAATATATCATCATCTATCATCGTATAATATAGCGGCTTTACTCCAAATCTATCGCGCACCAAAAAAAGCGCTCCTGTTTCTTCGTCATAGAGGGCAAAGGCAAACATACCAATACACTTTTCTACAAAAGAAATACCCCAATGCATATATGCATATAAAAGTACCTCTGTGTCAGATGTGCTAGAAAAAACATAGCCTGCTTTTTCTAACTCTGCTTGCATTTCTTTATAATTATATATCTCCCCATTGTACGTTACTCGTACACGTGCCGTACTTCCTTTTTTTTTCCTTGCCATGGGTTGATCTCCTAGAGATGAGAGATCAATCACAGACAATCGAGTGTGCCCAAAGAATATGCCTGCTTCTTTTTCATACCAGATTCCCTGCCCGTCAGGTCCTCTGTGTGCAATACAGGCAAGCATAGCTTCCATGGTCTTTTGCTGTATTTGTTGTACTTTTCCACCAACAATGCCACACATACAATTATATATTCAAAAAAGAAAGAATATTTAGTGCTCGTTTGTGCCATGTATACGCCTGTACATCTGTATACGCCTGTGCAGATTTTTTGTACGACAGATCAAGATCAGAAGAAGCTGCCTCTAAGGCATGTATAAAACTCTCTGTATTTTCCGGAGAAAATAACCACGCATTTGATTCGGAAAAAATTTCTCGTAAACTGCCAATGTCTGACGTGACAATCGGAACACGGGACGCCATATACTCAAAACTTTTTAATGCCGAGTGATACTGCCATGTAAGAAGCTGCTTGGTAAAAGGAATAACAAGAAGATCTGCTCCAGAAATATACAAAGGCACCTCTTCAATTTTTTTTCTTCCCAGGTACACAACATTCGGTGACAATGCGTTTGGTGCATCCCCACCATCGCGCTGCTTTCCCATAATGACAAAAATCATATGTGGGAGTTTTGAGGCAGCGGCTTCAATGAGTTCCAGGCCTTTACCTGGATACAAGTTGCTGCTATACAGCACAACTTTCTGATCGGCAGTAGCATGACATGCGTGTCGCAATTTTTTTTGACATGATTTTTTTTCAAGCATGTTGTAATCTTCCAAAAAAACACCATCGTGTGCAACACATACACGTTTCTCTGATATAGGATACGTTGCCAGCACGTATGCTTTGAGCGCATGTGAAATAGATACCACCGTGATATACCGTGATAACAACCGAAATAATACATGCCCAACTCTTGTTTGAAATGGCTTATGGATCTCGTACGTTGTCTTATACCCCAATAGACGGTAGACAGCTATCACCCCAATATCACGACTATAGATATGCTCTGGCTTGGACCGATACGTATATGTGAGTGTAGTCAAAATAAAAAGCCCGTACCGCAATGCACGTGGAAAATGCCCGACAACACGGATTGGGACCCACCGATATGTACGATCCGCTCCGTCCTCTTCCCCCGGAGAATATAACACAAATTCATCCCCCAGGAGCGTCCCAAATGTATGTGCCATGGCGCGTACCTGAATAGACTGCGCGTCGGTGGCAGAAAGAGGGACGTTTGTAATATAGGCAAGCTTCATAGAATTTTTTTTGCCACAATGCAGTAGAGTCGAGAACATTGTTTTGCCAATCCTGTTTCTTTCTTTCCTACTAAATTTGGAAGCAGCGTGAATCCAAAATCAGATTCAATATGAAATATATGTGCAATAGCACGCTTTGAAAAAAACGGCATCCGCGGTATATACGGACCAAAATTCTTTACCTGCCCTCGCCGTTCCCGCTTTAGGTAGTATACACCAAACCAAGAAAACATATTGCGAATAGTACATACCACACGCCCCCCTGGCTTCAATACCCGATGTATTTCTTTTAAAAAATCATGACGCCTCGGTATGGATTCATATACCTGCGGCAAAAAAACAGTATCAAAAAAATTATCCGCATATGGAAGTATCCCCCGCTCAAACACTGCTGTCTGTATACGCTCTGTGTGGAGTCCATCTTGCTGCACGCGTTCCTCTACAAAGTCAATATTGTTTTGACTCAACTCGGCAATATGCAACTCGCTATCTTCCTGCAATGCCTGTAGAATCTTGGTCGTATATGAGCCTCCGTAGGGCATTACTTCCAGTAACTTTCCCGACGTGTGTTGAGACATAAGTTCTGCCACTTCAGCATCCATCTCTTTTTCAAATCTTCGTGAAAGATAGACCCCTTTGATAGGAGACTTTGAATATACCGCCACACTTCTCAAATCAGCAATCCTATCCCACCCCCAGACATCCGGAGAAAATATAGAAAACGTATTGTTGTCAATACGAATGGCATCATAGGGGTATGAGGCAGCTTTTTTCAATGGGTATATTGATGCCGCTGGGCGATGAAATGTATCCCAAGAACGAATCCCGGCAAGCGGACGACGGGCAGCTTTCTTCTTTGCAGTCCCCTCTTTTTCGTATCCAATACAAATAATACCAATAATTTCAAATTGGTTTGGAATATGTAATAGCTCCCCCACCTTCTGCTGATTTCCAATACCCGCATTCCACACCGTCGCAAGCCCACGGAGATGCGCACTCAAACACATGTGATACCCCATGATAGCTGCACTTTGCACCACAGCAAACTTATTATGATTCCACCCCTTTTGAAAACAAAGTACCAGTACAACAGGAGCCTGTACAATATGCTTGTTTGCGCCTGCAATTGCAACCAATGCTTCTTTTGTTTGTACGTCGCTCACAGCAACCACATGCGTCATCTGGTGATTGCACGACGTTGGTGCCTCTCGGGCATCGTTAATAATGGCATCAATAATGGTGCGATCAACCGTTTTTGTCTGAAACTCTCGTACACTCCGCCGTCTGGCTAAAAGGCGCAGTACCGCTTCAGGATCAAGTTGTTGTTCTGATATGTCCATCATACTGACGTCATGATTATACGATAGCGTGCTTCTGTGTTTGGAACTTCTTCATCAACCTGCCAATAATACTGTACCCCTGTTCCAAAAGAATTGGAAACGATACGACGCTTTTGCAATGTCAGTCCCAAGTCAGGAGCAGATACCACCAATGTTGCATGATGTTTAAAAAAAATGTGATATGCATGTGTAAACTCTTCCACTCTCTCAATCTCTGTATCCAAAAATGATAACGCACCCACGCAATCTACTGGTTGAGAGGACGGCGAAATCATATATTCCATGGTAAACGCATCAGATGTACACGTATAGGTAGCAGAAAATCCATCTCCAGTCAATAATGCCATACTATCTTCTGGGTGTGTAAGACGAGCACAATATGTATCAAAAATAGCATATGTGCCTGCTTGCTGTGGTAAATCAGATGTCCAGATATTATTTTTAATAGAAAAATCATTTGCCAAAAGTACTGACACCCCGTCAACACTCAGTGCGCACAGTCCTCCCATGCCAATAAACCGTGTTCCCTCACCCCACACATACTGGTCTGCCCCACGCCCAATGACCGCATGGAACGTACTATTCTGTAAGACGACATAACCACTTGCCACCGATGAAGGCGTACTTGGTGACACAACAATGCTTGCTTTTTTTTGTTCAAATATATTGGTATATGCCAAACACAAAAAAAACAATGACTGTCCATTATATGGCATAGCACAATGATTCCACCCCATGCGCGCTTCGTGATGTTTGTTTAATGCCGTTGGAAGCCCCCGCTCACTATCAAAGAAACTGTGTATGTTGGTGATCAATTTTTCTATACCCTGTATCTTTGTATCGGTAGCACATGACTCTGCATAGATGTATGATGCCAAGTGATACACATTATTTGCACCACGCCCAAAAAAAGATACATGCCCATCAGGACGTTGAATATATCGAGAACATGCAAGTGCGCGTGAAATAATACCCTCAATCCTTTTGTCTGGCGTATATGCCTGTGCTACACACAGACAAGCCAGGGCAAACTGATGATAGGTCAAGTCCGCACTATGACGAACAGCACCGCCAGTATTATCTTGTATTAACCCTTGTATTGTTTGGTTTTTCAAGACTCTTTTTACTGATGCTGCATATTTTCTTTTTCCATATGGGATGTTGACCTTATGACAAAGCACCGCATTTGCAACACGCATAGCAGCAACATTCACTGGATCATACTCATACCAGCGGGCTGTGATTTTTTTACGAAGTGCATCTATAGAAAATTCGGCAGTAACGTCATCTTTCTCAATCTCCAATAGTAATGCCGAGAGTGGCAGCACCTTAAACTCGTAGTGATCAAACATGGTCCATGTATATGGTGTGCTGCTTGCCTGGACAAAAAAGTTGATAGCATCAATGCACGCCTCTTTCCACTTTCCTTCTCCGGAATGACGCCACTGCCAATAAAAACAATATGCCGCATACTCGGTCGAATAACAGTCTACAGGTACTTGCGGTGGCAGTGCATGCCCCTCACTATTTATGTTTGTATCAAATATTCCACCGGCGTCCAAACAAACCAATGTAATATCTCTAGAACGGTCAGACTGCTGTGCAATAAAGGTAATGCCTCCCTCTTCTGCCAAGCTCGAAGACGCTGTAGGAAGTGCCCCATAGCGAACTCGCTCATACCATATAAATGGGTTACATTTCTTTCGGATATAACTCCATGATCTGGGGAAAAAATCATGATATGATCGATACCGTAGTATTTTTCCAAACATACCACGATATTGTGCCGCATAGTCCGCCGATTCTGTCTCTGTGTGAGTCGTCTCTCGTCTCTCCTGGCACAAACGAAACGGAGTCCCAAGTGGAATTGGAATCCATGCATTATCTTTCTTATAATGCCACTCACTTTCAAACTTAAATTCTTCCAAAAAAAATGTTCCGCTATCATATGGAACTATTTTTTTTTCTATAATATTTCCTGATTTAGGAGAAAGGACGATGTCAGAGATACGAATCTGCCTCCCAAGTAAAAAAATAGAAACATCATCAATCAGTTGTCGAAATTTTTTTTGTATCATAGGTGGTTGCAGTATAACTTGCGACGACGCGGCGAGCATACGCCTCCCAGGTATATGGAGCGACAGCCGCCTTCGCAGCATCTGACATGTCACGAAGGCGCTCTCTATGCGTATACAAAAATTCAAGCTTTTCTGTAATCGCCGCAGCGTCGGCAATGGGTACAATATATCCTGTCTTTCCGTTCTCAACAATAGAACCGGTATTTTCAGTGGTAATCACAGGAAGCCCATACGCCATAGCTTCATACACCGCTTTTGCAGATCCTTCCATCAAGGATGGTAATACAAATACATCGGCTGCCCTGTACTGTGCCTGTATATCACGAGTAAACCCGACAAGAGTGACACGCGCCATGTCAGTTTTTTTTAAGTATGGCTGTATTTCTTTATAGATTCTTCCACAGAGTACAAGTCTACAATTACTTCTTTTAGAAAATCCATTCCATGCTTCGAGCAAATACCGTGCTCCCTTTCGAAGTGCAATACTGCCTGCAAATAAAAAAACAAGCTCGGCATCTGACGTATGTGATTCCTCATGTTCTGAAACAAACACCTTGTCTGCACCAAATGGAATAATGATGTAGGGGGTAGTAAACCCTGCTTGCTGGACAGTATTCACAACAAAAGCCGAGGGACACACCAGTACGTCTGCTTCTGAGATGGCCCGATCAATATAGGCGTGTGATGCCACCACTTCTGTATTTGCATCAATACCTCGTTCGCGAAGTGAGGACACGTATGCGTCATGCGCAATGGGAATATCCAAAAAAACTAAGACGTGATTTTGTTTTAACCACGCCATTGAACGAGAAAGAGACTCCCCAATATGTGCAACCTGGTAATCGCAGGTACCCTTTTTTTTCAGTTGACGCAATACAAAACGATCAAATATCCATACCTCTATAGATCTATAACTGACAAAAGGAGTAATATAGATATGCAAAAAATTCAATGCACGCCCAAGATAATTTTTGTACCACGGAGTACGGACAGTTAGTGCGGTGTCATAATTTGCCCGTGCAATAATGTCTACCTCAACTCCCTGTTGCTTGAGCATGTGTGCAATGATGCCAAACCGAAATCCAATCGTGTTGCCACGTCCGATATCAGAATTTACGCACAAAAGCACTCGTTTCATATATTAGACAGTTGACAGCGTTTCTTCTTCAGAAACTGCGGTGATTTTTTCAATCCCCGGGACATCGGACGAAATCTTTTTATTCAGGTCACTTGCTCCAAACATGGCCTCACTTTTTTTCAATGTGACTTCAATGTGGAGTTGTTCCTGCCCTTGGATAACCGTTTCCAAGCGAAGGTTTGTTTTTTTGCATGTTTGCGTAAGTACCTCTTCCAATTTTTTCTTATCAATATCCTTTCCGCTTATCACCAACAAAAATACACGATGCTCCTGCTGTTTGCGTGAGAAAAAAAGTATCACACCAGCAATAAGCAAATGCGAGATGATTGCGAGTTTATAAATAAATACCCCAGCAACTATACCTGTACTGACCGCCCAAAATAAAAACGCGATATCTCGTGGGTCTTTAATAGCAGAACGGAAGCGGACAATAGACAGCGCCCCAATCATTCCCAGTGAAAGCGCAAGATTGCCACTTATGGCCATGACAATGACCGCGGCAACAAGCGCCACCAATATAAGCGTCATGCCAAAATGCTTTGAAAAAGTAACGCCACTATATGTTTTTTTATAGATATAATAAATAAATGCCGAAAGAACAAATGTCAAAAGTAAACTCATGATAATTTGTCCGACCGTAAAATTAACCGCCGAAATAAATTGCTGATTTCCAAAAAGATCTTTTGCTGTAAATGTATCTAGATTCATAAAAAATTAGTAAATAAGTTCACGCGACAGACAGTATTTACTGATAGCTAATCTGTGGTGATTATTAAATGTGAGCAAACGTGAAATATAGGGCGGAAGACTCGTATTAAATTTCACTTCAAGGATAACAAACGGGAGTTCTTCTGCTCGTTCAAGTACAGCATTTGCGTGCAAAAAATCTTTTGTATATTCTTTCTTTTTTACGTGTGAATCAAATGTAATGCGAACATCGTTTATTTGCCCCCAAAATGCTTCGCGTATATATTCTATCATGACCACCGGTTTGTAGATATCCCTATCCAAGTATTGCCGCATCTCGGAATCAATTGCAGCAACATCAAATTCATGTGCGTCAATACCTTTTTGGATAAGATGCTGTGCAACATGCTCGTCAATCTGACTACTTATTTTCCTTACAACATCTCCATGTTTTTCTTTTATCTCTAGTTTAATGGTTCCCAGGTCTCCGTTATACATGCGCATGCGCACCTTTGCTCGCTTTGATACCCCATCAATTTTGTCGTAGTAGGCAGTATTTGCCAATGTGTCAAAATACAAACTCCGAACCCGATACGTTCCATCTTCTCCTGCATATGGGTCCCTTTGCAATACTTCGCCGATCCGTGCCTTCAACACCATATAATCAGCTTGTGAAAGAAAGTATTTATACTCGAATCTATTTACAAACACACTACTCATAAAAAATCTCTGCTATTGTTGAATCAAACGTTTCTTCTGAAAGGGATACAATTTCTGACACAACATCGAGATGCTGAACAAGGCCCTCCTCACTTTCCCGTATCCATACAGAGGAACCCCCAAAAGTTGGTTTCTTTTGATACGCCTCAATATCTGCCATATTACCAGAAAATATGTTTTGGTCAATATATACATGAGAAAGGTCTTTTGCAGCAATTGCCAACATATTTGACTCAAACGTATTATCTTTCACCCACACGGTACTTTGTTCACCCACACTAATGCCTTTATCAGAAAAACCAAAAAACGTATTTCCATCGATGTTTCCGTACGAACCACTCAGATCAAGTCCATCACCACCACCATCAGAAGAAAGGACGGCGGTATTGACCTCAAACGTATTTTCTGTAATATGTGCATCGGTAAAATCAAGATCAACCTGATCTGCCGCATTGTTAAAAAATATACTGTCTTCTATGGTGACCACTCCATGTTTTACATTGAGCCCATCATCAGCAGTATGCTGGTGTATTTTTGTATCCTGCATCACAAGATCACAATAATATATATCGAGCCCACCAGAATAATATACTCCCGCGACAAACGCTTCACTGCCACCTGAAATGTCAGCATGCACAATGCTACTTTCACATGATGGGGCGTCAACCCCCTGCACGGCAACAACTCCAAAAGGCTTACTCTTATCAGTCGGCGCAATGGTGACGGGGGTGTCTACAGTACCACGCATATGAATTGGAGCAAAAGATACTAAAGAAACATCCTCATCAAGCAAAACAGTTACACCAGAAGAAAATGCAATCGCATCACCCCCGGGAAGCAGGACGTCTTCATGTAATACATATGTACCAGCAGGGAGAACATACTCCTGTTTGGACTGATCATATGTAAATCGCAGTGGACCAACAGACAGTGTTGCTTCCTTTGGCAAAGAAGAAATAGACTCTTTGCTTTCCTCTCTCGGGTTGGCAAGGTATTGTCGCCACACGGAAAAGTTATATACCAAATCGTCACGGTTTTCTTCTATAGTTCTTTTCCGTTGTCGTCTGCCGCGGGAAATACTG
>Ga0210057_1011134_pt1 | contig 10018 bp, 10 predicted proteins | sample CryGeyCG2114_010_2_FD_183968 | JGI IMG/M metagenome (GOLD analysis project Ga0210057, IMG submission 183968) | Groundwater microbial communities from aquifer - Crystal Geyser CG10_big_fil_rev_8/21/14_0.10 (SPAdes) (version 2) | ecosystem: Environmental > Aquatic > Deep subsurface > Groundwater ...
TCCGTTCAAAATAGGTTCGGATTTGGTAGAATAAACGCACCAGAATTTGACTTTCGGGAATTTGCCCGACGAGATTGGCCGCGCTTCGCGCGGCTGAATCAATCGGCAAAATTCCTGAAAGTTTGATACTGGTGCCGAGGGCGGGAGTCGAACCCGCACGGGATGTTATTCCCACTAGTTTTTGAGACTAGCCTGTCTACCAGTTCCAGCACCTCGGCATAATCTTGATAAAAAATATAGAATTGACAATATTTTAGCTTTTTTTCTCTAGAAAAACAAACATTTTTGTTTAAAGATTAAAGAAGGAATAAAGAGCGGCCAGACTGACTAAAACTTGAGTGATAATTCCCCAAAATAGATTAGCATTTGACTGATTTTTATGTTCAAATTCGATATAGCGATTAAGATATTTGTTTTTCCAATTGAAAAAATAATAAGGAGCTTCAACCAAATCAGGGAAAATTGCCCAAAATGCACCAACCCACAAGAGAACAACCTTATTCCAGGAGAGAGAGAGTTTGAAAGCCACAATTAACAAAAGGACATTAGCAATAATAGCATCCCAAGTAATTATTTTCAGTGAGTTTTTGCTGACTTTTTTATTTTTTTTAATTTCTGTATAAAGATGGGGATTCCAATGGGGGATAAAGAAGTCTATCAAGAAGTGGCTTAAAAATGCTAGGAAACAACCTAGAAAGAAATTAGGCGTAGTAAGCAATATAAACGCACCAATTAAAGCATGAGGGGTGGTTAACACAATGATGGGAGTATAACAAGTTTATGATTGACTGTCAAACATAAATTAGCTATTGTAGTACTGTGTTTCCAACAATTTTGCAATTAGGACCGATTGTTATTTCTTCATTGGGGGTAGCCATGTTTTTTGGTTATTTTTTTAGTGTTTTCCTGTTTTGGCAGAAGGCCAGAGAGGAACATTTTGATGAAACAAAGCTGATGGATATGGTTATTTTTGTTTCTCTGGCTAGTTTTTTTGGCGCCAGAAGTGGCTGGATTTTGACCAACTTATCTCAATTAGGAGGGAAACTAGGAGAGTGGTTTGACTTTTTAGGCAAGCCAGGATATTGGTGGTTTGGGGGTTTGCTCTTGGGGATTTGTGCTATTTTGTACTTTAGTCGGAAAAATAAATGGGAATTCTTTAAAATTGCTGATATTGCTTGTTTTGGAGTAATACTTTTTCTAATTTTTGAAGAAATTGGTTTTTTTCTTGATGGCAGTAATTATGGACAAATAACTAACCTTCCTTGGGGGCTAAGATTTCCTGGTTTGATAGACAGACGTCATCCTCTTCAACTATACCGGTTGATTATATTCCTTTTCCTTTTTAGATTGGTTTTTTGGTTAGAGAAAAATTATCGAACTTTTGCTTGGTATCAAGATAAAAAAGGAGAGACAAAAGAAGGATTCATTAGCGCCTTTTTTTTAATCATGATTGGCTTGGTGAATTTTTCTTTTGGTTTCCTTAAAGAATCGGAGATATTTTTAAAATGGATGATTGCCGATCAATGGTTCGGCTTATTGACAACGATCTCGGGCGCCTTTATTCTATATATGCGAAGTGGAAAGAGAATAGAATTTGGCAAGAGGGATAAACAAAAATTTCCAACCAGGAAAAGAGGAGTTAAATTCAGACGTTTTAAGACAGGAATTGATGCGATTACAAAAGAATGAGATTAGTTTTTTAATTTCGCTTCGAGTTTAAGCAAAACTTGGATGAAGAAAAATTTTAAAGGAGAAAAATGGCAAAAATTATTTTCCCGTTTTCAGTTTTAAAACCAGTCCAAAAACATCTTGAAGACAAAGAAAAAAAGCTAAAGAAAAGAAAAAAAACTCTCTCAAAAGAGGATCCCTTTATAGATACTGATCGGCTTAACGATAATGCGGCCCTGGACACAGAAGCAGCAGAGGAAGAAGGGCATGAGAGAGTATCAGTTTTGAAAAGGGAAATCGATAAGACTCTAATAAGGGTGAGAAAAGCTTTAACCAGAATAAAAGTAGGCAAGTATGGTGTTTGTGAAAGTTGTGGAAAGATGATCGATACCGACCGTTTGGCAATTGATCCAACCGTGGAGTTGTGTATGGTTTGTGTCAACAAAAAGACAAAGAAATGAAAAGATTTCTGTTAGTATTGGGAATCTTTTTGGCCGACCAACTCTCAAAATCATTAATTTTATGGTTTTATCCCGAAAAAGTAATCTTCAACAAAGGGATAGTTCTTAGTTTTTTTCCCTCAGATTTGTGGTTATCAGTTAGCTTTTTGTTGATTTTTTTAATTTGGTTTTTGGGTAAAAACTACTGGTTTTGTTGGTTGATAATCGGTGGTGGTATGACGAATCTTTTTGATCGGCTTTTTAGAGGAGGAATAGTTGATTTTATCAATTTAAAGATTTGGCCGGTTTTTAATCTGGCCGATATCGCGATTACCATAGGAATAATATTTTATTTGTTGTTTATTCTCCGGCATTATAAGTCAAAACTTGACTTTTAGCCCCGCTTTGTTAAAATGAACCCCTGTCACGCTTAGCGTGATTTTATGTTTTATTACAGTGCCCTAGGACTAATTTTATTGGGTCGAACCATTTTTGAACCGATTGATTTTAAAAAAACCGGTTTGGTAGATAATCTCCAGCAACCTTATCTAGTTTTAGAAAGACAATATGGTGAGTTGCTATTGGTAATAGAGAAGAAAACAGCCAAGGTCGAAGAGAGAGAAATGGAAAAACCGCTAACAATTAATAAGCAATCTTTGGCTACCCCAAAAGATATAGAAACTTTATTTGAAAAATATAGTCAAGAATATAGTCTTGATAAGGAATTGCTTAAAAAAATTGCTCAGTGTGAATCTGGTTTTAAGCCTCAAGCTATTAATGGCCCTTATGCAGGCATGTATCAATATTTAGCCACCACTTGGGCATCGCAAAGAAAAGCAATGGGTTTAAATACCGATGAGCAATTAAGATTTGATGCGGAAGAAGCAATTAAGACAGCCGCTTTTCAGATTAGCAGGCAAGGAAGCGGTCCTTGGCCGGTTTGTAGGCTTTAATGAAATTTACCCCTGAAATTGATATTATTAAAATATTGTTATGTTAGAACCAAAAATCATTTTTGAAGATAAAAACATCCTTGTTATAGAAAAACCGACAGGGGTAGTCGTAAACAGAAGTGTAACCTCTCCTGAAAATACCCTACAAGACTGGTTAGACCAGAAGTTTGTAATGGGGAAAGGAGAAGGAGAGTTTTTGAAACGATCGGGGACTGTCCATCGGTTGGACAAGGAAACCAGTGGATTAATGGTAATTGCTAAAAACAACCAGGCATTTAAACATCTAAAAGATCAATTTAAACAGAGGAAAGTTGTTAAAAAATATTTATGTTTAGTTCACGGTCGGGTAGACCCCAAGGAGGGGAATGTCTATTTGCCGATTGGCCGCAATCCAAGAAATAGAAGGCGTTTTACAATTCGATTAGGGGGTAAGCCAGCTCAAACAGAATATCGAGTTTTGGAAATAACAGAGATTGGTAAAGAGAAATTCTCTCTTTTAGAAGTCAGCCCAAAAACTGGCAGAACTCATCAAATTAGAGTTCATTTAAGACATATTGGTTATCCTTTAGTTAGCGATAGCTTATATTTGTCTAATAAACGCTTAAAACAAGATAAAAAATGGTGTCCACGCTTATTTTTACATGCTTATTTTTTATCTTTTGTTCACCCAGCAGGGGAAAAATTAGAATTTAAAATTAGTTTAGCTCCAGATTTAGCTAAATTAATTTCCTTTTAGACTTCATAAATACGGGAAAATGTTGAAATTTGAAATTAAAGCCAAAAAAAGTTCTGCTAGGGCCGGAGTTATTACAACCACTCACGGTAGAATTAAAACGCCAATGTTTATGCCCGTTGGAACTCAGGCAAGCGTTAAGTCGCTATCTCCGCAAGATTTAAAGGAAATTGGCGCTCAGATTATTTTAGGCGGAAATACTTATCATATGTATCTTCAACCAGGAATGAAAGTGATTGAAGCGGTTGGGGGAATGCATAATTTTATGAATTGGAAGGGTCCAATGCTGACCGATAGCGGTGGTTTCCAAGTTTTAAGTTTAGGCGGTCGAAATGGTTTGGCCCAAGTCACCGAAGATGGCGTTTGGTTCCGTTCTCATAAAAATGGCAGTAAGCATTTTTTTACCCCAGAGCTTTCTATAAAAATCCAACAGATAATTGGGGCAGATATAATTATGGCTTTTGATCAACCAAGTCCTTCCGAGGCAAGTAAACAATATACCCGCCAAGCGATGGAACGGACTCATCGTTGGCTCCAACGCAGCATTATTGAGTGGCGCAAGAAACCATCCTATCAGTCGCTTTTTGCTATCATTCAGGGAGGAAAATATAAAGATTTGAGACAACAAAGCACTCAATTTATTATGGAACAAAATTTACCCGGCGTTGCTGTGGGTGGTTCCGAGATCGGCGCTGATCGCGAGAAAACAAGTGAAGTGTTAAGCTGGATAAAGTCAAAAATTCCTTTTGAAAAACCATTTTATCTAATGGGTTTGGGAGTTGGTCCAGAAGATATAGTTAGCGCCGTTTTGGAAGGGGTAGATATCTTCGATTGCGTTGCTCCTACTAGATTAGCTCGTGGTGGGGTATTATATAAGGGGAGCTTAATTATTAAGAAAGAGCCAGCCAATTTAAGAGTTAAGTTTGTTTCTGAGTTTGAAAAAGGACGTTTACATATAGGCAACAGTCGGTTTGCGAAAGATACAAAACCGGTTGATAATGAATGTGATTGTTATTGTTGTCGTAATTTTAGCCGGGCTTATCTACGACACCTTTTTAAAGTCAATGAACTTTTATATTTTCGACTTGCCAGTATTCATAATCTAAGATTCATGATCCATATTTGTCAGCAATTGAGAAAGGCGATATTAGATTGAAAAGAAAAACTGCCCAAAAAAAAAGAGCCAAGAATAATTATGTTCGTGGTTTAATAAAAAGAATCCTTAAGATTTTTTGGTTGATATTAATAATAGGCGGTGTTTTAGTATTTATTGTTGATTTTCGGTCTTCAAGCTGGGATGGCAAACATACACTTAACTTTGTTGAACTTGATAATAATGAAATTGTTTTTTATTCTTTCCATCCACAGGAAAGAGTTTTAAATAAAATTATTTTCCCACAAAATCTTTTTATTTCGACGGCTAAAGGACTGGGGGAGTATAAAATTAATAATATTTATAAATTGGGGGAGATGGAAAAAATAGGAGGTGGGAAGCTTTTAACTTATAGTTTACAAAATTTATTGGGTATTCCTATTGACGGTTGGTTAGTAAAGAAAAAATTCTTTTTGTCTGAAACCAATTTCAGTTGGTGGGACAGAATTAGGATTTTTTATTTTAGAAGAGAACTTAAACCAAATGATATCAATGAAATTGACCTCCGGCAAGCAGGCCTTATTGTGCAAGAAGAGTTGCCAGATAACTCTAGAATTCTTAAACTAGAAGTTGGAAGAACACAAGAGTTTTGTCTACGCTTTTTAACTGATTCAAATATATTAAACGAAAATATGAGGGTTCAGGTTGTAAATGGTACTAAAAGAACATCTTTGGGTAAGAATGCTGCTCTTTTAGCAAGAGGGATTGGTGTTCAAATAGTTAATATTCGGGACGGGGACGAGTTTTTGAATAAAACAGCGATATTTTTTAACCGAGAAACAGAAACACTTAAAAGATTAGCAAAGATATTTAAAACAGACAGACTAGAACAGAAAGAAGATCTAGAAAGCGATATCGTGTTGATAGTTGGTGATGATTTTTGGAAAGAGTTTTATAGTTTCTAAGATTCTTCAGGATAAGAATTCATTTCTGAGTCTAGCGCATCAATTACTTCTGATGGGAGGAAGGAGTTATATTGATCTGGAGAAATTGGAAAAGAAGGAGTGTTTTTATTACGTTTACTTCTTTTAATTTCTTTTATAAAAACTTCAAGGTTATTTTTGCCGACAGATTTAATTACTGAAACATAGTGATTGCCTAGACTGATCAGCCGTATCAACCGATGAGAAAGATCATCCGGTAAGCGACCTAAATAATTATTCTTTTCATCACTGACAATAATGAACCTTTTTTTAACGTTTAATTTTACTTCATTAGCTACGTTTTGACAAAGCAGGATTTTAGGAGAGGTTAACCTTACTAATTTAACAGTAATTGTTTTTCCTGGTTCTTCTAGAAAAAGACCATTAGTAATTGGTTTCCTTTGTTTATTTAAAGAAGGAATAGAAATATTTTCTTTTATTTTTTCTAGATTACGCTTAGCAATGGGGTTAAACCGGTCAAGTTTTAAGACTTCTTGATAAGTTTTCTTGGCTGGTTTCAATTCTCCTTTTTCGAGATAGGCCCTAGCTAATCGACATAATGTCTCAATACTTTCTTTATCGATTTTTAAGATTTCAAGATTAAGCCGAATAGCCCCATCCCAATCTAATTCCAGGGCAGCCTTAATTGCTTTTTCACTGAGTAATGAAGACTCTTCCATACTTTTAAAGATAATAGCCATGATTGAAAGTAAAAGTCAAGATGATATAATAAAATTTAAGATGTCTGGACATTCAAAGTGGAGTACTATTAAACATCAAAAAGCGAGTGAGGATCAAAAAAGAGGCAGGGTTTTTTCTAAATTGGCTAAAGCGATTACTGTGGCAGTGAAAGAAAGGGCAAATGGTGATCCGAATACCAACGCAAAACTGCGTTTAATTATGGAACAAGCAAAACAAGCAAATATGCCCAGGGACAATATTCAACGAGCTATCGATCGAGGATTGGGAAAAGGAGAAGGAGCCCAGCTAGAGACTGTACTTTATGAAGGTTTTGGGCCAGACAGGGTGGCAGTGGTTATTGAATGTGTAACTGATAGTCGTAACCGAACAACATCAGAAATAAAAGCTTTTCTTGAACGCACAGGCGGTTCTTTAGGCGCTCCTGGGTCAACAAATTATCTTTTTGAAAAAAAAGGGCTAATTCTCATAAAAAAGAATCAAAACCTAGAGGAGCAAATGCTAAAATTAATGGATTTAGGAATTGATGATATCGATGAAGGAGAAAAAACTATTGAAGCATATACAAGAGCAAATGAACTAGACTCACTTAAAGACAAGATTCAGACGGCGGGTTTTTCTATTGAGGGACTAGGCTTGATCTTGAAAGCAAAAACAGTAGTTCCTATAGAAGGAGATAAAAGAGAAAAAATTATTCAATTTTTGTCTGGACTTGATGAACTAGAGGATGTTCAGAAAGTTTATTGTAATGCTGATTTTATCTAATGACTAAACGTCGACGATTTATTATTCAGTCAACGGCCTTATCGCTTGGTTTGCTTTTTATCCAATCGGTTGATATTAGTTGGCGATATTGGGCCATTTTAGGAATTGGTAGTATTGCATATTTTTTTACTGCTTGGTCGCTAAGAGAAGAAATAAGGAAAATAAGTTGGTTGATAATTTTGCCTCTTCCAGCTTTGTATACAGGGTCAATTGGGCTGTTTTATTTTCTCTTACCGGCGGCTTTTTTAACCAGGATAATAGTTGTTTCTCTTTTTGGCGTAGGGATGTACGCTTTATTGTTAACAGAAAATATCTTTTCTGTTGCTGCCATTAGAACAATTCAATTATTAAGAGCTGCCCAAGCAGTCGGCTTTCTCATTACCCTTCTGACAATTTTTTTTATTTATGATACTATTTTTTCCTTTAAACTTATTGCTTGGCAAAACATTCCTTTGATATTTGGCTTTTCTTTTATTGTGGTTTTACAAGCTATTTGGAGCATATCTTTAGAAGACACAATAAATAAACGACTGATTTTAATTACTTTTGTTTTGAGCCTTATGGCTAGCGAATTAGCTTTTTTTATTAGTTTTTGGCCGTTAAGCATTACAGCTTTATCTCTTTTTTTAGTAAGCTTTTGGTATGTTATCTTAGGAATTGTTCAAAATTGGCTTGTAGGGAAGTTGTTCAGCAAAACGCTTAATGAGTATATACGCGTAGCATTAATTATTTTTATTATTACCTTTTTTTTGTCTCACTGGGGTGGCTAAAAATTAATTCCCTCCAAGGCTGCTGTATAAAAATTTTGCCTGCAAATAGAAAAAGGGGAGAGAGACAAGCATCCTATAGTAATTATATCTTTTTTCACAAAAACTATAGGGTATTTTTCACGCTAGCAAATAGACAATAATGTTGCTAAGTGTTTGTTTCGGTTTCTTTCGGGTGGTAGTGTTTGATATAGTTGTGGAAAACTTTTCTAAAAGGGAGGGGCTGGTGCAAAGGGAGAACGGTATGGCAGTTTTATTCTATTAAACACCTTAAATCTTATTAATTTTTAATGATTTTAAAAATCCTTATATTTTCTAACTTCCCTAGTTGTAAAGTAGAGTAGTTTTTTTGAAAGAAGAGTACGGCTCTATAATGTCGTACAATATATCTTTTACGACTAGAAAAGAAACGATGAGGAGAAGAGAGGTTTTTGGTTAAAAATAAACTTTTTTAAAAATTGTAAAATAAAACGATTTTATTTTGATCTTTTAATTTTAGTCGTATTTCTCTCTTTTTGGAGTTTGGAAATTTTTTTACAAAAATACTAATGAAATCCGAATTCTCTATACATTTGATATAATGATCATCTTTCTTTGCGAAGCCTCATTTTGATTGATAAGAAGGGCTTTTTAGACCGTAACTATCTATGGTTGGTTGAAATAGGAGCCTTAGAATTGATTTGGTGAGCTTATTGCCTGTTGAAAAAGATCAAAAATAAAGAGACTGGTGGCAACACTGACATTTAATGAGTTGTGTTTACCAAACATAGGAATTTCTACTATTTCATCGGCTAGTTTCAATGCTTGCTTGCTGACACCAATTTTTTCATTTCCCACGATAATAGCTAAGGGGAAATTATTATTATATTTAAAAGAAAAAATTGATTTTGATTTTTCTGTTTGTTCTAGGGCGATAATTTTGGGATGACCGTTTTGATTGCGAAGATGTTGTATTGCTTTTTTGGTGGCCCAAAAATGTTTAAAAGGAATTATTTTTTCAGTTCCTAGCGCAGTTTTAGAAAGCTTGGGATGTAATACAGTCGGACGATTATCTTTAGAACTTATAGGAATCATAATTCCACTATAACCTACAAGGATAATTCTCTTAACACCAAAGGCCTCGGCTGTCCGAAATATAGAACCAACATTATAAACACTTCTGACGTTTTCTAAAATTAAACTAATATTGAATGGTTCTTGGAATAACTTTTGCATCAATGCTGCCATTTTAACATATTATGATTAACCCACTTCTTACTTAAAGATTCCTTAGCTAGAAAAGAAGACTCATGAGTATTTGAGATGTTTTTCTATACGTCGCACAATGTAAATTTATAAAAAACAGATTTAATAATTGCTTTTATAATAAAGAAAAATGATATATTTTTATATATTTTAAATATCGCCATTGACAGGAACCGTGATTTATGTTAAAAAATTAATGTCGTACAATCTTATCCCCTACTCTTTAAAGATTCTTAGCTAAGAATCTTTAAAAGATTATAAAAGGTTCTTAAATAACAAAATAAACAGATTATAAGCAGATACGATAAAAGTATTTATTTGCTTTCAAAAACCGGGAATGATTGATCAACCATTGTGATAGAATTACTATTCTAAAAATTTTAATAAGACAGAGAAACAACTTTTTATCAAAAACAAGGAAACGATGAGAAAAAAAGTTACAAGACGAGCAAAGACCACAATTCATAACAATCGATGTATGAAAAGGGTTGATTTATCGGGGAAAAATGTCTTTTTAGCCATATTGGCAGAGAAAGCCAATAACTGCTAAGATAAAAAGTGAAAAAACAAGAATAAAATGCGAACACCAAGCCTAAAAACATTTTCAGAAAAAAGTCAAGAACTGAGTGGGGATCCCCTAAGTAGATGGATGGAAGAGTTTTTAGAGTACCT
>Ga0210057_1011135_pt1 | contig 10017 bp, 8 predicted proteins | sample CryGeyCG2114_010_2_FD_183968 | JGI IMG/M metagenome (GOLD analysis project Ga0210057, IMG submission 183968) | Groundwater microbial communities from aquifer - Crystal Geyser CG10_big_fil_rev_8/21/14_0.10 (SPAdes) (version 2) | ecosystem: Environmental > Aquatic > Deep subsurface > Groundwater ...
AGAGTATCTGTTGAAGAAATAAAACGGGTACTTACTCAACGTGGCCTTAAACTAAAAGAATGAATTCGAATAAAAGCACCTTGAATAAGGTGTTTTTTTTGCATTTTCCCCTCTGACGCATAAGAATGAAGCAGTATGGTATACAAGACAAAACTAGTAAAAGTGAATCCGAAGCGCCCCGAGAAGGAGATTATCCGCAAAGCCGTTCGACTTCTGAAGAAAGGTGAGCTCGTCGCGTTCCCGACGGAAACGGTTTACGATCTTGGTGCGAATGCGTTTGATATAAAAGCAGTGCGGAAAATATTCAAAGCGAAGGGGCGTCCGAGCGACAACCCCTTGATCGTGCACATTGCAGATGTAAGTGATCTCGGTGGTGTCGCAAGAGAAATTCCCGCCGTGGCAAAAAAGCTTGCCAAAAAATTCTGGCCGGGGCCACTCACTATAGTTTTGAAAAAACAAAAAAAGATATCGAATGCCGTAACCGCAAGCGGGGATACCGTTGGTGTGCGAATACCGCAAAATGAAATTGCGAGGGCGTTGATTCGGTCGGCCCGTGTTCCGCTCGTCGCACCCTCGGCGAACACATCAACTCGTCCGAGTCCCACCGAAGCTGCGCACGTGTTTGATGATCTTTCGGGGAAAATTCCTCTGATTCTCGATGGAGGAAAGACCCGCGTCGGTGTGGAATCAACAGTGATTGATTGCACGGTTATCCCTCCCGCCATCTTGCGCGATGGAGGAACAAGCAGGGAGCAGATTAAATTGGTGTTGGGGAAAGTGGCGCCGAAAACCGGTGGTACGGTCGGGAAAGTTCGTTCTCCGGGGCAGAAATACAAACACTACGCTCCGCGTGCGTTGCTTGTGCTTGTGCGTGGCACCGGAAGGACACTTGTGAAAAAACAATCCTTACGGTGAATGGATATAGAGAAAAAAAAGAAAATATCATTATTCTTTGTTCTGTTGAGCATCTGGCGTCTTATCGCCGTCTCGGTTTTTTTGTTTTTTCATTCGGTTCCTCTTCACGTCCCGCAACAGTTGCACGGAATATTTTTCGCCTTCTGCGTGAGTGCGACAAAAAAGGGGCACATACTATTGTCGTTGAAGGCATTTCTCAGAAAGGAATCGGTATGGCGGTAATGGACCGTCTCTCCCGCGCCGCTACCAAAATTATCTAAAACTTTCATCATCAGGTGACGAAAGTTTTAGACAGTATGCTACAATATATGAATTATGCAGAAAGAGGGAATGAATGTGGTTATAATCGGTGCGGGGAGGATAGGGAAAACTCTTGGTGGAATTTTGAAAAAAAATAACGCACGGGTGTCTTTTTGGGATGTGAAGCGCGGTCTTGTCGCACGGCAAAAACCGCTTTCACAGACGCTACCGGAAGCGAATTTCGTTTTTTTGTGTATGCCTTCATGGGGCTACCGAAGCGTACTTCGGCGGATGAAGCCTCACTTGCCCCGTCACACTATTATTGTTTCTCTCGCAAAAGGGATAGAGCCGAATTTGAAAACCACCGTCGACGTTGCGGTCAAAAAAATGTTTCCCCGCAATCCGCTCTGTGTTTTCGGAGGTCCTATGCTTGCAGAAGAAATTGAAAAAGGAATGGCGGGGATAGGAGTGATCGCTTCTACCCAAGAAGAGGCGTCAAAGAGTGTGTGTGAGCTTTTTTCGAATGCCCCTCTTTTTCTTGAATGCTCAACCGACGTTTTCGGAACAGCAATCGCCGGAGTACTCAAAAACGCCTATTCTCTGGCGTTCGGAGTCGCCGAGGGATTGAAGTGGAATAACAATGCAAGGGGATGGCTTTTTTCGAGCGCCGTACGCGAGATGGTGCGTGCGGGGACCGTACTCGGCGGGCGAAAAGAAACATTTGAAGGACTTGCCGGGATCGGAGATTTTGCCGCGTGCGTATTTAGTTCACATTCCAGACATCACAAGGCGGGTATTGAGCTTTCGCAGAGAGGAAAATGTAGTGTGAAGAATGAGGGAATCGCATCGGTACCATTTCTTACAAAGATGCTCAGAAAACGAAGAATCGAATTCTCGATACTTTTCACGCTCGCCCGAGCGGTGAAGGACGGAAGAACAACCCGCAGGGTTTTTGCGAAACTCGCTCCGTGGGAATAAAAACCAAATAATGGTCTGCAGGTCCCATACAGCTTAATAAGCTATAGCTTATTAAGCTGTATGGAGAGAAAGGGCGTAAATTTTATAGGTTTTTTTGGTTATCCACCTCGGATATGGCGCGGGGGAGTATAATGAAAACAATGGACGGGAAGATAAAGAACTTTGAGGAACTCGCTGTCACGCCTATGCGTCGGGTGGCGCTTGAGCTTGTGGAGGCCGGCTTATCAGCCATTGATACTCCCTCTGTGGTGCGTGGTGCCGTGAAACTGGATGGTGACGGGATAATCATCCAAGGAAGGGATTATTCTCCCGAGGAAGGAGGAAGGATATTTGTTGCTAGTGTGGGGAAGTGCGCACTTGAGGCGGCTGAGGTACTTGAAGAAATATTGGGGGAGAGGGTATACAAAGGTGTCGTGATTGACGTGCACGAGGGAAAGCTCAGGCGGATGCAATCTTTTACCGGCGATCATCCCTTTCCCTCTGAACGGAATATATTGGCGACCAAGGCACTGGTTCGAATGCTTGAAGAGACCACGGAACGCGACCTTGTAATCGCGATTGTTTCGGGTGGTGGATCTTCGCTTCTTTGCAATCCACAAAATATGACGTGGGAAGAGGAAAAAGATCTTGTACAACATCTTTTTAAAAAAGGTGCGCCGATTGAGAAAATAAATGTGATCCGCAAGCACCTTTCACTCGCAACGGGAGGATATCTCGCAAAATATGCATATCCCGCTCGTGTTGTTTCACTTATCTTTTCGGATGTTCCCGGTGACGATATTCGTTACGTCGCTTCCGGTCCGACGGTATACGACCCAACGACTGTGGAGGACGCGAAGAAGGTCTTCCAAGAATACGACGTGGAAGAAGAATGTTCCGCAGGAGAACGCGGGCTTATTGAAACACCAAAAGAAGAAAAATATTTCGCGCGGGTGGAAAATTTGCTTGTGACATCGAATAAAATCGCACTCGAAGCGATGTATCGCGCGGCGGAAGAGAGGGGATTCAAAGCGGAAATAAAAACAACTCGTTTTGATGGAGAGGCGCGCCACGTGGGTGCCGGCATTGCGCAGGCGCTTGCCCTCGAACCTTCGGGTACTTTTCTGCTTTACGGAGGGGAGAGCGTTGTGATATTGAAAACGGCCGGAGGTAAGGGCGGGCGCAATCTTGAGCTCGTTCTTTCCGCGCTCAGATTCGCAAAAGAAAGTGATGTTGTTATTTCTTTTTCATCCGACGGGAGAGACAACACTGAATACGCGGGCGCGATTTGTGATAGAATAACAAGAGAAAAAGCCGAAAAACTCGGTATGGATCCTCGGGAATGGCTCGACCGCAATGATTCCTTTCATTTTTTTGAAAAGACGGGAGATTTTCTTCTCACTGGAGAAACGGGATCAAACGTCTCGGATTTGGTCATTGCCATCCGGCAACGACCGGAACGCAAAAGGTAAAGCGCAAAATGCAAAATTTAAATTCAAAACCAAAAAACGAATTACAAAATAGGAGCTACCAATTTAGTTTGAATATAATCCGACTTTGCGATACTTTACCCCAAAAGAGGAGTGCATGGGTTATCGCCGACCAGCTTATTAGGTCAGCAACCTCTATAGGTGCTAATATTATTGAAGCGAAGGCGTCGAGTTCCCGCCTCGAATTCAAGAAATTCTTTGAGATATCGCTCAAGAGCGCCAATGAGACGGTATACTGGCTTTTATTACTGAAAGATTCAAATTTAATTGTTCCGTCAAAGGTCAATGCATTGATAACAGAGTGTGAAGAACTGGGAAGAATGCTGGGCAAAAGCGTTCTTACATTGAAGCGGAAATAATTTTGAGTTTTACGTTTCAATTTTGATTTTTGCACTCTACATTTTAAATTTTTATGCCCACAAAAAATAAAAAATTGGTGTTGCATTTTTCGGAGGTTGGCATCAAAGATGTCGCGCTTGTGGGTGGCAAGAATGCCTCGCTCGGCGAGATGATTCGCACGCTTGAGCCACAGGGGGTCCGCATCCCGAATGGTTTCGTCGTGACGGCCGCCGCGTATCGTTATTTTTTGGAGGAAGCAGCGGTTCCGGTCTCCGACGACAAAAAAAAGAAGAAAGTTTCACTCAAAGCTTTTATCAAACAAACATTGAAGGGACTTGATACCAAAAATCTGAAGGACCTCGCGGAGCGTGGGAGCGCGGTGCGCGAGACCGTGCGGAACGCGGAACTTCCCGCGGACTTGAAGCGCGCGATCGGGACCGCGTATGCGGAGATGGAAAAGAAGTACGGAAAAAACACCGATGTGGCGGTGCGTTCTTCCGCAACCGCTGAGGATCTTCCCGGCGCGAGTTTCGCGGGTGAGCACGACACTTTTTTGAACATTCGCGGTCGCGACGAGGTGATTCAGGCGGTTCGCGCGGCGATGGCTTCGCTTTTCACCAATCGCGCCATATCGTATCGCGTGGACAAGGGATTCGACCATTTTAAAGTGGCGCTCTCCGTCGGTGTGCAGAAAATGGTGCGTTCCGACAAAGGAGTGTCCGGCGTGATGTTTACCGTAGATACCGAGTCCGGCTTCCGCGATACGGTTTTGATCAATGGTTCGTGGGGTTTGGGCGAGATGATTGTTCAGGGCGAGGTAACTCCGGACGAGTTTATTATATTCAAAAAAACCAGAGCGGTTATCGACAAGAGGCTAGGCACAAAGAGCAGAAAGATGATTTATTCCGAGGGGAGGGGTATCAAGAATACAAAGATTGTACCCACGAGTGAAAAAGAAAAGAACACCTTCGTTCTTTCGAAAAAAGAGATATTATTACTTGCCGAATGGGGAATGAAGATTGAAGAGCACTATTCGAAGAAAAGCGGAAAATGGATGCCGATGGATATTGAGTGGGCGAAGGATGGCCTTCGCAAAGAGCTTTTCATCGTTCAGGCACGTCCCGAAACGGTGCAGGCGGAACGGGATTTCTCAAAGATTGTTGAGTATCAATGCAAAGAGGAAGGAAAACTTCTCGTGAAGGGAGCCTCGGTCGGTTCAAAAATCGCGACGGGCAAGGCACGAGTTATTTTGGATGCAAAACATATTGGTGATTTCAAGGCGGGAGAGGTTTTGGTGACGGATATGACGGACCCCGATTGGGAACCAATCATGAAAATTGCATCGGCAATTGTGACGGACAAGGGGGGGAGAACCTCGCACGCCGCTATCGTTTCGCGTGAACTTGGCATTCCGTGCATTGTGGGATCCGAAAAAGCGACGCGGACCATCACAACAGGTCAAATCGTCACCGTGGATACCACGGGGACCGAGGGGCTCGTTTTTTCGGGGGCACTTAAATTTACACTCGAAGAGCATGATATAAAGAAATTTCCGAAGCCCAAGGTGAAGATTATGGTAAATATTGCGACGCCTGATTCCGCGTTCGAAAAATCATTCTTGCCGACTTCGGGCGTTGGTCTTGCGCGAGAGGAATTTATTATTGCCGGAGCGATTGGTGTGCACCCAAACACTCTTATTAATTATGAGAAACTAAAAGATCCGAAACTCTCAAAGGCGATTGATGCAAAAATGAAAGGGTGGGAGAGTCCAACGCAGTTTTATGTGGATAAGCTCGCATACGGTATCGCGAAAATCGGAGCCGCTTTTTACCCGAATCCGGTTATCGTGCGTTTCTCGGATTTTAAAACGAACGAATATCGCACACTACTTGGCGGAGATCGCTATGAGCCGGAAGAGGAGAATCCCATGCTCGGATGGCGAGGTGCCTCGCGCTACTACCATCCCGATTTTGTGGCGGCTTTTTCTCTCGAGGTAAAAGCAATGAAAAAAGTGCGTGGAGAGATGGGTTTGGAAAATGTTATTCCCATGATACCGTTTTGTCGAACTCCGGATGAGGGGAGAAGAGTGCTCGCGGTCATGGAAAAGAACGGACTTTCAAAGAAACGCGACAAAACACTGAAGGTATATGTGATGTGCGAGATTCCTTCGAACGTGCTTCGCGCGGACGAGTTTCTCGACATATTCGACGGAATGTCCATCGGTTCAAACGATCTGACGCAACTCACCGTCGGCATTGATCGGGACGGCAATGGCTCGGTGCGTGGTATCACGAACGAGAATGATCCCTCGGTCAAAATATTTGTTGCAGAGGTTATCAAAGCGTGCAGGCGCAGGAAAAAATATATTGGAATTTGTGGTCAAGCTCCTTCTGATTATCCCGAGTTCGCGGAATTTATTATGCGAGAGGGAATCGAGAGTATGTCGTTGAATCCCGACTCGGTGATACCCACAATTTTTGCGCTTTCGAAAAAAAAGAAGAAGTAGAGCCGCTTTTTTATTCTCGCGTGTCGTTTGTCCCGTTAGAAGCAGAATACCCCGCGGTCTATGTCGCGGGGATGAATGCTTCTTTTCAACAGCGAGCACGGGGTTTAATACTCCGTGTGAGCTTCTAGTGGGATTTATTCCGCAGATTAGTAGAGGACTTACGACGTCTCTATATCTTTGCTATACTGGACGTATATGACGAAAATCGCATTTTTCGAACTTGAGGGATGGGAGGAGCAAATTCTCAAAAAAGAATTTTCTTCCGATGAGCTTTTTCTTTCGGATAAAAAACTTGACGAATATGACGGGAAGGAAGGATATGACTTCGATGTTATTTCTGTTTTTGTTAACTCGAAGCTTGATAAGGCGACCATCAAACGTTTTCCGAAACTCAAATCAATTGCCACGCGTTCCACTGGGTACGATCACGTTGATCTTGGTGTATGCAAGGATTGCAATGTGACGGTCACATTCGTACCGGGTTATGGCGACAATACGGTCGCCGAATTTGCATTCGGTCTTATTTTGAGTCTCACAAGAAAAATTTACGCGGCAATCGACCAAATCAAGGAGACCGGAAAATTTTCTTTTACCGGATTTCGCGGGGTTGATATAAAAGGTAAGACGATAGGTATAATCGGCACGGGGAGAATAGGCAAGGAGATGATAAAGATAGCGAAGGGATTCTCTATGGAAGTTATCGCATATGACCCCTATCCGAACGAGGAGTATGCAAAAGAGATGGGGTATCGCTACGTTTCACTCGACGAGCTTTTAAAAAACTCGGATGTAATCTCGATTCACGTTCCCTATATTCCGGAGACCCACCATCTTATCAATAAAAAAAATATGGGGATTATTAAAAAGGGAGCTTACCTCGTAAACACCGCTCGTGGAGGTATTGTGGAGACGGACGCCTTGTTGGATGGTCTTCGAAACGGAATTTTGGCGGGTGCTGGTCTTGACGTGCTCGAGGAAGAAGGAGATGTAAAGGATGAGATGAAGTTCCTCAATGAGTCGAACGTTGAAGGCGGGAAAATGAAGACCATTATCGAAAATCAGATGCTTATGAAAATGCCGAATGTGCTTATGACGCCTCACAATGCTTTTAATACCCAAGAGGCGCTTGAGCGGATACTCAAAACAACGATAGAGAATATAAAAGGATTTCTCGCCGGAAATCCTATTGTGAAGAATATCGTGAAGGGATGAAAATAGATAATATTTTTCTGAGTCAGATATTTGATTCGCGGGGAAACCAAACGATTGAAGTTGGCGTGCAGGACGACGGTGGAAGGATTTTTTCCGCTTCCGTTCCTTCTGGGAAAAGCAGGGGAACCCACGAAGCGGCGGTTTTTACATTTGCCGAAGCTGATACGGCGCGAGAAGAGATTCTACATCATGTGCGCGGTAGAGATTATACGTCTGTTGCCGCGTTTGACAAAGTCCTCATTGCGCTTGACGGCACCGAAAACAAATCAAAATTGGGGGGAAATTTCATACTCGGTGCATCAATCGCGTTCGCTCGCGCCAACGCATTTTCGCAAAAAAAACTTCTCTGGGAAGCACTCCGCGGAGAGTTTTTCGAGGGCGTGGAAGAAAAGAGGAAACCGCTCATTTTTTCAAATCTTATAAACGGTGGCGCGCACGCCGAGAATAATCTCGACATTCAAGAATATATGATTGTCGCGAAGACGGGGAATGGATCTTTCAACGAAAGCATTCAAGAGCTTATTGATTTTTATAAGGACCTCGGGCGGTTTTTGGGAGAGACGAAAAAAATTTCTCCGCTCGCGATAGGCGACGAGGGAGGTTATTCGTTGAATTTTCCCGATAATTTCGAACCAATTCACATTCTTGAAGAACGCATCCGCACCGCGGGGAAGGAGAACCAATTCACGATTGGAATCGACGCCGCTGCGTCAAATTTCTACCGTAACGGTATGTATATTTTTGACGGAAAAAAATACAGCACCGAGTTGCTCACGAGCGTGTACGCCGATTATTTCAAAAAATCAAAATTGCTTTGCACCATTGAAGATCCGTTCGACGAAACCGACGAAAAAGGATTCGGTATGCTTTTTGAGAGTTTACATGGTAAATGGGTGGTGGGGGACGATCTTACAACCACCCATCCGAAGCTCATTGAGCGTTTTGCGGAACAGAAGCGTATCAATGCGGTAATTATAAAACCGAATCAGATCGGTACCGTTTCCGAAGCGTGTTTAGCGATACGCTTGGCGAAAAAGGTGGGGATAAAGACCATTGTCTCGCACCGTTCCGGCGAAACCGACGACACGTTCATCATCCATCTTGCGAAAGCGGGCGTCGCGGACGGCGTGAAAATAGGCGCACCGGCGCGGGAGCGCATTTTGAAGTTCAACGAACTCGTTCGCGTTTTTGGCTAGAGCTTAATCCATGCGCCACAATCCTTATCGCCACATCTATTTCCTCATATTCCTCCTTTTTGTAGTCTTGCTCGCCACGGGATTTATTTTATATTACCGCCATTTTTTTCTTAGCTATCAGCGGGAGATTTCAGCGAACGTGCACGAAAACCTTGCACGCATTGCCGCTGCGACGGTCTTCGAACGAGGTCTTCTTGAACATAGGGGTTCGGCAACGCTCATTTTTACCGGCGATGTGATGCTCTCGCGTTCAGTTGCGATACAGGTAGAAAAGCACGGTGGCGACTATGCGTTTCCGTTTGAACCCGTACGTTCGTTTCTCCGTGGAGCGGACATTCTTTTTGGAAATCTCGAGAATCCGGTTTCTTTGCGTGGTGTAAATCATGGGAGCATCTATTCTTTTCGCGCGGATCCAGGAGCCGTCCGCGGCCTTTCCTCGGCCGGATATGACATTCTCTCCGTCGCAAATAACCATATATGGGACTGGGGAGTGGACGCGCTTATTGATACCATAACGCTCCTTGAGGGAGCGGATATCTTGCCCGTAGGCGCGGGAAAGGACTACGCCGCGGCGAATGCGTGGGTTGAGAAGAAGGTGAATGGTGTGAAAATCGGGTTTTTGGCGTTCACCAATCTCTATCCGAAAGGACTCGAGGCCGTGTCGGGAACGCCGGGTATAAGCTCGTTTGACGAGGGCGCTGTTGCGAAACGGATACGCGAAGCGAAAGAGAACGGAACAATTGATCTCGCGGTCGTTTCATTCCACTGGGGCGATGAATACAAAACACACTCGAACGCGGAACAAGAGCGCATCGCCCGCGGGCTCGTAGACGCCGGTACGGATATCGTAGTCGGGCACCATCCGCACGTCGTCGAAGAGACGGAGCACTATCGCGGGGGATGGATATTCTACAGCCTCGGTAACTTCGTTTTCGACCAGTATTTTTCAGAGGAGACAATGGAAGGAATGGTTGTAAAAGTCGCCGTGCGGAACAAAAAAATATCGGATGTCGAGTTCTACAAAAGCAAGCAGAACGCCGCGTATCAGGTCGAGTCCATAATGCCATTCGTTCCTGAATTGACGGTGGAGTAGCGAGGTTTTCCACAGGCGGGGTTCGCCCCGTTAGAAACCACGTCCCGTTAGAGATTTATCCGCCGTCAA
>Ga0210057_1011136_pt1 | contig 10017 bp, 8 predicted proteins | sample CryGeyCG2114_010_2_FD_183968 | JGI IMG/M metagenome (GOLD analysis project Ga0210057, IMG submission 183968) | Groundwater microbial communities from aquifer - Crystal Geyser CG10_big_fil_rev_8/21/14_0.10 (SPAdes) (version 2) | ecosystem: Environmental > Aquatic > Deep subsurface > Groundwater ...
CCGGCGTTTGGCCTCTCCCCGCCGACGACGTTTTGTCTTCGTTAACACTGTTTATCCCGCCGCCACTGACTTTCAAAGGTAGCTTGGCCGTGACTGCTGAAGGTCGCAAAACAGTCTGCCGCAGCAGGCCCCAATTTTTTTTAAGCGAATTGACCACGTCCGCGGCAAAAAGAATGATTTCTTCCAGAGAAGTATTAAAAGTCACCACAAAGCCTATAAACGCCAACCCCGCTAAAAACAAAAAAGCGCCAGCGTTAGTAATCAACACGGCCAGGCTTTGCCAGATTGCCAAGCCAAACACACCGGCTTTAGTCAGGCTGACTAGCGAAACCAACAAAATTCCCACGCCGACAAAAACATTGGGGCGGGCAATTTGCCAGCGTAGCCGCGAAAGCATCAAACCGGCAATAATGAAAATAAACGGCAAAAAAATCATCCCCCAGCCAAAATAATAATTCAGCAAAAAGTTTAGTTTGACCAGCAAAGTGCCTTGCCGAGAAAAAGACAGCATCACCAGTCCGGCCAACGCCAACATCGCCACGGTCGAAAAAGTGTAAAGCGTGGTTTTTTTTAATTTTATTTTGAAGGCTTTACGCCGCCGCCCTCGCCGCCTAACAAAACCAGAATTTTTCTTAGTCTTAGTCACCACGAACTAAATTAGTTTTAACCCTGACTGGCTGGCCTTTGCGCACTGTTTGGTTGGCCAGCAGCTCCACACTCTCGCCACCTTCCAGCAACACCACCTGATTTTCCTTAAAACCGATCCGCTGGGCCAAAAGCGAATACTGCTTCATGTGACGAAAAGCGCCACCAATCGGCACCAAAAACTGGGGCCGGACCAAATTAATCATCAGCGCTAATTCGGCTTGAGAAGCGTGGCCAGAAACGTGCAGATCGTCCAAAATATCCGAATAAGAGACCGTCGCCCCCAGTCGATAGAGCTGATCAACTAAGCTATGAATTGAAACCTCATTGCCGGGAATGTAATCCGCGGAAAAAACTACCTTGTCACCCGGCTGGATGCGCACTTGACGGTGGGTGCCAGCGGCAATTCTACTGAGCGCCGAATTCTCCTGGCCTTGATTGCCCGCCACAAAAACCGCTACTTGCGCAGGCGGAAAGCGCTTGATTCGGTTTAACTTGATCAAGGACTGCGGTGGAATTTTCAAATAGCCCAATTTGCTGGCAATCTCGACCATTTTCTCAATCGAAAAACCGGCCAGGGCAATCTTGCGGCCATGGCGCAGGCAAACGTTAGCCGCCTGCTGCCAACGGGAGACATTGGAAGACATGGTCGTAATCAAAAACTTGCCCGGGCAATCGATAATCTCTCGCTCTAAAGAATCTTCCACCACCATCTCCGAAAGGGTGTAGCCGGCTTTTTCACTGCGCAGACAATCTGACAGCAGGCAAAGCACACCTTTGTTACCGATCGAGGCAATTTTGCCAATCTGGGCATGTTTGCCCAACGGCGGCGTCCAGTCAAATTTAAAGTCACTGGCATGGAAAACTGTTCCCAGGGGAGTCTGGATAGCCAGGTTAAGCGTGTCGGGAATTGAATGAGTGACATAAACAAACTCCAGCAAAAACGGTCCCAAAGCTAATTTTTGCTTGGTACTCACCACTCTGACTTTGGCCCGAATATTATGCTCGATTAATTTTTCTTGGGCCAACGCGGCGGTTAAGCGAGAACCATACACCGGCACATCAAGGCCAATCTTGGGCAAAATAAAAGGCAGGGCGCCAATATGGTCTTCGTGGCCATGAGTAAGCACTAAACCCCTAATTCTATCTTTAAAAGGAAAAAGATAGCTGGGGTCAGGAATCAGCAAGTCTCCTTCTACCCCCACCTCGCCGGGAAAACCGACCCCGCAGTCGACCAGCAAAATATCTTTGCCATGTTGACCGGTGGTCAACTCATAAACAAACATGTTCTGGGTCACTTTGCCAAAACCACCCAAGGAAAAAATTTTCAAATTATCTGGCTGATTTCTTTCAAATTTCATGATAGTAAACTCAATTGTGATGGCTCGGGTTCTCGAACCGGCGTCTGAGGCTGGTCTTCCCAGCTCCTATCCAAAAACTGGCTAATCTTTTGAAAATCATTTTTAATCTCCTCCATGATTTTACCATTTCGCAGCGCCGCCGCGGGATGGTACATCGGAATCACAATGCGTCGCTTGCCGGCAAAAGCGACAAACCGCGCCTGTCCATGAACTTGGGAAACATACTCGCCGGGCAAAAATTTATTCATCGAAAAGCGGCCCAAAGTGACGATAATTTCCGGATCAATTACTCTAATTTGCCGATCCAGAAAAAGCTGGCAAGCGATCAGCTCGTCCGGCTGGGGGTCACGGTTACCCGGCGGCCGGTGTTTAACCATATTGCCAATCCAAACCCCACTTCTTTTCAGCTTAATCGAATTCAACAATTCCTCCAGCAAACGGCCGGCGGCCCCGCAAAAAGGAATGCCCTGCTGATCCTCGTGATAACCGGGAGCCTCGCCCACAAACACAACACGCGCTTGCGGACTACCTTCCCCAGGCACTGCCTTGGTCGCCTGCTCGTACAAGCGACAGCGGCGGCACTGACGAATTTGCTCAGCAATAATTTGCAGTGAATCTAATACCATGTTGGCAAAAACTCCTTAATATTTTCCCTGGTAAGGCAGAAGCTTCTGGCGCCGCCTTCAACAATCATTTTGGCCACCTTGCGAGCAATGCCCTCAATGGTGCGCTCTAAGGTACGCACCCCCGCGTCGTAACCAAGCGGCCGGACAATTTGGGGCCAAACCGCTCCGTCAATTTTGATCGCTGCTGGTGTCAAGCCAATATTTGCCAGCACTCGCGGCAAAAGATATTCTTGAGCAATGGTAATTTTTTCTTCATCAGTATAAGAGGGCATTTGCATTACTTCCAGACGATCCATCACCGCCACCGAAATATTGGTGGCGTTGTTGGCCGTCGCCACAAACAGCACTCCGGATAAATCAAAGGGGAAATCAATAAAATGATCCCTAAAAGCGCGATTTTGTTCCGGGTCCAGCAGCTCGATGAGAACGCCCATGATATTACCGCGAGTCTGGTCGCCAATTCGGTCAATTTCGTCCAACAAAATGACCGGATTTTTGGTGCCGACCCGAGCGAGCGCCTTGATAATCAACCCCGGCTCCGCATCAGGCTGAAATTTGGATTGACCCCGCAAGTCCAGCGGATCAGCCAAACCGCCAAAAGGGATCCGGGCTAATTTCCTCCCCAGGGCTTGGGCAACCGAGGCGGCAATCGTCGTCTTGCCCGTTCCCACCAAACCGATAAAACAAAGAATCGGCGCTCTCGCTTGGCCCTCTGCCTGATGAGCTTTCTGCAACTTCAAAACGGCAATGTATTCCAAAATCCGCTCTTTGACCTGGTCTAAACCAAAATGATTTTTGTCCAAAACCTTCCGAGCATAGCCCAAGTCCAAAACATCTTGGGAAGTTTTCCCCCATGGTAATCTCGTTAGCCAATCAACGTAATAAGTGACTCTTTCGTACTCGCTTGAGTACGTGCCAAAACGTGCCAGCCGCGTCAAGCGCTGAATCATCAGCTTCACTTTTGCCCGCAGCTCTTCCGGCAAACTGACCGCCGCGACTTTCTTTTCTAATTGGGTGATTTCGGCCAGCAGTTGGGCAGATTGTTTAACCATTATTTCAGCTTAGCAAAAAAAGGCACTGACCACAAGCTAATCTCGCCTGCGGCGGGGGCGCTGATCGCGGGGAGGAAAGCGCTGCTCTGGCCGTCTGTCTGGGGAGAAAGATCGCTCCGCTTGCGGCCCAAAAACCATCGACAGATTCACGCGGTGGAGCTCGTCGATCTCAACCACTACCACTTTCACTTTCTGGCCAATTTTGACAATATCCGCCGGGTCTTGGACAAAGCCAGGGGCCATCCTGGAAACATGAACTAGGCCTTCTTTGCCGGGCAAAATTTCCACAAAAGCCCCAAAAGGCATCAACCGTTTGACCTCCGCTTCCTCAAAAACTTCGCCCACTTTCGGTTCTCGAGTCAAGCCCTCCACCCATTTAATCGCTTGATCAACACTTTCCCGACTTAAAGCCGTAATACTCACCACCCCGTCATCATCAATATCCACACTGGCCCCGGTTTCGGCAATGATTTTGCGAATCATCTTGCCGCCCGGGCCGATCACTTCGCCAATTTTTTCTTCAGGAATCTTGACCATCGCCACTTTAGGCGCAAACTCGGACACTTTTTGACGAGCCACCGGCAAAGCTTGAAGCATTTTTTCCAAAATAAACAACCGGCCCTTTTTGGCTTGTTCCAAAGCTTGATTCAAAAGCTTGAGATCCAAAACGCTTTTTTTAACATCCATCTGGATCGCCGTTACCCCTTGTTTGGTACCGGCCACTTTAAAGTCCATATCACCGTTAAAATCCTCAAACCCCAAAATGTCCGATAAAATGACCGCCTGCCCATCATCACTGATCATACCCATGGCGATGCCGGAAACCGGCGCCTTGATCGGCACGCCGGCATCCATTAAAGACAGCGTTGAGCCACACACTGAAGCCATCGAAGTCGAGCCATTGGAAGACATGATTTCCGAAACCACTCTGATCGTGTAGGGGAACTGCTCTTCCGCCGGGATCACCGGCAGTAAAGCTCTTTCGGCCAAAGCGCCATGGCCAATTTCCCGACGGGATGGCCACCCCAAACGACCGGTTTCGCCCACCGTAAAGGGCGGCATGTTGTAATGATGAATGTAACGCTTGGTTTCTTCCCCCTCCATGTTTTCAATCAATTGTTCCAAGGCCGGAGAGCCCAAGGTAGTGATCGTCAGCGCTTGGGTACCACCACGCCGAAACATTGCCGAACCGTGAGTGCGAGGCAAAACACTCACTTCAATTTCAATCGGCCGAATTTCATCCAGTTTACGGCCGTCTATTCGTTCGCCTTTGACGAGTACCTGCTGGCGTAAGGTTTTTTTGACTAATTTATCCACAATTTTGTTAATGGTTTCTTTTTTCTGGTCTTCATACTTGGCCAGCAAGGCCTTCTTAATGGCGGCCAGCGAGCTGGAACTGCCTCCTTTGGTCGCCGCTTCCTTAACCGCCCCAGACAAATTATCAGCCGTTTCTTTCTCGATCGCTGCCACCAGTTTGGGATCCAATGCCGGCGCATCAAAAGCCTTCTTCTTCTGGCCTACTTGTTTTTGCAACGCCTCAATCGCCTTAATGATCTTTTGCGCTTCCTGCTGAGCTTGTTTGATTCCCTCCAAAATGGTGGCTTCCGGCACCTCTCGAGCACCACCCTCCAACATCACCACCGCTTTTTTGGTGGCTGAAACAATCAAGTCAAGATCCGAATATTCCAAATCCTGGAAAGTCGGGTTGGCGACAAAAACACCCTGCTGGTGGTCTTTAGCCACAAAGCCCATCCGCAACGCGCCTATCGGACCATCCCACGGAATGTCAGAAATGGCCAAAGCCGCTGACGTCGCGCAAGCCGCCGCCACGTCAGGCTGGTTTTCACCATCCACCGACAGCACGGTAATAATCACCTGCACTTCTTCATTGTAGCCTTCAGGGAATAAGGGCCGAATCGAACGATCAATCAGCCGTGCCGTCAAAGTCGCCTCATCAGAAGGCCGGCCCTCTCTTTTGACAAAGCGTGAACCCTTAATCCGGCCACCGGCGTAAAGCCGTTCAAAATATTCCACTCCCAAGGGGAAATAACCCAGGTCTTGCATCAACGGTGCCGCCACGACTGTCGCCAAGACAATTGTATCCCCAATTCTGGCCGTCACCGCCGCGTTAGCCTGTTCGGCAAACTGACCAGTTTGCAGAGTCAGAGTTTTACCACCAATTTGAATTTCTTGAGAAACTTTTTTCATTTAGACAAGCCTAGCTTGGCTAAGACCGCTTGGTAGCGCTGTTCGTCTTTTTTTAGTAAATAATTCAGCAAACGACGCCGCTTGGAAACCATCGCCAGTAGCCCCCGGCGCGAATGAATGTCTTTTTTGTGTTCTTTAAGGTGACCCGTGAGCTTGACAATTTTGCTGGTCAGCAAAGCCGCTTGCACTTCCGGCGAACCAGTGTCCTGACTGCCTTGAGCAAATTTTTTAATAATTGCTTGTTTTTCTGCTGCTGTTAACGCCATTGGAAAACTATTATAGAAAAATTAAGGTAAATTTACAATTACCAATCTTAGCAATTAAACTTGGGTATTCCCTTTATACACTTTTGGCTCCAGCCAGTCCGCCGGTGGCGCGGGCGGGGTTTGGGCAGAAGTGGTGGCCGACATTGGCTTGGCGGCACCGTGGCGCAGGCAAAAAGCCGCCGCTTCAAAACTTAAAGGGGTGGTTTGGGCCAGAGAAAAATTAACCGTCGCGTCTTTGATGCCGGCCAAGAGGTTGCTGGCGATGTCCGTATCCACCGGCAATTTCAGCTGGTCGATCAGCAAAGCCACTAATTCGGAAAAAGAACCGGCTTGGGGATCAACTAAATTAATCTTGCCAAACTTCTCGTTTTCCGCACTGGCATCCAGATTGGTCAGTGGTGTTTTGGCAAACACTTCTTTGTTTTCAAAATAAATCTCCCCCAAATCGGTCAAGCGCCGGGCCCCCACGACAAAAATCATGTCTGGCTCCTGACCAACATAATGGTATTCCAGGTTATCGGCAGAGAGGGGAGCAAAACCCTTTTTAGGCTGAATCGTCAAATTGAACTTCTGCCCTTCAATGTTGTAGCTGACTTTTTCAATCGAGCCTTCGGCATAGTCAAAAGCAATCGTCAAGTTTTTCCCTTCAAATTTATTTTTGATTCGGTCAACCCCTACCAGGGAAGAAAATTCCACGGTCATCGGCCGGCTGCAGTAGACAGTGGTTTGCTTTTTAGCCAAGGCCAAAGACAAAGCCAAACCAGCCGCCACCCGGTCAACGTTGGTTTTTTGGGCAAGAACAATACTGATTTGTTTGGCCCCTTCTAAAAGAGGCGCCACTTGGTCAAACTGAAGATTATTTTCCATCAGCCTTGGCAGGCAATTGGTAAGATCTTAGCATGTCGCCGATCACAAAGTCAAGATTAGGGCTTAAAATCGCCCCAAACTCATCACCCGTCTTGGCTTCCTCAACGTTAACTTTACCAATTTTCAACGACTTAATCCGACAATTACCCAAGATCTTTTCACCCCGTCGTAAGTGCAGCCGGTCTTTTTGGTTAATCCGGCCTTTGGTAACCCGGCTGCCGGCAATGCGCTCGCCGTTGACCGTAAATTCAGCCAAAATTTCCGCCTCACCCAAAACCGTCTCGTCAATCGTCGGTTCCATCAGCTTAAGGACTTTTTTCTCGATGTCTTCCAGCAAATCATAAATTATTTGATAAGTTTTGACGGTCACCGCTTCCATTTCGGCCAATTTTTGGACTTTGGTCGAGAGCCGGACATTAAAGCCGATCACCATTGCCCCCGTCGTTTTGGCCAACTCAATATCCGAGCCATTGATCAAGCCGGTGTCCGCTTGAATCACCACCACTTCATCAGGCAAGCTATTCAAAATGGCTTCTAGCGTCCCGGCCACATCCGCTTTTAAAACAACTTTCAGTTTGGCCTGCCGACGCGGAGGGTTTTCCGTATTAGCTGCTGCTGCCGGCACCGTCGAAGCTTTTTCCCCCACCCAAGAGCCCACCGGCGGCACGTCACCAAAGCCCAACACTTGGCCGGCCTGCCCGGCAGTAATCTTGAGTATCGGTTGACCGTTGCCAGCCAGCAGGGCTTTGACCTTTGCCCGCTGATCATTCGCCCAAAGTTCCTGGCCAGCTATCAACTGGCCGCTGCGCAGCAACACCGTCGCCAAAATGCCTCGGTGAGGATCCATTCCCGACTCAATCACTACTCCTGCCAATGGCCCGTTTGGCCCTCCTTCTAAGGTCTGCATTTGCACCAGCAAATTGATCATCTCCAAAAGCTGGTCAAGACCCTGACCGGTCTTGGCCGAAACAGGCACGGCCACAATGTCACCCCCAAAACCCTCCACCAAAATGTTGTTTTCGGCCAGTTTAGCCTTGACCAAAGCCAAGTTGGCGTTGGGCAGGTCAATTTTGTTGATCGCCACCAAAAATGGCGTTTGGGTGGCTTGCAAATGTTTAAGACTTTCCAAAGTTTGGGGCTTGACACCCTCGTCGGCCGCCACGACCAGCACAGCTAAATCAGCCACTTTGGCTCCCCGAGAACGCATTTGCGAAAAAGCGGCGTGCCCCGGAGTATCAATAAAGGTGATCCCGCTAATATCATAGGCATTAACGTGCTGGCTAATCCCCCCAAACTCTTTGGTGGTCAAATCTTGTTGTTTCAGCTTGGAAAGCAGCGAAGTTTTGCCATGATCAACATGACCCAAAACCACCACAATGGGCGGTCGCGGCAAGCTTTTGATTCGACTGGATTTAACTGGTTTTTTGACTGCCATTTACTCACGGCTTTTTTTAGCCGGTGACTTTTCCTTAACTGCTTTTTTGACTTTTTTCGCCGGCTTTTTCGCTTTTTTGACGGTTGCTTTGTTGACGGTTGCTTTTTTGGTTGGTGCTTCGGCTGGCGGCTGGCTGCCTTTAATATCTATCTTGTAACCGGTTAACCTAGAAGCCAGTCTGACATTCTGGCCATCTTTACCGATCGCCAAAGAAAGCTGGTCTTCAGGAACAGTGACGGTGGCCACTTTTTCCGCCTCATCAAGTTCAACCTTGACGCCTTCGGCCGGCGAGAGGGCAGCAATAATAAACTTCGTCGGCTCATCACTATACTGGATGATGTCAATCTTTTCGCCTTCCAGCTCGTCAATCACGGCTTGCACGCGCACCCCTTTTTGGCCAACACAAGAACCCACCGGGTCCACCCCGGCTTGGGTCGAAGCGACCGCAACTTTGGATCGACCGCCCGCTTCCCGAGCCACTTTTTTGATTTCCACCGAACCGGAAGCCACCTCCGGCACCTCGCGACGGAAAAGTTTCTCCACCAAACCTTCATTCGCCCGTGACACCACCACCTGCTCGCCTTTGCCCAAATCCTCGATGGTTCTGACATAAAAAGTCAACCGCTGGTTGGGCTGATATCTTTCCAGTCGGGCTTGATCGATAGGGGGCATCACCGCCTCTGCCTTGCCAATATCCACGATAATATTGGGACCTTCAAAGCGCAGAATCATCCCGTTGGTTAAACTGCCAATTTTTTGCCGGTACTCACTGATCAGCGCGCTTTTTTCGGCTTCCCGAATTTTTTGGAGCAAGACTTGCTTGGCCACTTGAGCGGCAATCCGGCCAAAGCCAGGTGGAGTAATGGCCTTTTTCTTATCTTCTTGACCCTCTTGCCAAGAAAAAAGACGGGTGGCCCCTGTTTCCGGGTCAATTTCGGCCCCATATTCCCAGCCTTCTTCAAAATTAAAATCTCGTTTATAGGCCGCCAAAACCGCTTCTTTAATCGTCTCGACGACTGTTTCCGGATCAATCCCACGTTCCGAACAGACCTGATTTAAGGCCGAAGCAAATTCTGTTCTCGCTTTTAACATCGTCATCTTATAAAATTTCTCCTGCGCGGTGTCCGCCAGTTGGCGGCCTCCTCATAGGTGAAATCCTTTAAAAATAAAGGTGGGCTGCCCCACCTCTAAAGTCCGTTAACTTAAGGGAATTGTAGCACCAACCAACCAATTTCGTCAAGTCACCTGCAGGGTAGTCCGGTAATCCGGCAGAGGAGTTTCAACTTACTCGCCAAGGGCTTGCCGCACGGCAACTTTTTGAGAGTGGGACAAGCGAGTGGGAATCTTCACGCGCAAGCGGACATACTGATCACCTTTACCGAAACCATGCAAACGAGGAATTCCCCGGCCGGCCAGCCGGACCATGGTCTCCGGTTGCGTCCCCGCCCGAATTTTCAGCTTCACCGTCCCGCCGATCGTCGGCACGGCCACCGTCCCGCCCAAAATCGCCGTTGCCAGGGCAATCTCCTGATTGACAAACACGTTTGCCCCCTCCCG
>Ga0210057_1011137_pt1 | contig 10017 bp, 10 predicted proteins | sample CryGeyCG2114_010_2_FD_183968 | JGI IMG/M metagenome (GOLD analysis project Ga0210057, IMG submission 183968) | Groundwater microbial communities from aquifer - Crystal Geyser CG10_big_fil_rev_8/21/14_0.10 (SPAdes) (version 2) | ecosystem: Environmental > Aquatic > Deep subsurface > Groundwater ...
TTGTTGATATGGCCTCTTTTCAAATCATGAAAAGTTTTGGCGCTAAAACCATTCATGATGCTACTCACTGTGTACAAAGACCTGGTGGACTAGGTAAAGCCACTGGTGGAAAACGTGAACAAATTCTGGTTCTTGCTCGCGCTGCGATTGCAGCTGGTGCACAGGGGATTTTCATGGAAACACACCCTAATCCAGATAAAGCTCTTTCAGACTCAGCAACAGCACTGCCACTTGATCAAGTGGCAAAAATTGTTGAAAGCTTACTTAAGATTTACGAGGTCGTTTAATGCGCAATCTTAGAGAAGAATCAAAAAAGTTCACCGACAAACTTAAGAAAATAAAATGCTTAGCTTTTGACGTCGATGGTATCCTGACTAATGGGCAAGTCATGTGGGACGGCGAAGAGTTGGGTTGGAATAGAGCGACTAATACCGCTGATGGCTTCATGCTTCGCTATCTAATGAGCGCAGGTTTTACCGTAGGTGTGATTACCGGTGGTGATAGTCATTCCGTTCATAAACGCTTTGGTGAAAACCTTGGCTTAAGTTTTGTTCATTCAGGCAATGATGACAAGCGCGCTCACTTTCAAAAAGTTTTAGACCTTGGCTTTCAAAAAGAAGAAGTGCTTTTTATGGGTGATGAATTTATTGATTTATCAATCTTAGAAATTGCTGGTTTTTCTGCCACAGTGCCTGAAGCGAGTATTGAAATTCGTGAAGCCGTCGATTATGTCACTGAAAGACATGGCGGCATGGGTGCGGCCAGAGAAGTGATGGACCTTTTAAGACATGCCCACGGACTAGTTCCAAATCTTCCCAAATTTGGTGCGTAATGAATGATAAATTAAAAGAACTTTTAGATAATGAATATGTTTGGCCTGCTCACTACACGTTTAAATTTATCGTCAGTAGTGATCGTTTGGGTGAGCTTGTTGAAATCCTTGGCAATGGTGTTGAAGTTAAAGAATCGGCCAAAGGTAATTACGTCAGTGTTACTTTACATGCCAAGATGGATTCCTCCGATGAGGTTTTAGAACTTTATAAGAGAGCTGCCGTCGTAAAAGGAGTAATCTCATTATGAAAACCGCAGGAATTGTTATCGGTGGTGGAGCCTTCGGAACGGCACTGGCCAGTATCTTAGCTAAATCAGTCGATCAAGTCGTCATCAAAGTCAGATCTGACGATATCTATGAGGCTATCAATAAAGGTGAAAACTCAATTTATCTTCCAGGTCTTAAACTTCCTAAAAATATCTGTGCTGCAAAGACTTGGGAAGAGTTAGATCAAAAACTTAATGGTCATGAAAATAAGCTTATTATTTCTGGTTTACCAGCTGCTGCCATTAGAGAGTTCTTTAGTGAAAACAAAGAGCGCTTTGAAAAAATGTTTAAAGCAGGTATTCCCTTAGTCTCTCTTTCAAAAGGGATCGATCCCGTCACTCTTGAATTGTCTGATGATCTGTTCTTTGATTTTTTCAATAACTATAAAGAAAACATTCTGTTTTTATCAGGCCCAAGTTTCGCTAAGGAAATTATTCAAGAACAAATCACTCTTGTGACTTTAGCTGGACGCCATAAAGGTATGCTTGAAGATGTTTCTAAACTGTTAGAGTGCACCTACTTTAAAGCATTACCTAGTTATGATGTTAAAGGTGTTCTTCTTGGTGGAGCTCTAAAAAACGTCTTGGCCATTGCTGGTGGTATCGTCGAAGGTTTAGGCTTTAACCATAATACACGTGCGGCCATGATAACCAGAGGGATTGCCGAAATGCTTCGCTTTGGAAAAGTCTTCAACGCCAGACCTGAAACTTTTTACGGTTTATCTGGAATGGGAGATTTAATTCTTACAACAACTGGTGAGCTTTCAAGAAATAAAACATTCGGTATTGAAATCGCAAAAGGTCGAAAGGCCAAAGATATTATTGCTTCTCAAAGATCAGTGGTTGAAGGTTATAAAACAACACTAGCTGTTCATCAATTATCTAAAAAGTATGACGTTCATGCCAGAATCTTTGGGGGTGTTTATCAAGTTCTTTATGAAGATGTTGATCCACGTATGGTTATTGAAGGACTGATGGATTCGCCGTCTCGTTTTGAAATAGATTAATTACTGACAAGCACCTTTTTTAATAAAGGCAGCACCAGCTTTCTCCATTAAGCATTGATTGTCATAAACGACTGGTGCAGGCATGACCATGGCACAAAATATTCCGGGCGGACATAATGGCATGGGTGGTTGTCCGCAGACTGGGTCATACGCCTGTGAGCATTGAGTATTAGTCAAAGGACTGGCCGTATTGGAAGAAGAGCTCACTTTTCTTGAACGAGTATCATCGCCACAAGAGGCTAGGATAAAAGGAATAAGTATGATGAGAAGCTTCTTCATACTCAACATTTCGGTAAAATGACCGTTAAACTTAAATCCCTAAGGAGTGAGCCTTGAGTTTAAAAGAGTTTAAAAACACCAAACAAGATAATACTGGACTTAAAAAAACGATGGTTTAGCGATGTTTCAATGGATGTCTTTGTCTGGTCTGAGCCAAAGAAAGACGACATAAAACGCATTGAAGTCGGTTTTGAAGAAAACGGCACTAAACGTTTATGGAGCTGGAAATTCGGTGAAGAAGGTCAGTTCTATGAAGTCGATGAAGGCGATCTTGATCCAAGAAAAAATCTTAGTCAGATCGCTCATGATAACTACGATGGGGATTACCAACAATTACTACTGACAATAGAGCAGCATTCAGGTGATCTTCCCCAAAACATTTTAAGTGTTTTTAGAATGCTTGCTTAATTTCATCAATCGTAATTGTTTCACCCAAATTGATTAATTCACCTTTTTCATTGATGACAAAATAAGCTGGTACTCCAACTAAGCCTTGAGACTGAAGCCAGTTGCCTATAACCTCATCGCGCTTGGTCCAATCAGCAAGTAATAAGGTGACGTCTTGATCGCTCACCATATCTTTAAAAGCCTTAGTATCAATGACTAATTTCTCATTCACCTTACAGGTAAAACACCACTTCGCCGTGAAATCAATAAAGGTCTTTTTCTTTTGAGTTCTGAGTTGTTCCATAGTTGTGACTGACCATTTTTGCCAAGGAAGACCAGAGCTTTGTTTGGTCGCCATTAAATCGCCGTCTGATGTTGTGTTTGAGCTCATGGTTGAGCCTAAAAGCTGAATGATCATTAACACAGGAAGTGCAAACGCCAAGATATTCGCAATCTTTCTTTTAGTAATTTTAGCTCGTACAAAAAAGGCAAAGAACGTCAGCGCTAAAATAGTATGAAGCTTTAACACAGGAATACTTGTATCAACTAAGGCGCCATAAACATCCATTAGCCAAATTAGTGTCAGAAGCAGAGTCAGTCCTAAGAATTTTTTAAGATGATCCATCCACATACCAGGCTTTGGTAAAAAGGCGATCGCTTTTGGAAAGAGTCCGGTCAAAATAAATGGAAAAGATAATCCAAGTCCTACAAAGCCAAAGACCAAAAAGATCATCATATCGCCGCCAGTAAAGGCGAAGGTGAGGGCCGTTCCTAAAAACGGTGCACTACAAGGAGTCGATAGAATAGTGGCTAGAACTCCTCCTAGAAAATCTCCAAGCATACTATCTTTAAGTTTGACCCCGCCAAGGCTTTTTCCACCTGGAGTGGCAAATTCAAATAGTCCAAAAAGATTTAAGGAGAAAATAAACAGCACTAGAATCATTAGCATGACGAATCTAGGAGACTGAAGCTGAAAGCCCCAACCAACTGTTTCACCTGCATTCTTTAAAAGAAGGATTGAAGCCGCCAATAAAGAGAAAGTGAACAAGACACCAAGTGTATAAAAGAGGTTATGCTTAAAAATACGAGCGCGACTTTCATTTTGATGTTGAATCATACCGTAGAGTTTGAGCGTGATCACAGGAAGAACACATGGCATGACATTTAAGATGAGACCACCAATAAAGGCCAATAACAAGAAACTCCATAGGGATCTTTTTGCGTCTGGGCTTTCTTTAACGGCTATAGGTGTTGTTGACGCCTGCGCTTGTTGAAGCGGATTTAAAGAACTAAAGAATGATTCTGAAGTGGAGTTGTCTAAGTTGAAAACATTAAATGTTTTCTCAATCACTTTTGAAATCCCATCCGCAGGATCAAGGAATAAAAATTTAATGGTCAGTGGTTCTTGAAAACGACCATCACTTGGAAGATTGATTTCTGGCTCTTCATATTCGCCATCCCAATCAATTGGGTGCTTAGCATAGAGAAGATCAGTTGAATCGGTACGTAGTTCTTCCCTTTTAAAAGTAAGAAGCTCACGAGGGTAAGGAATAACGAGGTTAGATTCTTTATAATCATTTTTATTAACGTCAGCAGAGTAATTGGCATACAAAACTAAATCTTGTTTGTCTGAGTTCAGCGACAAAACCATATCAAGATCTACTGGCCACTCAGCTCTTTGTGGAAGTGCAGAGTAAGAAGCTTCAAGCTCTGACATCGCTGGCGTAAATGTATCGCCATCAACTGCGAAAGTGAGATTGTTACCAATGGTCGCAGAGAACGTTCTCTTTCCCGGAATGCAAACATGCTTACAAATAAGCCATGTGGCTTCACCTTTTAACATTTTGCCTTGATTGCGATCTAGAAAGTCTTGTGGCAACTCATAAAAAGCGTCGTAGCGACCTTGATATCCAAAAGCTAAAATATCACCTTCTTCAATATACTTTTTAGGAACCGGCCATTCCTTTTCTACGAGATCAACGGCTTGTCCATCGATAGAAAATTTAACCGTTGTTGGAAGACCTGCATCACCTGGATTTTTCCAATACGTATGCCAGTGAGGAGCATTATCAAAACTAACGGCGAGAAGACTCTTTTCTTGAAGTTGAGTGGCGGCAAGCCTTAGAAGAACATCTGGAATATTACTATCGCTTGAACTTGCGTAGCTAAGAATGGGAAAAAGATTTAGTAAGATGAGCAGATATTTCATAAAGGTTCCAACGCAATATTTGAGAGCAAAATGTTGTTTCATTAGTTCTTAGTGTATTCTATCGTCATATTTTTACTTTTTTTTCATAAATAGTCTTGTAAGACTTAAGTTTTGACGGCGCGTTGACAATTATCAGACAAGAGACGTCTTTGGAGAGCATATGCGACTAAGAGATTATCCACGCCGCGTAGTGTGTTTAACAGAAGAAAGTGTCGAAACCATGTACGCGTTAGGGCTTGAAGATCGCATCATTGGCGTATCAGCTTTTGTTGAGCGTCCACCTGAAGCTAAACAATTACCCACAATGTCGGTATTCACCCATGCCAATCTGCAAAAAATTGTTGAAGCAAAACCTGACTTAGTCCTTGGGTTTTCAGATATCCAAAAAGATATTGCAAAAGACTTAATAGGAATGGGGTTAAATGTTTGGATTGCGAACCACAGATCGCTTGATGAAATCCTCGATTATATATTGGCCCTCGGATCAATGTGTGGAGTCAGAAAGGCCGCCATGGACTATGTGGCAATGCTTGAAGAGCAACTTGAAAATGCTAAGGAGATTGCCAGCCAATTTAAACAAAAGCCTAAGGTTTATATCGAAGAATGGGATGAACCAAGACTCAGTGGAATTCGTTGGTTTTCACAAATTATTGAAGCTTGTGGTGGCATCGATATCAATCAAGAAAAATCCTTTTCATCCTTGGCAAAAGATCGCACCGTTACTGATCAGGAAGTAATCCTGGCAAACCCAGATATTATCTTAGGGTGTTGGTGTGGAAAGCCCGTCGATATTCAAAGCTTTTCTAAGAGAGAAGGCTGGAGCCAAATTTCGGCCGTCAAAAATAATCAAGTATTCGAACTTGATCCTGCTATTTTCCTGCAACCAGGTCCCGCTCCATTCATCGATGGAATTCCTTTAGTTCAACGTATTTTCAAGGACTTTCAAAAATAATTCACTCTTTTACTTGGTTGGATTAATTTTTTTCGCTCTTTAGCCGATACAAGTTTCGTAATGACCTGATTTATTAGATTCGGGGCAGGAGAAACACATGAAGAGTTGGACATTTAACAGTCTTTTATTGGCCATTATCGTCTCTAGTACAGGGTGCGAACTCGCAACTCATGTTGAGAATAAAGCCAAACAAATTAATCGCTATGAAAATGTAGCGCTGACTCTCTCCAAACAAAATAGAGAACTACAATCACAGATTGTTAGTCTTAAGTTTGAAATTCAAACTCTAAAATCTCAAAATCAATTTCTCCAATTGGAACTAGATAAACAATCACCGTCAACGATGAGAGTTCCAGCGAGTGTTCCATCTTTTAAAGTCAAAAAAGATCTAGTTGAGTTTGATGTCTATAAATGGAAGGCGAATGATCTCATCGCCGTTGCAGAAAAAGAATTTGGAAAAAATTCAGAAAAAGCTGCTCAGTATTATCATGCTTTAAGCGTTTATTATCCAGGCCATGAAAAAATGGATGATAAGTATTTATTCAAAGCTGGTGTATCAGCTTATGAGTCAGGTGATCATCCTGAATGGGTGATTCAACATATGACGGCTCTTCTAGAAAAATATCCAGCATCAGAGTTTTATCGTGGCGCCAAGCTTTGGATTGCCATGACTCATTTAAAACTTGGTGATGAACAAGCCTTTTTTAATACAGCAGAAGAGTTTCGTAAGAAATATCGCAATACACCTGAATGGAATATTTTAAGTGGGCATTATGAAAAAATCGTACAGAAATATAAGTCGCTCTAGTTTAGTTACTCTAGCTGTAGCGGCACTGTTTTGCTTAGAAGCAAGTGCTGCAACTGCAGTCGCTGTGGTGAATAGCCTTAGTGGACGAGCATTCTATACAGTTGATGGCTCTACAAAAAGTCTTCATGTTGGGGATCAAGTTCCTGCATTTTCAGAAGTCTACACAGAAGTAGGTGCTCAACTTTCGATGTCTGATTATTACGATCATAAATATCATTTGGCTGGCTCAGGTCATCTTCAATTTTTAAGCAAATCTGTTCAATTAAAAGATGGTTATCTTTGGGTTCAGTCTTATCAAGATAATCAAACGTTCTCTGTTCAAACAGCGAACTCAGTATCAACTTTTAAAAGAGGCGAGGCGATCGTTTCTTTTGATGGCGCCTCTGGAAAATCTCAGCTTTTAGTGAAAAAAGGTCAGTGGCAATATGCCAATTCATTTAGCCAAGAGTTTTCACAAACAATTGTTGAAGGTCAGTTTTCATTTATTACTATTGAAGAAACTGAAGGCTTTCCAAGAGCTGGAACACCAATTGGCTATAAGTCTTTTAACAAAGTTGTAGCTCTATTTAAAAATATTGATCAATCGGCTCCGACAGGAATGCAAGTCGAGCGTAATATCGCTTCAGTTCAAGATGAGTTTTCAGCTCCAAGTGCTGCTCCAGTGGTTGATATGAACCCAGCACCAACTGCTGTTGCTCCAAAAGTTGATACAAAAATGGATCAAGAGCTTTTAAAGCTTTATGCACCAAAATTAGTCACAGAAAAGCCAAAGAAGAAAAAATGGGCTCCAACTTATGTGAAGCCGAGTAATGTTGAGATTAGAATCTTTGGTGCTTCTCAAAAGCCAAAAATGAAAAAGACAATGAGTGCGACGGCAAAAGCGCCAAAGCAAAGAGCTCCTGCATCTGTGGTTGCGCCTAAAGTTGCTGCACCTGCACTAAAGAATGATCCTTTTGAAAGCCAACTCATGAAAGAGTACAAAAACCAGATGCGTCATTCATCAGAAACTAATAAGCTCATCAATGAACTTAAGTCTTTTGATCAAGATTACGTTGAAGGATATTAGTCTCTAGTTTAGTAGCTGATTCCCACTAATTTAGGTATTATTTTCTCCAAGATAAAACGTTCTTGGAGTTCACCCATGCCCTCATCACAACTTGAAGATTCTCTTACCTATGATGACGTCCTTTTAAAGCCTGGCTACTCCGAAATACTGCCAGCTGACGCCATTCTTGAGTCACGTTTTTCAAAACGAATTCCAATGAATATTCCAATTGTCTCTGCCGCTATGGATACAGTGACAGAATCACGAACTGCTATCGTGATGGCGCAAGAAGGTGGCATTGGTGTTGTTCATAAAAATATGAGAGCCGAAGATCAGGCCCGAGAAGTTTTAAAAGTTAAAAAATACGAAGCGGGAATGATTCTTGACCCAATTACTGTAGGCCCAAAGTGGAGCCTTAAGCGCGTTTTAGAATTAACGGCTCAAAATAAAATCACTGGTGTGCCAGTGGTTGATGACGATAAAAAACTTATTGGGATTTTAACTTCACGCGATCTTCGCTTTGAAACAAACTTTGATCAAAAAGTTGAAGACGTGATGACTCCGTTTGATCGTTTGATCTCTGCGCCTGAAGGCATCAAATTGGATGAAGCTAAAAAGCTTCTTCATAAACATAGAATCGAAAAGCTTCCTGTTATTGATAAGGCTGGTCATATTAAAGGGCTTATCACGATTAAAGATATTCTTCGTACCATGGCTCATCCTTACGCCAATAAAGACGAGTTAGGTCGTCTGCGTGTTGCCGCTGCTATTGGTGTTGGAGATAAAGAACTCAAGCGCGCAGAAGCTTTAGTGGCTGCAGGAGTGGACGCTCTTGTGGTTGATACCGCTCATGGACACAGTATTGGTGTTATTAATATGGTTAAAACGCTTAAAAAAGAATTTCCACAAATTGATATTGTTGCCGGAAACGTCGCCACGGGTGCTGCTTGTAAGGCATTAGTTGAAGCCGGTGTTGATGCCATTAAAGTTGGTGTTGGGCCTGGTTCAATTTGTACAACGAGAGTTGTGGCAGGAATCGGTGTTCCTCAATTATCAGCACTAATGGAAGCCAGAGAAATTTGTGAAGCCGCCAAAGTTCCTTTTATCGCCGATGGCGGTATTAAATATTCAGGTGACGTCGTTAAGGCCTTAGCCGCTGGTGCTTCTGCTGTCATGATTGGATCTCTTTTTGCTGGGACAGATGAAACTCCAGGTGAGATGGTTTTATATCAAGGTCGCTCTTATAAAGTTTATCGTGGCATGGGCTCTCTCGGTGCCATGGTTTTAGGCAGTAAGGATCGTTACGGTCAGGCCGGTGTGCTTGATCTTGGAAAGCTTGTTCCAGAAGGGATTGAAGGACAAGTTCCATACCGTGGATCTTTAGCTAGTAATATCTATCAATTGCTTGGAGGCTTGCGTTCAGGCATGGGTTATATCGGTGCTAAAAATTTAGTTGAACTTAAAGAGAAGGCGAAGTTTATTCGTATTACTGCTGCATCTTTAAAAGAGAGTCATCCCCATGATGTCATCATTACTAAAGAAGCGCCTAATTACTCAATTTCTTAAATAAGGTTTTTATAATGGTTTCTCGCCAAATATGGATTGTAGACTTTGGAAGTCAGTACACTCAGCTCATCACTAGAAAAACACGTGAACTTGGTCACTCGTCAGAAATCATGACGGTCAAGCAAGCGAAAGAACGTTTTAAAAATGGACTAAAGCCAGGCGCCTTAGTTTTATCAGGTGGGCCTGATTCAGTTTCTGAAGATAAAGAAAATTATCATGAATTTTTTAACCAAGAGAATTTAGCTGTTCTAGGTATTTGCTACGGTATGCAAATCATGGCCAGAGAATTTGGTGGAAAAGTCGAAAAAGGTTTACTGGGTGAGTACGGCCATACAAAGATTCATGCCACAAATGGATTTAATATTCCGGGCGTAAAGGGTGATCTTGAAGTTTGGATGTCCCATTTTGATACTGTGACTGAAGCTCCAAAAGGCTTTAAGCGCGCTATGGAATCTCATAATAAAGTTTTAGCGGCGATGGTTCACGAAAGTCAGCCTATTATGGGACTACAGTTTCATCCTGAAGTTGATCACAGTGAAGGTGGCAAAGAAATTCTCTCTTATTTCTATGAGAAACTTGCTGGTCTTGAAAAGGACTGGGATGAGAGTGAGATGCTTAAAGAAGCCACCGCCTTAGTTCAATCGATCGGAGACGGAAATGTACTAT
>Ga0210057_1011138_pt1 | contig 10017 bp, 11 predicted proteins | sample CryGeyCG2114_010_2_FD_183968 | JGI IMG/M metagenome (GOLD analysis project Ga0210057, IMG submission 183968) | Groundwater microbial communities from aquifer - Crystal Geyser CG10_big_fil_rev_8/21/14_0.10 (SPAdes) (version 2) | ecosystem: Environmental > Aquatic > Deep subsurface > Groundwater ...
GGCATCACAAATGCCAGAAAATTGAAGTATTTTTGAGAGTAGTTGCTTTCAACATTGACAGATTGATTAGAATGGGAACAGAAATTCTGATTGTCTTTATTAGAATCTCGAGGGTTTCATATTAGCCTGTCAATTAAGTACTAACATATCCATCTTATTAACAATTATCTATTTTTACAGAATATCAAAAACAGCATCTTGTTTACTCTTACCTTATCTCTTTTGGGTATAGCAAATGAGATTAATTTTCGTACATTTGATCTCATTTGCTGAATAGTGAACAAAATTCAAAATGTACGAATACTTATTTCGTTCACTATAAGCTTTGCAGCAGGGCTTAATTTCTTTAGAGAATTTTGAAAAATACAAAATTCTCTTACTTAGATGAATTAGTAAGTTTATAACAGCTAACTTCTATTCTTTCTATTTTCTTTTTATGAAATTTAGCTGTTTGTCTTAAAGGAAAATTGAATTTGTATGTTTCGGTTATATTGAAATTGAAATCTCTTGCAATTGCCCTTACAAAATTATCTGTGCTTGTTTTATGAAAACTGTAGATAACTTTTCCAATTGAAAATGCTTTTTCCAAAAAAGACTTGTCAGCATGTTTTTGTTTTGTTCCAAAAGGCGGGTTTTGCAGGACTGTATCAACTTTTTCATCAAAGTCTTTGATGTCTTCGTTAATTACAATGTATGAGCCCTCAATATTTTCTAGATTCTTTTCTAGAATAGTTATGGTTTCTTTGTCTTTTTCAATAAAATATACTTTCTTTGCTCCCAATAGTAATGCTCCAATCCCTAATATGCCTGTTCCTGCACCTAAATCTGCTATTGTTTTGTTTTCGATATCACCTTTCATGTATGCATCCCACAAAATTGTAGAAGCAATTTCAGAATTTGTTGGATATTGTTCCAGATTAATGTTTGGTTTATTAAACACTTTTAATCTTGATAATTGTATTGCTAACTGTTTTTTTGAAGGCATTTATGATTGATTTGTTTAGTCTAATAAAAAGCTTTTTATAGAAATCGATGGTTCTTATTTAATTGATTTACATATTGCAGTAAATACAGAGATAAAATAAAGAAACATAGGTAGTTTAGTAATGAAAAAGGGACAACAAAAGAAGGATTTATTCTTAGTAAGTATGGTTTCTGTTGTAATAATAATAGGAATTTTTGCTATGATCTTAAATACATACAATTCAGCAACACTTATTCCAGATATTGTGGCTAAAGATGTGACATATGATATGGCTTTTGCTAAAAATGTTACAAGAGTAAATGCCACTGTAGATAGAGATGAGTCATGCAGTGATACTGATGGATTCGATATTGGAACAAAAGGAGTTGTAACATACAATAAAGAAGATTCATTATTGACAAGAGAATACACAGATTTTTGTACTGATAATGGAGACAATACTTTTTACTTGACAGAATACTGGTGCAATAGTGATAGTCTTGAATATACTGAGTATAATATTTATCCAGATACTGGTTATACATGTATGAAAGGTGCACGTCTTGAAATATATTGCTCTGATTCAGATAGTGGAAATAATCCAGAAGAAAAAGGAACTCTTAACATGAGAACAGTGAGTGCAGAAAAAACATATACTGATTCATGCACATGGGATGATTTTTCCAGATATGGTTACCTTAGAGAACACTGGTGTGATGGAGATGATTCTGATGCAGCTAATTTAGCATGCGATAGTGATCAAGCATGTTATGATGGTGCATGCAGGACAATAGATTCTTGTTCAGATTCTGATGGAGATGATGGATATGAATATGGAACTGTAACTATGAGTTATACTACCGATGGAGTATCTAACTCAGTTGAATACAGCGATATATGCTCAGGTTCTGATTATGTAACAGAATATTTATGTGATAACATTTACCTTGAATCAGATTTAGTTAAATGTGACTTAGGATATGACTGTGTTGATGGAGCATGTGTTGAAGAAACATGTACATCTGACAGTGATTGTTCTGATTTTGGATATCATTGTGGTGATGAAAGTGTTTGTGTGAAATATCCTGACTTTGCGATATCTGATGTTGAAGTATATGCATATGAAGCTATTGCGACAAACAAAGTTAGACTTTTCCTAAGCGTTAAAAATAATGGTGGAGAGTCTGCTAAAGTCAATAAGATAAGCTATTTATTTGCATACTACTACGATAGTGGTGTTGGAACAGATTTTGGTACTTTTTATAACACTCAACCAATTGCAGCAGGGGATACTCTTGTAATTGAAAAAGGATGGGACTACAACGACATGATAAGTGCTCTAGCTGATGGTGAAACTGTAAGACTAAGTTATACTATTCAAGTTGACTATGATGATGATACTAGAGAAGTATATGAATCAAACAACAAAGCTACAGGCACACTTATTTCAGGACAAAAAGGATTTACTTTTGTTCCAGATAAATAGCTTATTTAATTTTTTCTTTTTCTATTTTTTTAATAAAAAGATTTTTATATAATGGCTTCTCTTAGTTAGAGTATAATTAAGTTTAGATAAAAAGAGGTGTAAATTTTGGCAAAGGAAAAGGATAATTTTGGGCTGTATTTAGTAGGGATTGTAGCAGTAGTTGCTACAGTTGGAATTATTGTATTAGTGTTGAATTCTTCAGTTATGACTGGAGACACAGCAGGAATGGCTATTGGAAAATTTAGTAATGTAAATGTAAAAGGTTTATACAATGGGACACTAGGCAATGAGACTGATGACTCAGAATGTTATGATTCAGATGGAGGAACAAATCTTGAAATATATGGTACTGCAACAGATTCAGATGAAAGATCTTACTCAGATGAATGTCTTTATGAGGGGTATACTAATCTTGATGAAGCATATTGCAACTCTCGTAATGTAGCAACTACAGTACCTAACAAATATTGTAATTATGGTGATGTTTGTAATAATGGATATTGTCAAGAAGCAGATGTTGAGTTTTACATAGATGGAGATGGCTCATCAGTAACAATCAATGATGATCACATCCTTACTTACAGCGTCAAAGTATATAATCTTGGAACAACTACTGCTGTTGTTGGACGTTATGAGCTAGATGTAATATCAAATCATTACTTTACTGTAACTGATTTTGATCATCAGACAATTGAACCTGGAGATTCAATCTATCTTACAGCGGAAGTGGATGTATCATCAGAAGCAGAAATGTTTGATGCTTACTACCTACCTGGAGATTATATTGTCTTAGAATTATCTTTGGATACAGATGATATGATAGAAGAAACTAATGAAGGGTATAACACAAATCTTGTAATTGAACCAACAATTGTTTAATTTTTCTTTCTTTTTCTCTTTTTTTTAATAAATTTTATAAAGCTAAAAACACATCTATACTAATATGAGAAATACACTTGTAGGACTGATAATAGCATTAAGTGGATGTTCAGACTATTCTTTAGATAGAATTGGTGTCCATTATAATGTTCCTATTGCTTCAGATTATGTTCAAGATGATATTTCAGAGCCTCAAATCCCTTGGGATGAGTGCCCAGAAGGAGAAGAATGGCATAAAGCTACAATAAATCCTATTATATCATCAAGAGACGGAACATTGTACGAAGAATTTAGTTCTGAAGAAAGAGAAGGTTATACTATTAATAATGTAGGATGGTCAACTTCAGGAGATGAACATTTTTATGCAGAATTTGACATAAGTAATATTGCATATGTTGTTGCAAATAACAAGATAATGGTGACTAGTGCTTCTTTATTGCTTTATGCTACTGCTTCTGTGTGTAATACATCATGGGATGCCAGCATATGTGCATGTGATGAAGAAAGTGGATTAGATCCGCTGGATGTTAGGGTTTATTTATCAGATCAAATTGAAGGTTCAATAACTTATGATAATATGCCTATTTATAATGAAACTGCAGCATCAGATAGCATAGAAATAAATCCCCCTGCAGGGACTTCTCAACAAACACCATATGTTCTGGATGAAATGGTTCTTGATAATGAGCAAATGACAGGAATGGTAACTTCTGGAGAAGAGATGTTAAGCTTGCTTGTTATTGCAGATAGGCATGGTCAACAAAAAGATACTGCTGTTGCAGGAGTAGAACTTGCTGATGCAGAATATGCACCTACATTGATGTTAGATTATAGTGTGTGCGGAGCTAGTGATGAGCTATCTCTTGTCAACAATCCTTTTCTCTTTTAACTCTGATTCCAAACAAAGCATTTCAACAAGCTCTCTTCTTGTCTTTTCTTTAATTATTGGAGTAATATTAAAATTAGCTTTCATCTCTCTTTCAAGCTCTTTTTTTACACGCCTGATATTTTCACCAGACCTTAATGAGACATATAGAATTACCTCATCCAGATCGAATTTGTTTTTCTTTTGAATAATCAATTGCCATTCAGACAAATAATTTAATGAAGTTAGAAGGGCTGTAACTGCATTAAAATCAATTAAAGTTCCTTTTACTTTTGTTAGCTTCATTGGTCTTATTTCACTTGATCTTGTAATAATATTAGATAATCTTGGAGTCTTAGCTCCGCAGAATTTACAAGGACCTACTTCTAAAGACCCATAATCGCCTGTTTTGTAGCGCAAAAATGCTGTGCCCCTAAAATCTAATCCAGTATATACTATCTCACCACTGTCGCCATCTGCCACTCTATTTCCAGATTCATCTACTATTTCTATGTATTCCATATCTGGGTAAAGATGATAGCCACTGTCTTCATGGCATTGAGACCATGCAACTTTTCCTTCAGTAAATGCATATGTTGTAAGGATGTTAACATTATTTGCATTGCATTTGCTTAGCAATTCTTTGAGTTTGTGAATATAATCAGGAGTTACTGCTTCTCCGCCGATGATAATATATTTTAAATTAGGAAAGCTTTTTTCTTCTTCTATAGCATGATGTACAAGATGAAAAACATAAGAAGGCATTCCCATTATTGCTTCTGCTTCCATGCTTTCTATTGAATCAATTATTCTTTCAGTCCCCATTATTTTGCCTCCCCCTGTATGAAGACCAAAAATCCCTAAATAGTTTGTTGCATAAACAGTTTGCCAGAATGCAAGATGCGGTGCAAAAGGGAATACATTAACTACACGTGCTGTAAAAGGGAGTTTTATTAAAGACATTACTCTGTGTGCTGATTCAGTAAGTTTTTTTAGATCGTGCTGTGTGTACAATACTGGAATACTCATAGCACTTCTTCCTGTTGTAAAATGTATATGTATAGGTTTAAATTCGTATAGAAGTTGTTTTTTTAAGTTGCCTGAGAAGAATAGTTTTGTTGTTGTAAGCTTGGGAAGTTTGTGTAATTTTTTTATAGGATTTATTACAAATGAACTGAACTTTTCAGAATGGTCTATTGAGTCCACTACATCTTCTTTTTCAGTAAAAGGAATTTTTGACAGATCGTCGATAGAATTTATTATATTAATATTTACTTTGCTTACCTTAAATAATGAGTGATAAAAAGGAGCCATATCAAGCAAACGCAGCATATGCTGGAGTTTTTTTGACTGCAATTTCTTTTGTTTTTTTAGACTCCAATCCTTTAGTTTTTTCCATGAAGGATTAATGTTCATATTTTACACCAGCCTCTTTTGCAATTTTCTTCATAATTAATGTTGTTGATGTTCTTAATGAGTTTTTCGTAATTTTTTTTAATTTAGTAATATAAAATGGTTTCCCTATTTTGATTGTAATTCTAGATCTCCAGATTCTTGGAATAATCTTGTTTCTTGGAAGAAGAATGTATGCTCCATTGATTCCGATTGGTATTATTGGAACATTTGCTTTTTGCAGGATTCTCACAATTCCTGTACGCCCTTCTAGCACAGAACCGTCATATGTTCTTTTTCCTTCAGGAAATATGCCAATTATTTCTCCTTCTTTTAGCAGTATTATGGATTGCTTTATTGCTTTCTTGCCTTTATTTTTTGTACCTATTTTTTCAACTTCTATAGTAGCAGCCCAATTTTTGTAGATTAAGTATTCTATTGTTTTTCCGAAATAGCTGATGAACTCTTTTTTTGCAAGAAAATGCAGTTTTTGGTTTGTCTGTCTTATTATGTATGATGCCAATAAAAAGCCATCTAAATGAGACTGATGATTTGATGCTATTATGTATGGGCCTTTTTTAGGCAAGTTATTTAATCCATATACATCTTTTACAAAGATAAACAGGATTATGGACATGAATAAGCGTATTATTGGATAAATCATAAAGAAATCAGAATAATTAAAATATATAAATTTATAGGATTAAACTTCGCCATGCATGAAATCTTCTAATTCAAACTTGTCGAACTTTCCCCTGTTAAGTATTGTTCTCAGGTTTTTACGTTCTCTTTTTTCATGAATGCAGTCTAAAACATCCATATCTTCTTCGTATTCCATATAGTCATCACCGTTATTACTACGTGTTTTTTCACTGTTGTCAAGTAGAAAAAGTGAATTATTAATTATTTATAAATGTTTCGGTTATTGGTCACTTAAGAGTAGAGAATTATATCTTATTCTTCACAATTATGTTTCTTTACATACTCATTAACCCATTTTTTTGTGGTTAGCCAATTACGGTTAAGTTTTATGCTTTTTAAAGTCCCTTTTCTTGCTAATAAACTTAAATATTCCTGGCTATAATTACAATGCTTTGTTGCTTCTGCTAAAGAAATAAGATCTTCATCTTTGCATGGTATTTTCAATGCATCTAACCATAGTGTCAAAGATCTTTCCATACAACGTGCCATAAAATGTACAAATTGTTCTATTTTTTCATCATGAGCAAGATCTAATGTTCTTATGTATTTCTTTCGCTCTGTATTTAAGAATGTAATTGGAGGGTATCCATTTTGCATAAATTGAAGATTTGTAAGTAATCTTGCACAACGTCCATTCCCGTCAATAAATGGATGTATAAATGTAAATTTTTCATGTGTTATAGCAACAAAAGTTATTATATCTAAGCTTTTTGATTTATTATTATTAGTCCAAAAAATAAAATCCCTCATTAATTTAGGGACTAAATCCGGCTTTGCTGGAATAAAACAAGCTCCTTGAACATAAACCTTTCTTAACCTGTAAATTCCTTTTTCTTCATCTTCTATATTATTTAAAATAAACTCATTTATTCTGCATAACATTTCTTCAGATATCTTTTTATTCTCTTTAACAATAGATTCAATATAATCTAGTGCTTTCTTGTGATTAAGAGCTTCAAAATGCTCCCTCATAAGTTTACCGCTTATTGTAATGCCTTCTTCTAGAATCATTCTGGTTTCACCTAATGTCAATGTGTTTCCTTCAATTGCATTAGAATTATATGTCATTTCAACATGCATTCTTTCTTGTAATCTTTTTAGAGCTGACTTAGGAAAAGGCCTTAATTTATCTAATTGTTTCTTTTTTTCGATTATTCTATTATATAATTCAGGATCCATAGAAGTAATAATCATACTTTTAATATATAAATGTATCGGATAACTTTAAATTTAGTTTATCCGATATAGTGGCTCTGCTTTTCTACAGCAGGCATAGCATCCTGCTTTTGTCCGCCCAGCTGCTGAACAGTCTTTATCAGTTCTTTATCATAAGCCTTTATTTCCTTCTCAAGCTTGTTTATATCAAACCTTAGGGAGAAATTCTTCTGAAGAATAAGGAGTATTTCCTTGCTACCTTTGATGCCTATATACAATGGATGAGCAATTGTTTCTGCTAACAATGACAATGCTGGAATATCTCTTTGCTTGCTTAAACCAATCATTAATCCAGCAACACCCATAACAGGACCTACTATTCCATAAAGATTAGGATTTATCTTTGTTCCTCTCTTATACTTGTTAACTATTTTTTCATTATTGCCTGTACAGAATATCTTTGGCTCTGCTCTGACTTCCTGCAGGCCAATACCACCTAATGTAATTACTTCTTTTCCTCCAAGATCCTGGAATAAGTCAAGAATTAAGTCGCAGAATTCATAACATGCTTCCTGCTCAGTCGGCTGTATATCACCAGTCATAATTATTAAATCCTGCTTATTGCTTTTTTTGTAGAATATTTCTACCTTTAACATATGCGCTAAATTGTCTTCACCAATAAAAACAGTATGTGGAAAATGATAAGATGTTATTTCATACAATTTTTTTGCTTTAAGTTCATCAATAAGAAAATCTACTGCAATTTTTCCAACATTTCCTATTCCTGGAAGACCAATAATCAATGTTGGTTTTTTTAAATTAGGTTTCTTTTTTTCAAAATTGGTAATGTGCCAGCGTTTTTCAAATTTTGTCATTTTTCTTTGCCTCACGACGGTATTTCCCATATTTATCATCAGGGGAATATTTTGGCGGCTTTTTTTCGGATGTTTTTTTACCGCAACTGCACACTAATTTCATAGTGTAGCTCTTACATTTGGAACAGTATAATATATGCTTTGCCATTTTTCTACAATCTAACAAATTTATTTATTTTTAATTTTTATGATAATAATGCAAATTGCATTAAAGCAATTTGCGTATTTAAGCGAATCTTATTCTACTTAAGCTTTTCCTTATTAGATCAGTAAAAGCTTGATAAATGCCTTCTTCTTTGATGAAGAAGGCATATTATTATTTTGATATGATAAACAAAATAAAAAACTAAACAAACATATAATCAAACTGTTGCAGCTTTCTTTTCTTCTCTTATGAACTCTACTACACCTTTACCTTTTGGCACTTCTTTCTCTACTGCTTCTAAAATATCTTTAAGAACTTTCTCTGCATCTTTGTAATCTTCTGATTTTACCACTAAATTAAATGAGCCGCCACCTAAATATCTTAATTTAACCTGTTCTTTTCCAGCATCAATACCTTTTTGCAATGCATTCTTAATAATTTCAATCCCGTCAGGGGCATAACTTCTTACTGCTAATTTACCGCCGACAAAAACCTCTTGTGGCTTGATTCTCTGCCTTATTACTTCTTCAAGCAGTTTTTGATACTCTGCAGGAATACCTACTTCTTCAAGTGTCATTTCATCTTTTACAATATCCTGAAATAATAAATGCAAGAAAGGATAATGTTTTGACACAATACCAAATATTTCTTCGTAGACTGCTTCTGGTTTTTTCTTAAGTTCTTTTGCTACAAATTCAATTATTTTCTCTGCTTTTTGTTCTTGTTTTAACTGATCGACTTTCTTTCTTCTTTGATTGTCGTTAACTCTTCTTAATGAAAGATCAATATATCCTCTTTCCTGGTTTATTCTCAGAACCTGACAAACTACAACCTTGCCTTCCTTGACAAAGTCTCTTATGTTCCTTATTCTTCCAGGAGAAACTTCACTGATGTGTATCATACCTGAACGATTAAACTCTTCTAATTTTACAAAAACAGAATGGTGCTGTACCTTAGTTACAGTACACAGAACCAACTCACGCTCATTAGGAAAGTCTTTTCGCTGATAAAACATCTTATTCAAGAACCTCCAAGACACGCGCCTTTACTCTGGATTTACCGCCAGTAGGCTCTACTAATATTTTTGAACAAACAAGGCATTCTACATTGGACGCACTTTTTCCGAATGAAATCTGCTCGTTTTTACACTTTGGACATCGAATTTTTATGAATTTGTTTCCTTCTGCCATGGTTATAACCTCCTGCATAGATAAAATTGTAGGTTGTTTATAAATGTTTATGTCTTTGAATAAAAATCTTAATAAAGAAAAGCATGAGTTATGTTGGATATGAAGAAAATCCTTGTAATTTTAATTATATTTTCATTGCTGCTTATTGGCTGTGCCAAAGATGACCTTACAGACCAGCAAAATCAGCAGATAGAACATCAAATGAAGCCTGACAGTAATAAAGAACTAACTGATGGAGAATTTCTGGCTGATTCAGATCTTTGCGGCGATGGTGTTTGTGATGAAGCAGAACAGCAAGAATCTAATTTATGTCCTGAAGATTGTGAGGATTCAGAAAAAACTTCCTGTGATAATCCAACTGACT
>Ga0210057_1011139_pt1 | contig 10016 bp, 13 predicted proteins | sample CryGeyCG2114_010_2_FD_183968 | JGI IMG/M metagenome (GOLD analysis project Ga0210057, IMG submission 183968) | Groundwater microbial communities from aquifer - Crystal Geyser CG10_big_fil_rev_8/21/14_0.10 (SPAdes) (version 2) | ecosystem: Environmental > Aquatic > Deep subsurface > Groundwater ...
TTACAGGGGTTTTAAATCCTAAAGAAGGTGAGGAAGTTAACAGAAAAACTAATGTATTTGTATATGTTTTTTTAGTTATTATAGTTGGAGCAGCTATTCTTCTTGCAATAGAAAGAATTTATAGAAAGAGAATTGCAAGCTAGTACTATTTTTCAGATTACTTTTTTCTTCTTGATTTTCCTTGTTTTTTACAGCATTCAGAAACTTCAGAATTTCTTTTTACGTTTGAAATTCTGAGAGTGCTCAGAAATTTTCATTTCTGACAATAAGAAAATATATAAAATCTCAAGAATGCCAAGAGTATTTACTATTAACAAAACAATAAACCAAACTAAATGATTTTTTCTTGCAGCTTTCCATAGAGCTATACCTTTCCAAACTGCACTCCAGATAAAAATTATAACTAATAGAGGTAAAGATACCCCTAAAATTGTTGCAATATTTACTAAATTATATGCCATAGTAATAGAATAAAGGAGAATAAGTTTTTAAATCTTATTGTTAAAGATATATAATATAAAATATATTTTGTATAATATATATTAAATTATAACCTTCTTTTTGACACAATATTTATAAACTATTAATTTCTAAAATTAATGTTTAATACAACAAATTGTGGTTTTAAGTTAGAATATATACAACAGGTTGTATTAACTAAAAAATTATAAATACAGGAAATCTTGAGATTTTCTGTCTCCAAGAAAATCGGAAGATTTTCTGGACCCAAAATTCCAAACTTTTTGTGAGGAATTTTGTGGTTTCAAACTCTGATGAGTTTAAAAATAGGTAAAAAGAGGTAAAAATAAGATGTTATGTCCATATTGTTCTAATGAAGAAACGAAAGTTACTGATAAAAGAGATAGCAAGAATGAGACAAGAAGAAGGAGAGAATGCCTGAAATGCGGGAAAAGATTTACAACTTATGAAAAGGTAGAGCCTGTTGAGATTTTTGTTATAAAAAAAGATGGAAGGAGAGAATTATTTTCTCAGGAGAAATTAAAGACAGGAATAATAAAAGCTTGCGAAAAAAGGCCTATATCAGGGGAGCAGATTGAAAAGGCTATAAGTTATATTGAAGAAAAATTAAAACAACATGGAAGAGAAGTTGAAAGCAAGATTATTGGAGAATTAGTAATGAGACAATTAAAAAAATTAGATAAAGTTGCTTATATAAGGTTTGCGTCTGTGTATAAAAACTTTAAAGAAGCTAAGGACTTCAGAAATTTGATAAAAGAAATTTCTGATAGCAGTCAGAAATCCTTGATTTCTGATGTTTTAAAGAGGTAATAAAAGAGATAAGTTAAAAATGGATTTAAAAGAATATCAAGAACTAGCTAAAAAAACAGCTAAAAAATTTGATAGTAAGGAAAAAGAAATTTTAACTTGGGGTTTAGGAATAACAGGAGAAGCGGGAGATGTTACTTCATGTATCAAAAAAACTTTTGCTCATGATAATAATCAAGAATCAGGAATAAAAGAAAATTTAGGAGATGCTTTATGGTATGCTGCTATGATATGCAATTTTTTTAATTGGGATATGAATGATGTTTTAAATGAAAATATTGAAAAATTAAAGAAAAGATATCCTAATGGATTTACGGTTGAAAATGCAAAAAGGAATGGAGAAAAAAAGGAATGGGCTGAATAAAATCCAGAAAACTGGAGAAAAATTTAACATGACAAAAATAAATGAAAAAATTAATGGTGCTATGGAAAAAATTGAGGTAGACAGCTTTAGTGTGAAAGACAGAAGTAAGCTGAATTTCTGGCTTTCAATGGTTGAGAGATATGATTATGACAAGATTATTTCTATATGCTTAAGAGCAGGCACAACTTCTGAGATAGCAGAAAGAATCGCAGGAGAAATTGACAATAATTTTGATGAAGAAGAGAAAAATACTGTTTTAATGTCAGAAATAAGGAAATTAATTTTTGCCTTGCTGTATAAGTATGATTGGGCTGCTGCAAAAAGATTCAGGACAGATGAGATTTATATTAGAACTTCTAGCGAGAAGTTTGAGGTTTTTGACAGAAGCAAGATTTCAAGAAGCTTGATAAAAGAAACAGGCATAAATGAAGAACAGGCAGATGGCATAGCTATGGATGTTGAGAAATTCATTAAAAATCTGAACTTAACTTATTTGTCTTCTCCACTGATAAGAGAAATTGTAAGTGTGAAATTATTGGAATATGGGTTGGAAGATGCAAGAAAAAATTATATTAGAATTGGAATGCCTATCTATGATGTTGAACAAATGATTTCTAAAGGAACAAGTACAGATATAAAAAGAGAAAATGCAAACTTGCAGCATACCCCCGAAACAATAAACTGGATAATTTCTGGAGAAACCTTGGAGCAGTATGCAACATTAAAATTATTTCCACAGCATTTAGTTGACGGGCATATTTCAGGAGATTATCATATTCATATTCTTTCAAATGCTGCAACAAGGCCTAATTGTATTCAGCATCTGCCTAGTTTATTTTTTAAATATGGATTAAAGGCAGATGGAACAGGCATGCATACTTCTGTTGCAGGGCCTGCTAAACATCTTTCTGTTGCAATACAGCATTGTGCAAAAGTATTATTAGCTGCACAGACGCAAATGGCTGGCGGGCAGTCAATTGACTGCTTTAATGTATGGCTTGCTCCTTTTTGCAAGGGATTAAAAGATGAAGAGATAAAACAGGCTTGCCAGGAATTTATTTATGAATTAAACCAAAGTTATGTTGCAAGAGGAGGACAAGTTGTATTTAGTAATTTAGACTGGGAATTTGGGATTCCTGATTGGCTGAAAAATGTTCCTGCAATTGGTCCAGGAGGAAAAGAGGCAGGGGTATATGGAGATTATGAAGAAGAGAGTTTAAAGCTATTAAGAGAATATGTAAAAATAAAGATAAAGGGAGATTATACAGGCAAACAGCATATGTGGCCTAATGATATTTATAAGGTAAGAAAAGACACGTTCCAAAAATATCCTGAAGAAATGATGCTTGTGCATCAATTTATGGCTAAATATGGAACACCTTATATTGCAAATGGCTTGCCTGAATGGCAGACAGAAAATTTTAATTATATGGGTTGCAGGACAAGATTGGATTCTTTGTATGCTGGGCCTTGGGGAACTCAAAGAACAGGAAATGATATTTACATAACATTAAATCTGCCGAGAATTGCTTATGAGGCAAGAGGGAATGATGAAAAGTTTTTTGAACTTCTTAACAAGAGACTGGCAAAAATGGCTGAAATTCTTGTTATAAAGCATAATATAACAGAGGATTTGCTGCATAAACAGTATCTTCTAAGATTTCTTACACAAAAATTTGGGGATGAAGAATATTATCAGTTTATGAATACAACAAAAACTTTTGGATATGCTGGACTGACAGAAGCTACAAAATTCCATACTGGTTATCATCTGCATGAAAATAAAGAGGCGCAGGATTTTGGTATAAAAGTAATAAAAAGAATGAGAGAATATTGCGGGGAGTGCACAAAAAATTATGGTTTAAGATTTTCTCTGATAGCAAGTCCTGCTGAAACTTGTGCTGCCAGACTTGCAAAAATTGATATTGGGAAATTTGGAAGAAATGTTGTTTTCTCAGGAAGCAAAGAAGCTCCTTATTATACAAACAGCCATATGGTAAAAATGGATGCCAATTTTCCTTTGCCTGAAAAAATAAATATAGAAGAAAAGTATCATCCTTTGACTAATGGCGGGCATATCCTGCATATCTGGCTTGGTGAACAGTCTCCTTCAGCAGAAAGTTTATTGGAGTTAAGCAAAAAGATATGCAAGAAGAATATTGGTTTTTTTGCTTATACAAAAGATTATTCTGTCTGCAATCCTTGTTCTAATTTTGAATATGGTTTGAAAGTTAAATGTGGAAATTGTGGTAGTGAGGATTTGTCTAGGTATAGCAGAATTACTGGCTATTATCAGAGAGTTGAGGGCTGGAATCCTAGCAAGAAACAGGAGTTGAAAGATAGGTTTAGATATCAAGCTCCTGATTGCAAGTGTGATTAAGTTTGTGGTTTAAGTCTTTAAAAATAAATAAATACTATAATAAAAAAATTCGATTTAATTATTGTTTTAGGAAATTGTTGTTTAATAAATAATAAAGTTGGTATTTAACAAACTACATTGATTATGTTAGATTGTAATTAACTTATTAAATTATGTTTTTATACTAATGAAAATGAGCATTTATGAAAACATTAAAGGTTTTGTTCCTAGCTCATTAGTAGACTGGGACGGGAAAGTTGTTTCTGTGATTTTTCTTTCTGGCTGTAATTTTAGATGCAAGTTCTGTTCTAATAAAGATTTAATAATTAATCCTGGGAAATTAAAAACAATTGATTTCAAGGAAATAAAAAAATATCTGGAAAGAAATAAAGATTTTGTAGATGGTGTTGTTATATCTGGAGGTGAACCTAGTTTATATTCTGGCATAGAAGATTTATGCAGAGAATTAAAAGAACTGGGATTTTTAGTTAAAATTGATACAAATGGAAGCAATCCTGATATGTTAAAAGAGTTGCTTGATAAAAAATTAGTTGATTTTGTTGCTATGGATATTAAAACTTCTTTTTCCAAGTACAAGGAGTTAACTGGCTGGGATGACATTGACAAGATAAAAAAATCTATTGAACTAACTAGCAAGTTTCCTGATTATGAGTTTAGAATTACTGTTTTTCCTGGATTAAATAAAGAGGATTTGCTTGAAGTTGCCAGATATTTGCAGGAAAATCAGGCAAATAAGGCATTATTTCTGCAACAATTTAGAAATGATTCTTGCCTAGATAAAGAATTTGAGGCTAAACCAGCTTATAAGAAAGAACAATTAGAAGAATTTTCTTATTTGATTAAACCATTTTTCGAGAAATCTGGGATAAGAAACCTATAGTTCAGAATAATAATATTTATAACGCAGGATAACGAGGGAAGAAGATGATAGGAACAAAAGAGCTGCTAAAACTGGTGAAAGAAAAAAATCTGATTGAAAATTTATGTTGCAGGGAATTGGAAAATCCAGAAGGAACTGGTTTTGATTTAAGAGCTGGAGAAGTATTTAAGATTAAAGATGGTGAGGCTTTTCTTGGTGAGGAAAATAGGAAAACTCCTGAAACTGAATTGCTTGCTTTGCATGGTAAAGATAAAGAAATTACTTTAAAACCAGGGGATTTTGTTTTGGTAAAGACAATTGAAAAAATGAATCTCCCAGAAGATATTGCTGCTATTTTCAGGCCTAGAAGCACTTTGCAAAGATGTGGTGTAGGATTATTTACTGCAACTGCTTCTCCTGGTTATTCAGGAGAATTGACATTTGGCATGTGCAATTTAGGCAGAAATGATTTTAGATTAGAATTAGGCTCAAGATTTGTTCATGCTTTGTTTTTTAATACAAGTGAGAATATTTCCAAGTATAGAGGGCAGTGGCAGGGTGGAAGAGTGTCTACTAATGGAGAAAAAGAGAAGCAAGTGTGAAATACAGGAAATTTTTAAAAATTTCCTGTCTGATCAGAAATCCATAAAAGATTTCTGACATATATTTTCTGATGCAAGAATGTTTATAAAGAAAGAGTGAGAAATAAAAATATGGACAAAAAAGGAGAGCAATTAGATATAAGAGGCAACGGAATTATTCCTGTTATTTATGTTCCAGCTACTTGTCTTGCTGAAGCTGTTCATAAATCTATTTTAGCTTGTCATGATGAAGGAAGGAGGGTAGAAACTCCTAAACAAAAACCTGGAATGACATTAGGGTATGATGCTGATATGATTGTTAGAATTGAAATACCTGATTCTGAACCCAAAATTTGTTTTCCTGGATATTATGAAGATGAAAGAGGAACTATTCAGTATATTTTGGAAGTGACTCATGGTATACATAATCACTGGAAAAAAAATCCTAATGATCCAAATGATACAAAATGGGGATATACTTATAATGAAAGATTTGTGAATCAAATTCCTTTTATTCTTGCTAGAATAAAAAAAGATTGGGATGATAAAAAAAGAATAAGTGGAAGAGATTACCAGTTTGTAACCTGGAGAGCTGATGAAGACATAATTTTAGAGCAGGAAGACCCTCCTTGTTTGCAGAGAGGGCAATTTAGGTTTGTACAAGATTCTAGAGGAGATATAGTAATGGGTTATATTACTGATTGGAGATCTAGAGATTTATTAAAAGCTTGGAATGAGAATATTGTTGGGCAAATAGAGTTAATGAAATTATTTAGAGACAAAGTTTCTAATATGTTAGGCATTCCAATTAAATTAGGGAGTTATATTGACAGAAGCAGTTCTTTGCATTTATATGGATTATATGTAGATAGAGATGATTTAGAAAATATAATAAATAATATGAAAAGAGATGGGTGGGAAAAAAGAAGTATGAGTTTAGAAGATTATTTGGGAGATAGAACAGAATTAAAGAGAATTGTTGCTGCTCAAACTGATGCGACTGACAGAGGATTGGGAACAAATCTTAATTCTTCAGCATTAAAAGATTTAGGATATGATTTGGCTAATTTTCCTTATCCTACTGAATGGGATACATGGCCAAAATCTTGGGACAGAGAAGCTGATCCTGCATTATTAAGAAGATCTTGAAACTAAATCAAACCCGCCTGACTCTTCCTGAAACATTTTTTCATATAAAGCAGAAAGATTTTCTCTATGTCTTTCACAGTCTTCAGGATCAGCAATAACAATATCTGAATGTAAAAAATCTTCTAGTAATACAAAATGATAGCCTTTTGGATGTGGCATTGCTATCATAATATGAGAACTTTCAAAATTTTCTTTCAAGAATAACTCTGGTTCTCTTAAAGGCACTTCATTATAATTATACCCCCTATAAAAAATCCCAAGGCAGCAAGAAATTTTGCAATATTCTTAACATTTGTTCCATTTTCAGTGCATAAAATCTGTTCTGCTATTTGTTGTTGAGTTAATATTATTGAATGCTCTCTAAGTATTGCTTGCAGACAGACAGGAATACAAAAATAATCTGCTTCTTGTTTTTCTAATTCATATTCTCTCATTTTTATCCTTTTTTATCCTTGAGCTATAACTTCTAAGATTCTTTTATGTTGTTTTTCGTACTCGCCATTGAAACCTTCTTTATGTAAATCATTAAAATAATGAACCTGAATACCTGCCTGAGATAAAGTTTCCATTGCTGCTGTAGGATCACTGTCTTTGTATTTTATAGCATATATTACTCTGTCTACTCCTACAGATGCTGCTTGTTTTGCACAATGATTACATGGAAAAAGAACAGTATAAAGAGTAGAATCGTGGGCTTCTCTTCCTGCATACTGCAATGCATTCATCTCTGCATGAGTTCCTCTGCATTCTCCTGTTCCTTTTAATTCATTTGCTATACCTTGTTGCTGTTTTCTGCATCCTGCTTCTAAACAATTAGGAACACCAGGGGCTGCTCCATTGTAACCTGTAGCAATAATCCTGTTATCTTTTACAATAACAACTCCTGCACGAATATAATTGCAACTTGCTCTTGCAGCAACTTCAAAAGCTATACTCATAAAAAGAGTGTCCCAAGAAGGTCTACCTAAATTGATTCCTCTTCTTTTTTCCATAGTTTTCTATATTTTTTAGCTTTTAAATAATTTCTATGATAGAATATATATGTTGAAAAATTTCGAAAGCTTTATTAACACTTAATTCTGCAGTTTAAAGATGAGGGGGGGCAATATGGCAAAAGAAATTCATTGTGTAGAAGAGTTGTCTGAAAAAGGATTTAATGAGTTTATCAAACCAGGAGTTGTGGTAATTGATTTCTTTGCAGAATGGTGCATGCCCTGTTTGATGATGTCTCCTATTGTAGAAGAATTATGCTTGAAGATGAAGAAAATCAGGTTTGGCAAGATAAATATAGATGAGAATTCTAATTTATCTAGCAAGTTTAAAGTTTTAAGCATACCTACTTTAATTGTCTTTAAAGATGGGAGAGAAATTGAGAGATTAATAGGAAGTCTTCCTGCAGATGTTTTAGAAGAGAAATTGAGGAAACTTGTGAAATAAGATTTCTGAAAAGTTTAAAAATGTATAATTATTCTTTAAGCTACGGATCCGTAGCTCAGCCTGGTTAGAGCACCTGCCTTTTAAGCCGGTTGTCGGGGGTTCAAATCCCCTCGGGTCCATTTGTTCTTTTTGTCTAAATATTTTTAAACCCACAAATTTCTAATCTCATATGAGATTTAGAGATATTAAGTCTGGATTAGAAGAAAAAATATTCCGGGTTGAAGAAAAGATAATTGGTAATTTACCAAGACATAAAGCTGGTTATCCTCTTATTGGTTTATGGAGGGGGGCAACCCAAGAAAAGCTGGCTAGAAAGAATAAGGTAAATAGATGGACTTATAATATTTCCTCTTTAATTTTTATTAATGCCGGCTTAGTAGCTGCAGCACAAGGAGCAAATTATTTAGTAAATAATGTTCTTAATTGGGATGTTGGTTGGGTGTATTATGCTGCAAATGGGTGGACAATAAAAAGCCTTCTTTCTAATACAGCAAGAATTGGTTGGATGTTGGTAAGTAGAAAGCCAAAGGGAGAATTCTGGTTAGAACTTGTTAATCATGGTATTCTTGATGGTATTGCTGGTTTTAGGTATATAACCCAATCTATAAAAAGAAAATCTGAAAGATATGAAAAACATGTAGGTGTAGATGATTATAGGATAGAAGAAGAGGAAAGCCATAATAACCGTGCATTGTTACCTTAACGGGTGCTCTGTTTAGAAGAAAAAGATTTAAATTATACTATGTTTTGGTAGAAAGATTAAGGCTTTTCTCTTATAGCTCAATCGGAAAACATTATATTACTTTTAAGTAGTTACTATAGAAAAATTTAAAAAGGTGAAATAACTTCTTTGTATAATATGGGGAAGTATGATGGTTTGATTTGTAGATTAGAGAATGATCCTGTTGGGAACATCCCATTCCATATAGAGAGCCCATTGATCAAAAGGGTGTGTGCTAAAAGATTTCCATTAGATTTAGCAATACATCACGTTTCTCTGAAAGAAGGAGAAAATAATGATAACTATTGTAGAATTCATACACATAATGAAGACGAAATAAATATAATTATAGCTTCTGATAATTTTTTGGAATATAAAATTCAATTAGGCGATGAGATATATATTGTAGAATCTCCTTCTGCAGTATTTATACCAAAAAATTTAAGCTATTCTGCCAATTTTTTAGCAGGAGATGGTTATTTTGTTTGCTTAAAATTTCCAGGACAAACAACATAAAAATGGAAAAATTAAAATATACTGTTCCCTCAAGAATAGCAGTAGACCTTTATGATATTGTGTTATCCAGAAATAAGGTTACCTCGATAACACAGAGATAGAACCTTTTGGAAATATATTTAAAGATATTCTATCGATAAATCATTTTTCTGATATAGTGGATAAGAATAGATTAATTCATGCACTTTACACAATTCCTATGGTTAAAATTATTAAAAATTTATCAAGAGATAAAAAAATAAAAGATAGGATACATAAGATTAATAATCCTTATTGGATAATCAAGGACTTATATGAATCAAATAAAAAAGAGTTAGAAAAAGCATTGAGTTAAGGTACATACTCTATAAATTCTTCACAAAAAGCAGAATATGGTCTTATTTTTTCATAATTTCTTCCGAAAATCAAATGTGGATCAATTAGAGTTGCCATTGCCTGGAAAGAGTTCTCATTCATACCTTTACATATATCTCTTGTGTTCAAACCCATCCTAACACAAGCTGCAAGGTAAGGGCACCAATTATGAGATCTTGTTATTATTTTATTTCTATTTGGATGTATTACTTCTATTTCTCCTTTTTTTATATGAAGGTGGTCTAAAAAGATGAATCTGTAAGCTTTTTCTATGGGGTCTAATCCTTTATATAACTCCAGTCTCCTATAATTTTCTGCAAACCATTTAAGTCTTTTTCCAGTCGTTATATCATCTAATTCTTCTAGAG
>Ga0210057_1011142_pt1 | contig 10015 bp, 9 predicted proteins | sample CryGeyCG2114_010_2_FD_183968 | JGI IMG/M metagenome (GOLD analysis project Ga0210057, IMG submission 183968) | Groundwater microbial communities from aquifer - Crystal Geyser CG10_big_fil_rev_8/21/14_0.10 (SPAdes) (version 2) | ecosystem: Environmental > Aquatic > Deep subsurface > Groundwater ...
TAAAAGCCTCTTCATCCTCTCAAATAGCCATTTTGGGCAATGGCCAACATCTAAAGGCAAGGTTGCAACACCAACTCTTGGCATATTATTAAATTCTACCCCATTAGATAAAATTTATCTAACGGGGGCAAGTCAAAAAACTGGCTTTTCAGCCAGCGGAATTAAAAAAATATTCTTCAGAATTATTAAATAGGATAAATTTTGAGATTTTTAAATGGATAGTGTTTGATATTGAAAGTGACTAAAGTTAAATTATGCAAAAGACAGGTGGCGGCAATAATACCATCGGTCAACTTTACAGTGACACCTTTTTTCTTATATTCCTTGATAAGATTTCCAGCATAATTAGCAATTTCTCTTCCAATAGGATAAACTTCTAAAGAGTTTAAGAAATCAGTAGTAACTTTCTATTCCTTTTTTCTTACACCCAATTGAACTTCTACAACAGAAATGGGAGAGCAAGCTAGAACTCCAGATTTTTGTAACTCCTCAAATAGTTCCACTATTTCTTTTCTTCCACGCAAAAACCAAATGATAATATCTGAATCGATTAGATATTAAGACATAAATCCTTTTTAATCTTTCTTCCCAAGATTCTCTTAACTTCCTTATATATCTATCAACATCTTTTTTGGTCCGAAACTCAGGATAATCTTTATCTTTCCAGCAACCAGCTGCCCTCTTCATAGCCCTGGCAAACTTTTCTTTAGCTAATTTCTCCTTGGTCGCTTCAACTACAAATTGGCTTCTCTTTCTTTTGCCAAGAAGTTTATCAATCGTTTCCGAAAGTTCCCTGGGAAAAACTAAATAAGTTTTATTATTTTTTATTGTTCGCATATTTTTTTTAAAGTTAACTTTTTATGTTACTTTAAGATTAACAAATTAAAACCACTTGTCAAGTCTTCTACCAAAAAACTGGCTTTTTAGCCAGCTTTGATAATCAACTTTGGTGTTAATTATTAAAACTAAGAAAGAGTTGAATATGGTTAATTATCAATCTTATGATATAATAAAACTAAAATATGAGAATTGCTCAAGTGGCGCCATTATGGATTCCTGTTCCTCCTTATACTTATGGCGGGACGGAATTAGTTATCTCTTGGCTTTGTGATGAATTGGTCAGGAGAGGTCACGACGTCACTCTTTTTGCCGGCGGAGATTCAAGAACTCAGGCAAAATTAATTCCAATCTGGCCAAGGTCATTGTGGCGAGCGAAGTTAAATGCGCCCCATGTGGTTTTCTCTTTGCTTTATGAAAAATTAATATCTTTCCAAGACAAGTTTGATATTATACATGACCATTGTGAATGGTATACTATTCCCTATTCAAAATTTTTGAAACCTCCGATTGTCACAACCCTTCACCACCCCCTAACCGAAGAAGCAATTATTCTCTACAAAAAATTCCCCAACATCAACTTCGTTGCCATTTCCAAAAATCAAAGAAGATCAGCCCATGGAATTAATATTGTCGAAACTATCTATCATGGCTTGCCAATTGAGAAATATGAATTTGATCCGAGGCCTAAAGATTATCTTTTATGGCTTTCGAAAATTATGCCCCAAAAAGGAATAGCCGAAGCTATTGATATTGCAAAATTGGCTGGAGAAAATCTCATTATCTCTGGAAATATTCCTCCAGAACAGGGAGATTATTTTGATTTCAGGATCAAACCATTAATTGACGGCAAAAAGATCAAGTTTTTAGGCGCTTCTGATTTTCCAAAAAAGATTGAGCTTTTAAAAAATGCGAAGGCATTTATTTTTCCAGTGAAAAGACCGGAACCCTTTGGTCTGGTGGTAATTGAGGCAATGGCCTGTGGAACTCCCGTAATTGCCTTTAAGGCAGGCTCGATGCCAGAATTGATTGAGGAAGGGAAAACCGGATTTTTGGTCAATAATATTGAGGAGGCCTGTCAGGCTTTAAAAAAGACTGATGAAATCTCGAGAGAATATTGCCGGGAATATGTCAAAAAAAATTTCAATTTAAAGAGAATGGTTAACCGATATGAAAAGTTATACAAAAAGATTTTGAAACAAAATGAAAAAACTTAAAATTGCTCAAATTGCTCCTCTCTGGTTTCCAATTCCTCCGGAAAAATATGGAGGGATTGAAAGAATCGTCCACTTTTTAACCGAAGAATTGGTTAAAAGAAGTCACCAGGTTACTCTTTTTGCCTCAGGTGACTCAAAAACTAAAGCTAAATTGGTTTCAGTTACTCCAAAATCTTTGATCAAAGCTGGATACAGTTGGCAGGATCCCTTTTGGAATTTGGAGAATTTATCAACCGCCTTTAAGATGGCAGAAAAATTTGACATCATTCATTCCCATTTAGATCTTTGGGCTCTACCTTTTCAAGATTTGACCAGAGTACCAGTTTTACATACTTTACATAATCAGCTTTACAAGGCCTCGATCACCAGAGAGGGGGAAAGAAAGCCAACCAGGCTTGAAATTTTTGAGAAACATAAAAAAGAAACTCTGGCCGTTTTTATTTCAAAATCGGAAAGAAAGCAGTCAGCAGTTAGATTTCCCAAAAATTGGGTAATTTACAACGGTATCAATATTACCCAATTTAAATTTAATCCTAAACCAAAAAGTCATTTTATCTGGATTGCCCGAATAGATCCCTTTAAGGGAATTGAAAATGCGATCAGGGCAACTGAAATTCTCGATGTAGAATTGTTATTAGCCGGCAGGCTCGACCCAGCTAGAAAAAAATATTTTGAAACAAAAATTCGACCCCACCTCTCAAGAAAAATTCGCTATCTGGGAGAGCTTCCCCAGGAGGAACTTTCGGATTTCTATGGTCAGGCTAAAGCCTGCCTCTATCCAATTGAATGGGAAGAACCATTTGGACTAATCATGGTGGAAGCCATGGCCACAGGCACACCGGTTATAGCCTATCGTCGAGGCTCAGTGCCAGAAATAGTCAAAAATGGAGAAACCGGTTTTGTGGTCGAAAATATTGAGGAAATGGTGGAGGCAATGAAAAAAATTGATGAAATTGACAGGGCAAAATGTCGCCAAAGAGTAGAAAAATATTTTAGTTATCAAAAAATGGTTGATGAATATGAAAAACTTTATTACTCCTTAATACACTTATGAGGATAGCGACAATGATAACTGGTCATTACACCTGTCCGCCGCCGAAAGGCGTGATTTATGCTCCAATGCTGATAGTAAAGGCAGTTGCCGAAGGCTTAACAAAAAGGGGGCAGAAAGTTTATTTTTTTGGTCCCGAAGGCTCTAAATTGAAAGTAACTAAAATTTTTTCTGGAGGATTAAAACCTCTCCATGGTAAAAGAAAGCATCAAATTCTCCGAGATCCAAAAATAGATTCAGCAAAAGCTGCCAATCTCTGGGATCAATATTTAATTTCTTTGATCTATCAAGGGGCCTTAAAAGGAGAATATGATTTAATTCACATTCACCCGGTAGATAGGGCTTTGCCTTTTGGTCTGGCGATAAAAAAAATACCGGTAGTTTATACCTTGCACGATCCAATTTATCCCTGGCGAGCAGAAATTTTTAGAATGTTTCAGAGCAAAAATCAATACTTTGTCTCTTTAAGCGACGCTCAAAGAAAACCAGCTCCTGATTTGAATTGGGCAGGGACAGTTTATAATGGTTTAGACTTAAAAAAATTCCCTTTTTCAGAAAAACCAAAAGATCATTGTTTATTCTTAGGGAGACTCTTACCAACCAAAGGAGTAAAAGAAGCAATCGCTGCTTGCAAAATTACTGGGGAAAGATTAATTATTGCCGGAACTCCAAGCGAGGGAGATTATTGGGAAAAGGAAATTAAACCTCATCTAAACAAAAATATTCAATATGTGGGAAACATTCCCTATGAAGAGACCTATAAATATTATGGCCAGGCAAAGGTTACTTTGTGTCCTATTCAATGGGAAGAACCTTTTGGTTTAACCTTTATAGAATCGATGGCTACAGGTACGCCGGTCATTGCTTTTGACAGAGGTTCGGCAAGAGAAATAATTAAAGATGGGGAAACCGGGTTTGTTGTTAAAAATGTTGAGGAAATGATAAAAGCGATTAAAAAAATTGGTGAAATAAAAAGAGAAGGTTGTCGAAGATGGGTTGAAGAAAAATTTACGATTGAGAGAATGGTAAATGATTACGAAAAAGTATTTTACCAAATTATTCGGAAAGGAAATTAAAGAGGGCTCCCGCTGCCCAAGCCTGAGGATAGCAAGGCGTTTTTTCCATCTCTAAAGTAATTTCTCCATCGATCACTCCGTAGAATTCTGGTAAATATCCGATTTTCTCATTAGCCAATAAAATGGCATTTTTTATTTTTTGACATTCCTTTTTATATCCTAATTTTTTTAGACCCTGCGAAATTATCCAATTGTCATGGGGCCAAACTGAACCCAAGTGATAAGATCTCGGGTCGAAATCTGGCTCGAAGGTTGAGTGGGTTCTAATGCCATAGGGAGTCCACAAATCTTTTTCAAAAAGTCTTTTGACAAGGTAATCAATTTTTTCTCTATCAATGATTCCAGTAAAAAGTAAATGGCCGGGGTTTGAAGTAATGGCTTTTCTTTGTTCCTTTTTTCCGTCTAAAGCTAAAGCGAAATAGTTTTTTTCAGGTATCCAAAATTTTTCATTAAATTCTTCTTTTAATTTATTAGCTCTATCTGATAATCTTTTTACCAAATCCCAATCCTTTTTCATCTCCGCTAATTTAGCCGTTTCTTTTAAAGCCAAGTATTGATATCCCTGGACCTCAACAATTGCTACCGGTGGCTCAATTTTCAAGTGGTTCTCAAATGAATCCTTCCAGCCTTGATGAAATAGCCCTTTTTCATTTTTCCTTTGATATTCTAAAAATAAATCTTTATCTTTATCCCCGCACTCTTCCATCCAATTTATGGCTCTTAAAATATTTTCCCAATGGTAATCTAAAAATTTTCTATCGTTTGTTTTTTTAAAATAAAAAGTGAAGACCATTAAAAACAAGGGGGTGGAATCAATCGAACCATAATAGGGAAACGGAAAATAACCTTCTGAATGATAAGATTTTTCTAAATCAGTTTCATGTAAAATTTTTCCCGGCTCTTCTTCTTTTTCCCCATTGAATACTTTTCCTTGATATTGAGATAAAATTTCCAAAGTTGCCTGGCAAATACCAGGTTTTCTATTTAGTAATTGCCAGGCAGAAATCAAAGAATCTCGGCCAAAAAGCCGGTTAAATTTTGGTAAGCCAGCTTTTAAAAATCCTTTTTTATCTTTCAGTTGTTTAATTTCCCGCCAGGTTGCCCAGAGAATTATTTTTTTTCTTAATTCCTCAAAAAACATTTCACCCCGCTTGAATTTTTTATCATTTGAATAATTATGAACCCGGTTAGTTTTTAATTTCTAACGGGATTTCATTTAATAGAGGAAGGTTTGAAAAAAAACTGGACCTGCTTTCAATTACTATTTCATTTTTCAATAATTGAAAGGGTCTTATCAATGAAAAAACAAAGCTCTCGAGCTTTGTTTATTTTTGAATCCTTAACATCAATTTATTTTATTCTCTTTCTCGCTAACCTGTCAAGTCTTTATTGATTTCTTGAAACTCTAATTAATCCCGAGCAAGGAACTATTTCTATTCCTTTTTTTTCTAACTCATCTAAAAATAGATTCATTCCTAAACTATCACTACTCATGTGACCAGCAATAATCACATTGATGTTTGAAGCTTCAGCTTCTTTTTTTGATTCTTCTCTCATATGCATACCAATTATTGTCCCAATCCCAGCAATAGCCATTTTTTCATAAAGCTTTGGTGAACCTTCAGTTCCACCAGTAATTTCAGTGACTGCAATCTTACCACATCTTCTTTCGGGATCGCCAACAAAAATTTTTGGCCCGGCTCCAATTTTTAAAGCCTCTTTGTATTCAGGAATTTCTTTTAAAAGATTTAATAAATCTTCAATTCTCATTAAACTATCTTCTTTTTCAATTCTATCTTTCAAAAATTTAGCTGCTAAGTTATCGCAGACAGTGTGGAGACAAATTAAATTAAATCCAAGAAGCCGAGCTGAATCGACTGTTCTTTGATGATTTCTAGCATTAATTCCTCTGGCTACTTCGTCAATTCTTTCTTTCATTAAGCCTTCAGCCACATTTATTGGTACCCCGTATTGATTTAAAACATCGCATCGAAGTTCCATTACATCGGATAAATGAGCTAAGCCTTTCCCTAAAGGATGATGGGAAATAATTAAATCAATATTGCCAATTTCCTTGGCTAATAAAATCTCAGCCGGTTCAATGTCAATGCCAACTAAAATTCTTTTTATTTCTTTATCCTGGCTAATATTTAAAATTCTTGAATCTAAAAAAGGGTTTTCTAAGGCTTCTTTATCAAATTCTTCTTTCTCTTTTTCAGAAAGTTTTTCATATTTTTCTTTCTTTCTTTTCAGGAACCTTTCTATCCCTCCCCTTCCCCGAAAATCAGCTTCAATTCCTTTATTGATGGCTAGGTTGTAAATCTCTTTTATTTTCATATTGTCTCAAAAATTTTTGATATAATTCACTAATTAATTCCTCTTGTTTTTTCAAATCCAAAACTTCCCGGCGAATCCGCGCCTTCTCTTTTCTGATATACTTTCTGATACTTTTGGGAAGTTTTTTTCTCATAACCGAAAAATAAAAAGTGAAGTCCTAAATTATTTTTGGATCTTAGATTTTGAGTTTTACTTAACATTTTTTAATCCTTTTTTAGGGGAAAAATTATGGTAAATTTTGAACCTTTTCCCTCCATGCTCTCAATTAAAATGTCTCCTCCCATTTTTCTGGCTAAGGTTTTAGCAATCCAAAGACCCAAACCTGTTCCAGAAATATCAGCTGTTTCTTTTGTTTTTACCCGATAAAATTTTTCAAAAAGCCTTTGCTGAGCTTCAGCTGAGATTCCAATTCCGCTATCCTGAACGGTAATATAATATTTTTTCTTAATTTCGTCAACCTCGGTTTTAATTTCTACTCCTCCTTCTAATGTATATTTAATAGCATTATCAATTAAATTGTAAAGGACTTCCTTTAGACGATTGGAATTCACTTCAATAAAAAAGGGTTCTAATTTTTCTTCAAAAATAGTCGTTAAACCCTTATCTTGGGCTTTTAATTCTAACTCTCCAACTATTTCTTTTATTATTTTTGGTGGAAAGACTTTTTCTGGAACCAAAGATATTCTTTCCTGCTCAATTCGGGAAACATCTAAAATATCAGAAATTAAGGCAGTTAATCTTTCAGTAGAAATGATGACCCGAGAAAGATACTCTTTTTGATTCTCAGTTAGGGGAAGAGTTTTAACTTCTTCGGCAAAGGCCTGGGCATAATTGCGAATATTGACAATAGGAGACTGAAGTTCATGGGTAGCCATCCGAATAAATTCATCTTTCATCCTATCAACTTCTTGAATTTTCTTTAATAAAACTGGGTATCTAAAAAGTCGGGTATGTTGAATAATTAAAAATAAGGTTAACAAAATCGCAGCTATAACTATAAGATAAGCCTGTTTTACGATATTGAATACTAAAGTATCTGATGTTTTTAAAGAAGAAGATAAACTGATTAGGCCAATTTTATTTCCAGTCGAATCTTGAATTGGTGAAATTACCTCCCAAAATCTCTCTTTTTTTTCGTTGGCAATTTTATAGGCAATGGCTTGATTTTTATGCCAAGATAGCTGAACGGGATCGCCTTTCATCTCTATTCCGATTTCTTCTGGATTTAAGGCGGCAATAATTTTGAATTTATCATTTTCTAAAATAGCTACTCTTAAATTCGAAATCTCGGGATTTTCTTCGGTAATTAGTTTTATCTTTTCTTGTAAAATTTCTGGCTGAGAAATAATTTCTGAAGCGAAGTTTCCAAAAATTTTTTCAACTAATAAAGCATTGCTTTGTAAAGTGAAATCAATATTTTCTTGAAAAGATTTTATAGTAAAAACGGTATTAAAATACAAAACCAAAGGTAAGACGATAACTAAAAAAAGAGAATATAAAATCTCGGGATTTTTTTTAATAAACCCTATTCCTTGCTTAAAGAAACTAATCATGAATAAACAGTACCTTCACCCCCCCGAACCTCGGCCTCCGCCGGAGGGCGGAGTGAAGGTAAAGATGAGAACGGAGTTCTCATCGCCTTCGCTTCCCTCGGATTCGGGCTCAAGTTTCTATTTGTTTTTTTATCTTTTGTTTGGTTAAAAAACTAATAACAATTAAAGCAATGCCCAGGGTAAAGACAATAATCCCAATAATTAAAACCAGAAAGCTTCTTTGAAGGGTTTCAGCTGGAGATATTACTTTTTCGGCTGGAAAAGCGCTCAAGGTAATAGCCACTACTTTTTTTCCTGATTTCATGAACAAAAATGGTTCTGAACGGGCAGTTAATTCTCCGTGATTATTATTGACTCCAACATAAGCCTCGTGATAGCCATCAGTTAAAGGTTTATCTAATATAATAGCCCAATTTCCATTGCCATCAGTTTTGGTAGTCATTACAATACCAACAAAAGAAAAAACATAAACCTTCGCAAAACTATTTGGCAAACCCTTCCCTTCTAATTTAAGAGCAGGTTGACCTGAGGCTAAAGTCACCATTTCCACTCTTTCCACTTTATAAACATCAGTTTTTGCTGGTTTTACCTTTCTTGGATCTTGATAAACAATTTTATCAGCCGGTCCTGGTTTCAAAGGATTATAACCTGCTAAATATTCTCCTCCATCTAAAAAACCATCTAAATCCGAATCAGGATTGTAAGAATCAGTGCCAATTCTTATTTCTTCTTCATCTGATAATCCATCTCCATCAGTATCTTTTACAATTGGCTGCATTTTTTCAATTTTCAGCTCTTCCTTTTCTTCAACAATCTTTTCTAATTCTTCTAATTTTAGTGATATTTCTTCTCGAGGTTTTCCTGTTTCAACAACTTTATTTATTATTCTTTCTTTCAATTCCCCCTTTTCTTTTTGAGTTTCTTGCGATTTTGCTTTCAAAGAAGTGATTTCTTTTTCAACTTTTTCTTTTTCTTCTTTTTGAGTTTCCAATTTTTCTAACTTTATATTCTCAATGATTTTAATCTCTTCTTTGATTAAACCCTCTGCCACCTCTTCCTTTAATTTCTGAACTTCTTTTAACTCTTCATGAGTAGTTTCAATTTGTCTTTCAGTTTTTTTCTCTCTTTCTTCTTTTTTGTTTATTTTCTCTTCTGTCTTTTTTTCTTTTTTAGTCTTTTCAACGAGTTCATCAATATCTTTCAAAGTTTCCTCTCCTACCTCTTCCACTTCTTCTTTTGTTTCTTCTTTTTTTTCAGAAATCTTTTCTTCTTCTTCCTTTATTTCCTCTTGAATTTTTTCTACCTTTTCTTTTAATTCTTTTTCCTTTTCTATCTCCTTTTTAACTTCATTTTGAACCTCAATTTTAATTTTCAGACCTTCATATTCACCATATTGGTTAATAATTCTGGGAAAAAACTCATAAGTGCCATTAGGGATCAAGTCGGTATTCCAATCAATTTCCCAAATATTCTTCTCTAAAGAAACAGCACTTCCCAAATAATTGACCACAGGAGCTGCTGGCAATTTATAATAAAACTCAACTGAAAGAGCATCTTTCACTTCCCCTTTTATCTTTACCTCTTCTTTTATTTTCATTCCTTCTTCTGGATAGATAAAATTAAATTCAGGAGTAATTTCCTCTGACTCTTTTTTCTTTCCTTTATCAGTTTGGGCAAAAACTAAACTACCACCTACCAAACCAACAATTATAAAGAAAATAAATATTCTTTGTAATTGATTTGACATATTTACAAATTTTTTTATCATCAGTCTTGCTAGGATTTTTTGTCGACCTTTAGGCCTTTTTCATTGGCCATATTATTCCCCTTTAATTACCGCCAGAGGCACTAATTTTGCCACTTTTTTTGATAGACCGGCATTATGAACAACTTCTACAACTTCTTCAATATTTTTGTAAGCCATTGGCGCTTCTTCAGCAATTC
>Ga0210057_1011144_pt1 | contig 10013 bp, 12 predicted proteins | sample CryGeyCG2114_010_2_FD_183968 | JGI IMG/M metagenome (GOLD analysis project Ga0210057, IMG submission 183968) | Groundwater microbial communities from aquifer - Crystal Geyser CG10_big_fil_rev_8/21/14_0.10 (SPAdes) (version 2) | ecosystem: Environmental > Aquatic > Deep subsurface > Groundwater ...
AAGCCATAACCATTGACCATTGGGATTTAACTCTAGAAAAAAATATCTTCCATCTTTCGAATGAATAAAATCAAATGCTCCAAAGTGTAATCCATAATGAGCAAGCATGTTTGAACAAAATAAAGATACGTTCGGAGGTATTTCTATCTTTTTATATGCCACGTTCTCAAAATCGTATCTTCTATAATCCACTTTGGAAATTTCTGAATCTTGGGAATGTATTGCGATTCCAGTCGAGGTCCTATCTGTTGAGATTATTCTAACTTCAAATTCCTTATCGATGTATTCCTGGAATAATGATGGATGGCTTGCAACTAATGCTACGTTTCTCATCTGATCCGCTGTTACCTTATTTGTGTAAACAACTTTATTTCCATCATCTGTTCTAATCACTGCACCCTTTTGTAACTTAAAGCAGATATTTCCCTTGTGTTTTTCATAAAAAGCCTTAAGATCTGATGGGTTGTTTGTTACAATTGTTTCTGGTGTGGGCATCCCCCAGATTAATGCTAATCTTATTTGGTCTAATTTGCTATTAGCATGGAAGTGGCATTCTGGGCGATTTATTACTTTTCCTCTGTGAGCCATCAACAAACCGTCCCACGTTTTTTCGCATTCATCAATTACCAAATCCTGCAAATCTTTTGGCATTCCCTTTTCCCTATCTGGGATCATAACTCTCCTATTCCAGATATTCCAGTCTGGAGTGAGTTCTATAATCTGCCCATTAGATCCAATTCTATAAGTTAAATCATGTGAAGAGAAAGAAATCTTGTTGTCTCTCAATAAGTTTTCTGTTACAATTGTGTGGTTCTTTATTCCTAAGCTATCTAGATATTTTCGTACAGAAGAGGCGTGAGGATCCTCACTATAAGTAAGAATCAATACTTTATTTTTCATATGTTAAGATAAGAAAGACTTACCAGTCATCTATTGTTGGTACGCCACGCCATGTGCAAAGGGTGCAACTAATCCCATACAACACGTTTGCAGGCTTCTCAAGGTACATCTCAGCAAAGGTAGAGTACGCTGCACTTTGTGCAGTACTTCCCCTTGGAGATATTCCCTTATCGGAGTCCATCACTGGAATCCTTTCCCCAGCAATTCTTTCTAATGCTAGCTCCATGTTTGTTTTAGAAGGTTGAACTATTTAAGCTTTATTGCGATTTTTCTATAATTATTCCTTTGGAGCTTCTTGGAACTTTACACCCAATTTCTTAAGTTCTTCGATATGTGCCTGCATTAGCTGTTCTGTTGCCTGAACAACTCTTATTAATTCGTTTCTTTCTCCAATTAATGTTGTTAATGCTCCTTGATGGAATGCCTTTTTCTCTCCAGGAGACATTTCTTTTTCTTTTGATTCTGATGTTTTTTTAGCTGGCATATATAGATTGAGAAAGAAGGGTTTTTAAGTGTTTCTTATGACTTCTTGCTGTGTATGTCGGGGGAATATTTCTCATTCCTATTGTGCAAAAATTGAATTTAATCGCTGTTATCTGTCCCGAGCGTAAGCGAGAGACTGCAAGTCGTGGTTTGAGCGATAGCGAAAAAGTTTGAGAACCTGCACTATTTTAGGGTGGGGGACGGAAGCACGCCTTTTTTCGACAAACCGAAGGTTTTTTAAAGTTCAGCATCATTAGATTATTAATAATTTCCCCGGTATGGCTTCGGCAATGCCGGGCAGTTATAATCTATCTTATTTTTATTTTGCTTATTAACTCATTCAAAGAAATTGAGGCATCAGCAGAATTTTTTAAAGCGTTTGATGAGCTTTTTGTAAAATAAGCATTTTCCACTTTCTTTCCTAATTTTTGTATTCTTTTTATTAAAGGAACGAAATCTTCATCGCCAGAAACAATTATCGCTGTATCGTAAAGATTTTCGTATGCTCCAGAAACCATGTCAATAGCTAAATAAACGTCATCTCCTTTCATTACGAAACCAAATTTTCCATCTTCTTTTTTGTACTTCTTTCTTTTACATAAAATAACGTTGAAACCGGGCAGTTTTTTGAGCATTTCAAAAAACCTTTGCATTTCCCAGTATTTCTTTTCATCAACACTAATGTCCAAGGGGGCATTATAATAAAAGACATTCGTTAGTAACCTCTCTTTTACTAACAATTTTACAAGTTTTTGAAAATCCATTTCTTTTATTTTGAGATTCTTCAAACTATGATAAAGATTGCTCCCATCAATAAAAATCGCAACTCTTTCTTTTTGCATAAGATTAGAGAGAAAGAGTTGTTATAAGTTTTTCTTTTCTTAAACTTAATAAATACTCTCTTTAAATAATTTAGAAAGGTTTTTATGCTTGTCAGTTTTAAAAATATAAATGAAAGAAAATAACCAAACCAAAGTAAAATGTAAATATTGCAGCAAAGAAGTTCAAAAAATTAATCTTGAAGACCACATAGAGGAATGCTCTAAGAATCCAAATTTGAAAGGCATTAATGGCTGGATGATTTTATTTGCTATTAATCTTTATGGTATGGCCATTACTTATATATTATATTTATTTACAATACCTTTTATTTCGGCATTGTTTTTAATTTTTCAAGGATATGTAATATACTCAATGCACCAAAAGAAGAAACTATTTAAAAAAATGGCGATTATTGCACTCTGGATACCATTAGGACTGGTTATCTTATCTTTTATCTATGCTTTATTTGCATTAACAGCTGAACAATTTAGTCAATTAATTGATGAATTAATGTATAAAGCAGACTTTGTATTGTATCTAATTTGGGCTTTTATTTGGACACAATATCTCTTAAGTTCTAAACGAGTTAAAAATACATTTGTAAATTAAATGGATAATAAATCTTTGCTTTGGGGGATAGGGCTTGTTTTTGGTGGTCCAGCTTTCTTTGTAGCAAAATTATTAAGTAGTGGGCTAAAAGAAACATTAACTGGTCTTATCGGATGGCTTAGCATAATCTCTCTTATTTGGGAATAATAATTGTCTTGACAACAAGAGAGCATGAAAGACTACAATTGTAAATCTTATAAGCTTTTAATTAACTTTGAATATTTAATCTAAACCCTACTCTATAATATTTAGCTAAAAGATTGTATCAGTTTATTGGCTCTAATCTGGAATGTTGTCCATCGGTAATGGCTTATTCGCTTGTTTAAAGACACTTTCACTATCTCTTTTAACCATGTTATCAACATATTCAACAATTCTATCCCACTCAACTTTAAACTCTTTCGGGATAAATTTTTCAAGAGATTCATCTTTAATTATATCAATAACTACTTTCATAAGTTGGTCTTGGATTTCTACCATATATTTCTTTAAGCACTCCACTTTATATTTGTTCTGGTAAAAGATTTTAGGTATTGTGACTATTTTCGTAAACCATAAAACTATAAATAAAACAAATTATGAAAAGTAATGGAGCTATGGGTTTTTATTTTACTAACCATTTTTATAGCAATAGCAACATATCCTATTTGGAAAAGACTTTTTGAGTAAATTTTGTAGCAATATTTTTTAGGTATTTATTTTAGCACCTTGTCTAATGGAACATAGTATGTCTTTTCTTCATTTTTCTTTCCTTTATTTTTAACGTAAATAGGCCTAGCATGTTTTTGCATTTCTTTATAACTCACTCTTCTTCCACCAATCCATACCACAGTTTTTTTTCCAGTAATCCTATCTTTCAAATCTAAGATAATATACCAAATAGTTCGAGCTATAGTTATTAAATATAAAAAAGGATTTAAACTTAATTTGTATTTGTATGTCATATTTTATCATCAACAATCCTAAACCTTATTAATCTTTCTGCTCGCTGAAAGCGAGACTATTTATTTTCCGAAGGAAAATCAAGCGCGCTTCCGTCTGGGTGGGGGAGTGGTATTAAGCAGGTTCTCAAATTGAATTTAACGCATGTTCTGTTCTCCGATACTCAAATACAAGAGAGGACGAGGAATAACTGCAAGTGGTTTTTGCGAACAATTATGGGGGGTGGGGATTAAGTGGACTAAAGGGGTTATAGATAGTGAGCAAAAAATTCCGAAGAGTTTCCTGCACAAATTTACATATAATTTTAGAAATTAATATTGCGGGAAATTGAATAGAATCAGTGTTAGATTCTCCCGATAGGGATTCACAGCTTCAGATATTGTGAAAGTTTTTCGTTAGAAAAATTGAATATAATCGCTGTTAGTTTCGTTTTTGCTTGCAAAAACCCGAGATTTGCGTAGCAAATCGGAGGAGTTGCAAATTCTCTTTTATCAATAATGAGAGGGCACTTCAGGACGGTGGGACGTCCGCAAAACCCTATAAATAAGAGATGTGTGCTTTCCTTTTTTGTTTCTTTTTTTCTAAAAAAGAAAATAGAAATAATCTTGGGGGTGGAAAGATTTTATAATGAATTCCATAAAGAATTAAAGAATTCTTTTTGTTTTTCTATTATGTTTTTAGATTGGATTAAAACGCCTGTTGGTTTTTCTCCCCATGAAATTAAAGCCATTTTGTCATTACAAATTCCAGTATTTGCCGGAACAGGAGAATCTGTATATTTCATCCGTAAATAAGTTCTTTTGTCAAATAGAAGTTTAAGTTTTCTTGGAGCAATACCTTTTGTAATTAAACCTTTAGCTTTTCTTTTTGCATCATATCTTTCATAGAATTTCTGTATTTCTTCGCTTTTTTCTAATTCAGGAGCAAAAAACAAGAATTCTTGTCCTTTTTTTGTGTCTTCTATTAAAGTATTCATAAGGGTTATTACGCCTTTTAAGCCTTCAAATAACTCTGTTTCTTGTTTTTCTTTGGCTAATGCTTGTTTTTCTTTAAGTTCTGGAAGCAGGTTTTCTACTTGTTTTTCTTTATCTTTAAGATAAATAACAAGATTTTTAGGATCTGCTGCAGTGTAAATCCTGAATTTGTTCTTTTTAGCATAAGAAACAAGGCCTTTTTCTATAAGCCTATTTACACAGAAATGAAATACAGAATTTTGGATATTGGCTTTTTCTAATATAGCTCCTGCTGTATTTGGGCCTAGTTCTAAAAGAGCCAAGTATACTTTTATTTCGCCTTGTGTAAGACCTATTTCTTCTAGTATTTTTGTGTCCATAGAGGAAAGTTATTTTAGTTCTATATAAACCTTTCTATTATCCTCCAATATAGTAGGATAAATATTAATATACTTTATTCTGTAACTATTAGCAAGGAGTAAACTAAGAGGTTAAAACAAAATGGATGCACAAAACAGCTACAAAAGCGCAATGCCTTACCTAGCTTATTGTAGGGCTACAGATGAGAAGCAAAAGCTTCATAATCATATTAGCTCTGCTTTTAGCAAAGATCCAAGAACAATTTTAGATTTGGGCTGTGGTAATGGTGTAAACACCTCTTTTATTGCAGATAGATTTCCAAATTCTCTAGTTGATGCAATTGAAAGATCAGAAGCTCAAATAAGTGAGGCAGTTTCTAGAAATTGTAGAACAAATATTCAATATTTTAATGTTCCTTTTGAGCAATTTAATTCTGAAAGGAAATATGAATTTATACTTGCATCTCATGTTTTGCAATATATTGATTCTGATTTAGAAGGTTTTGTTAAAAGTGCTACTGACATGTTAGAGAAAGATGGAGAACTTTGGTTTGTTCAACAAACAAGAAAGGGAATGGCTCAAATTATAAGTCATCAATTGCCTTATTTAAGTAATCCAAGATTTAAAGGTTGGAAAACATTTGAAGATTATAAGGAAATTATTGAAAAAGTAGTTAGTGCTGATTATGAAGTAAGTATTGACTATTTAGACAGCTCATTTTCTCAAATAGATTTCAAAAATCCTTCTGAAGAAGATAAATTGAGACTAGAATTCATCTTTTGTTTGGATAGATCTTTTGATAAACAAAGTCGAGAATTCAAAGAGCATCTTTCAAAACTAAATCTAGGAGATGGAGAAAGAATTTCACATCCAAATGGTATATTAAAAATAAGGAGGATAAAATGACTTCAGAAAATAATGGGTTTTCAAATAATCCTTTTATGATTGGTTATGATAACAGAATTTTTGAGGGAGATGAAGATCTAGGATTTAAATTTCCGGAAGATAGAGTTATCTCAAGAAGAGGATTTGTTTCATTAGATGAAGTAATCCAAAAACCAAGAGGGAACACTGGTTATCCAACAATTCTTAATATAGGAGATTCCTCAACTTCAGGATGGGACAGTAATAGAACTTTTAAAGGAAACGAAGATCCAAATGCTCCTTTTTTCAATTACAAAACATACTCAGATTTAATGGAAGAACAACTATTTGCTAATGTAATAAACGCAGGAGTTCCTGGGTATACAACACATCAGGGAAGGAAAAATCTTGAACTTTTACTTAAAAGGTTAGCAAATGAAGATTTAAAAGTAGATTATATTACAATATACTTGGGAAATAATGATTGTACTTATAATCAAATAGAAGATAGGGTAAGAATAGATAGAAAGCAACCTTCTGAGGGAAATAGCGGTGAAAGAGTTAGCGTTACTGACTATAAAAAAAATCTTAGATCAATGATAGAAACTGCAAGAGAGTATGGTGTAAAACCAATACTGATTGTTCCACCTGTCCATTATGACTGGGAACCCGGAATAAGAGCAGATAAACATAGAGAAGAGTCTGTTGAAATATTAAAGCAGTTGGGAGATTGCCCTTTGGCAAAAGAGATTCAAAAAGCTAAAGAATTGTATGATCAAGGAAGATATGAACAAGCATGTCAAACCGACAGGGTCTTGCCTAGATTGAAAAAGGAATACAGAAACGCTCTAATACAAGTAGCAAGAGAAACAAAAACAGATGTTATTGATGTTCAAAGTAAACTTCCTTTAACAGACAACTCTGAATATTTTGCTGATTACTGCCACCCACTAGAAAAAGTTAATCAGATGATAGTTGATAGATTCAGAGAAATTAGAAACAAAGACTTGTTTCACAAACCAATTTTAAATAGAATAAAGAATTGGTTTAGGGGATTGTATCAACAAAGAGAAAATGCAGGAGGACCCCCTTCAGACATATATACAATTTACTGAGACGAAGCTATCTTTTTTTTGTTCAACAATCTCTAGGGGGAAAGATTATTTCTAAATAAATTTGAAACGAAGTTTCACAAATTGTCCGAAGGACAGGCGCGTACCTCGTAACTGGGGGGGTGGTCGGGGGATGGCTGAGAGAGATTTTAGCTATTTTTTACTTAGAGATTTTAGGAGAATTAGAAATTTCGTTGAACGCATGTTCTGTTCTCCGATACTCAAATACAAGAGAGGACGAGGAATAACTGCAAGTGGTTTTGTGAGCAATATCTTAGGGTTGGTGGGGAATTGTGGAATAAAATTGGGGATTAATATAAGCGAACAAAAATTCCGAAGAGTTTCCTGCACAAATTTACATATAATTTTAGAAATTAATATTGCAGGAAATTGAATATAATCAGTGTTAGATTCTCCCGATAGGGATTCACAGCTTCAGATATTGTGAAAGTTTTTCGTTAGAAAAATTGAATATAACGCATGTTAAGTTCTCCTGAACACTTGGAAGGACGAGGAATAACTGCAAGTGGTTTTGTGAGCAATATCTTAGGGTTGGTGGGGCGAAAGGGCGAAATTGGGGTTAGGCAATAAGAAATTGAAAAATTCCGAAGAGTTTTTGCACGAAAATTAATCAAATTATAAAAATAATATGTGCAAAAATTGAATTTAATGCCTGTTATGTCTGGGTGAGCTTGCGAAAGCGCGTAGCGTCCCGAGGATTTTTTCTTGAAAAGAAAAAACCGCAGAGTTGTGAGAAGGCACTTGTATTAATTTTAAAAATGCCCGTTGGGATGGCGGGTTGTTTGATGCCCATTAAATAAGAGAGATTGTTGTAGTATCTTTGTCTTGTGAGCCGCCGCCTTTTTTGCTTCTTTTTTTCTAAAAAAGAAGATGGGGCACTTTACTCTTTTTTGTCTTTTATTTTCAGATATAGAATTAAAGCAGGGATTAAAATAACCGAACCTAAGGCAATAGTATATCTTGGAGTTATTATATCTGCTAAATATCCTGAAAGTGGGAAACTTAAAGCATAAGCAAGAGCAATAATCATTCCATTAAATGAAGTAACTGTTGCCCTTAATCTTCCAGGAATATGACTATGGAAGAAATTTTGATTTATAGGCATAAACATAAACATAGTTATAAACATCAAGAAAAGAATTATTATTCCTACAATATAACTATTAACAAAAATTACTGAAAAATCTAAGATAATAGTTAAAACCAACAAGAAAGCCAAATAATTCTTTTCTTTCTTAAATTTCTTAGATAATGCTTTTGTAAATATTGGAGCAATTACTCCCAATAAGGTGCTTATTGAGAATATAAAACCAAAAGCATAAAGAGGTAAACCTAAATTTTTCAAGAATGGTTGCCAAACCAAGTCTCCGCCAAATGAATCTCTAAACATTATAAAAAAAGTGGCGAAGATTATAAAGAATAAAACATGATGATTTAGGGCATATTTTATTGACTTCTTAGATTGTTTGAATAATTCTGAAAAACTTGTTTTTTTCTCTTTTGTTATTTTGTGTACTCTAATAAAAAATAACATAAAACCAGTAATAAAATAAGACATTGCGGCGAAAGTCCAAATTATATTTAATCCACTTTTACTTACTAAATATGCTCCTAAAAATCCTGAGAGGAATAAAGAACCTAAAACAATACTTTGTTCTTTTATAAAAAATTCTTTTACGAGATGTTTTTTTCTTTTGTAATTTAAATTATCTACTACCCAAGATTCTTTTGCTCCTGAAATAAATGTTCCTGCTATTCCCCAAACAAAAAATACAAGAATCAAAATTTTAAAATCTTGAATAAATGATAAGAATAAAACAGATATTGCTGTTAAAATATAACCTAAAATAACCGAGAATTTTCTTCCATATAAATCAGCGATTGCTCCTGTTGGAATTTCAAAAATAAAACTTGAGATTGAAAGAATTGAAAATAAAATTCCAATTTGAAATAAACTAAGATACTGCTGGAATTGAAGTATCCAAAAAGCAGGAGCAAAGAAAAGAAGATGAGCTATAAATCTTTCAAGATAAAAAACTCCAACATGCTTAAGCTCGTCTTTTTGAAAGATTTTCATTTTAGTTTTACACTTCCACTATATCCTAAATCAAGATTAAATCCCTTTTTCTCCCAGAATTTTTTAGCCTTTTTATTTTCGAGGAAAACAAAAGTTTTAGCTCTACTGCATCCGTTTTCTTTAAAATAATTTAAGACAAATTTAACGACTTCATTTCCATAACCCTTTCCTCTTGCCTTTTCAATAATAAATAAATTATGAATAACTCCAATTTTTCCTTTTCCTCTTTTGTCAATATTTGCATTTAGACAACCAACTATCTGGTTATTTTCTTCTACGATGAAATAGAGAGTTCCGGTTTTGAAATGTTCTTTTTCTTCTTTTTCAATTTGAGTCAAACTTTCAATTTTTATTTTCTTGTCTAAACTATTTTCATATTTGGTATAATCATAGAGTAATTGAAAAACATCTTTCAAATCTTTTTTAGTTGCTTTTCTTATTCTCATTTTCATTCCCCTTTTATATTAAATTAAATTCCTGCTTTATTAAGTTTTGTAAAGTACCCATATAAATTTCTTGCGAAGCAAGACAAAATGTGCGAAGCACCAAGGCGGCTCACTTTTGTTTTACAACAATCTCTCCTAATAGGGGTGGGACGAGCTTGCGAGATTTGGTCGGGGGCATCAAGGGGCATTTTTAACTATCTTTTATTCTCAAAGTTTAGTGCCTTCTCACAATTAGACATAATCGCTGTTAGATTCTCCCGATAGGGATTCACAGCTTCAGATATTGTGAAAGTTTTTCGTTAGAAAAATTGAATATAACGCATGTTAAGTTCTCCTGAACACTTGGAAGGACAAGGAATAACTGCAAGTGGTTTTCAATTTCTAATTTAGGGATGGTGGGGCGAAAGGGTGAAATTGGGGTTAG
>Ga0210057_1011145_pt1 | contig 10012 bp, 5 predicted proteins | sample CryGeyCG2114_010_2_FD_183968 | JGI IMG/M metagenome (GOLD analysis project Ga0210057, IMG submission 183968) | Groundwater microbial communities from aquifer - Crystal Geyser CG10_big_fil_rev_8/21/14_0.10 (SPAdes) (version 2) | ecosystem: Environmental > Aquatic > Deep subsurface > Groundwater ...
CTTAAAAAAAATTTAAAATTTAACACATGATTGAAATAACTACTTAATTCTTTCAACTGAGATTTTATCAACAATAAAACGGCTTCTTAATTTTTCAAGATCTAGCAGCCACAAAATAGGATCATTGAACTGCAGCCAGGAAAACTCCTCTATCAATCTAAAGCGTCTTACTTCATGTAAGGTTAAAAAAAGCTCTGTCTTTAAGGAGTTGAATTTTGCTAAAAAAGGTCCACCTATAATAACGTTCCCGATAATGTTCCCTATGTTTGAAAACCCTGATCCTAAATTTGATGCTGTCCCGGAAGTTGGAGTTATTAAGTTAATTGTAACAGGTGTTGTAAAAGCGCTATAGTTTAGTGTATTTGGTGCTGCAGGAGCTCCTCCATTTATATATCCATCTAAACCCTGGCCATCCGCAAAAAGAAATGAGTCTGCTTCATTTCCTCCTACTAAATTCTGAATATTACTAAAGGTAATAAAGTCTAATGTTCCTGCATTATAAGCTGTAATGGTCCAACTATTCACTGCATTGGGACCACTTAATGTATTTGTCCCTCCATTTCCATTTAATGTCGCTGTCTGCCCCGTTACATTGATATTGAAATCATCATTACTAGCTCCTCCATTTATTGAAAAGGTCCCGGTTGTGGTCACTGAGTTGTCTAAATTTAATGTCCCGGCTGATGCCGGCCCTACATTGAACGTCACGTCGTTCGCTCCGGCAACTATCGCTCCATTAGTTGTAATTGTGCTTCCATATACAATAATAGGATCTAAGTATGTAAAGGCCCTCATATCAACTGCTCCGGTTCCATCCGTCCTTCCAAATGTAATTGATGAAAAACCATTTGTTATATTTCCAAGTTCTGTAGCATCTAAATTCAGTGTTCCTGTAGATCCGGTTCCAAGTCCAATTGTTCCGGCTACTGTGTTAGGCTGAATTGTCAAAGCTCCTGAAGATGCAGTTGAGCCTGCCAAATCTATTGTATTTGCAGTTATTGTAATATCGCCACTTGTGGAATTTACAAAAGCACTGACGTCCGTCATATCCAGACCTTCATCCGGCGAAACTCCGGCGCCTGTCAAAGAAATATTTCCGGAGTTGGTAGTAAATCCTGCATTTGTAAAAAGCTCGATGCCAGACCCTCCGCCTGCGCCGCCTGTACCATCTGCTGTGATTGAACCTGTCCCCGTCGATGTTACATTCAACGTGTTAAATGCCATTCCATCTGCACCTGATAAACTGGCATTACTACTGCCGGTCAAGCTGATATCTCCATCAACACTTGATAATGTAACTGTATTAGCTGAAATGCCTCTCCCTCCGTCAGTACCACTACCGGTCCCATCTAACGTAATTGTGGCTGCATCTACTCCAACGCCTGTTGATGTTATTGAACTGCTTGTTATAAGAATTCCAACATTGTTGGAACTACTACCTGCACCTGCCTGGCCGGTAAGGGAAATATTCCCATCTACTGAAGTTATGGTTGAAGTAGCGTAGGTTATTCCATTATTACTGGTAGTGCCGCTTCCACCGGTTCCATTTAATGTTATTGTGGCAGCATTAGCACCTGTTCCTGTTGATTGAATAATACTTCCCACAATAATTCTAATTCCGATGTTGCTACCCTCTGTGGTAGCTGCTCCTCCTTGACCGGTAAGGGAAATATTTCCATCTACCGAGGTTATTGTTCCTTGACTAATAAAAATGCCGCTTCTAATACCGATGTCACCTAAACTACTTCCTGTACCATTCAATGTAATTGTCCCTGCATTGACTCCACTTCCTGTCGAAGAAACTTCGCCAAATGAAGAAATAGAGATTCCGTGATCAACAATTGTATCGCCTCCTATTCCTACTAAGTTAATATTTCCATTAACGGTTGTAATTGCCCCCCCTGGAATACTCACTCCACTGAAATTTCCAGTAGCCGTCCCGGCTTCATTCCCCCTTAAATCAAATGCTGTAAAATTAGCTCCTGCATTAGTACTGCTTAGTGTTATTCCTGCATTAATTATTACCGATCTATCAGCTTGTACTGTCAAAGTTGTAGCTGTACTCCAGCTGACATTGGTCGCAAAAGTAACATCTCCATCGCGAAAGACCCCGGCGCTTGTTTGAATTGTGACATTGTTACCTCCATTTAGGGCATTTTGAAGGTCCGTCACATTAAGGTTTGCCAAAGCTACACCCGGATTATAAAAATCGGTTGGAGGGCCTGCTGTCGTTGGAAATGGTGGATTGGTTGCACCACCACTGATTGTAATATCGGAGGGGTCAAATAAGACAGTTCCGGTCTTTCCATTCATCGAGGTTGCATTGACATCACCACTGTAACCCAATGTATATGGAGAGGATATCTCTATAAAGCCACCATCTCCATTTGATTGGGATTTGGCAGATAAGCTCCCATGCATATAAGTTGCATAGTCCGACCAACAGATGATCTTTCCTCCATCTCCATTAGTCCCATCAGCTTTGATACTGGCACCTTTGGCTACCCAGGTCAGGTTGGCATTTTGAACTTCCGGGGTTTCTCCTTTGTAGTCACCACCTATTAAGATAGTACCACCATTTTCTCCTGAAGCATCTATGTTGGCTGACTCATAGACAAGGGATTTTTTACCAAGCACCCTGATCTCTTGCGCTTTTAGATCCCCACGTACTTCTGCATCCCCATCTTTTGCAACCAGATAGATCCTTCCATCTACTTCTTGAAGCGTATCAGCTTCAATTATCCCACTGTTTGATACTTTTCCAATTGATCCCTCTTCCGGATCATTGATCGGTATTTTGTAATAGATCTCTTCTCTTGCTTGAGGTTGATAGATGAGCTCATTTGATGATAAAAGATAGACATTCCCTTTTTTACTATTAATTAAGCCTTGATTGATCAGCTCTTTTGCAAATAGACAAACATTGCCATCGGTTTCAATTAGACCATTGTTTTCAATTGTAGCAGCTGATGTCCCATAGAACTTTTGGGACTTTGATAAAAAATCTTCATTAGATAAGTCTAAAGTGGATCCCACAAACCCTTTAGTCTGAATAGATCCGTTAGGACCAATTAGAATACCGTTTTGATTGATGAGATAGATTGTTCCATTTGAGCTTAGCTTTCCGTTGATCTCACTTAAGTTGTCTCCAATTACCCGGTTTAAAGTTTTTGAGTCACCATTTGGTAAAGAGAACAGGACTTTTTCTTTTTCACCGATTGAAAACTCGCTCCAATTGATTATTCCATTTTTAGAAGCTTGGCGAATAATCAACTCCCGCAGTTTACTCTCAGCATTTATCTGGCCATGCTTTATCTGCATGTCTTTTGGAAGTGACATGAGCAAAAAGGGTGAGAGTAAAAAAAGACTTAAAAAAAGTTTCATACATTAACCGTTAAAATGATAGTATTACTCCAACATGACCTCTAGAATGTCTTTTACCCGTTTGGTCATTTCTAGTAATGGAACTCAACTGAAACCCATAGTCAAAACGGGCTTGCAAGTTTTCTCTGAAAAAATACCTTAATCCAGGCCCTATCGAAGCTAAGAATACAGTATCTTTATTAACGAGGTTTTTATCAGCATCATATACATATCCAAAATCAACAAAGCCTAAAAACTGCAAGTTGTGTTTTGGTTTGTTACACTCTTTATAGTAACTTTTTATACCAGGAAGCCTAAGCTCTGTTCTAAGCAATGCTCCATTATCTCCAATTGCCTCATTTTCTTCATATCCACGAACTGTATAAAAACCTCCGATTGAAAATTCTTCAGACGGTAAAAGTTTTGATGTGGATTGTTGGAAAGCTCCGTTAAAAAACAAAATAAAATCATGTGGTAAATAGAAAAGCTGCTCTAGTCTTAGCTTACCATATATATAGTTGGCAATAGCTCCACCTCTTTCTTGATTGAAGATGCTATCTTTATTAAATGCCGTCATGTCTCCTGGGCTTCCATATAAAATGATGCCGAGGAATGTACTACCAATACGATATTTATAATTGATTTCAAGTCCGATCAGAAATTGTGAAATATCAAAGTATTGATCAAAAACTAACAGGTCAGAAAAAGTTAAAAAGTTGTTGGTTCTTTTAAATTCATATCCAAAGAAGAACTCATAATGCCTGTTAAAGTATTGACGATATCTCCCAGCTACTTGCCAGCCTTTGCCATCCATGTTAAACCCGCTGTCCATATCAGGTTTTGCTCTAGTATAAGAGCCATAGAACTCAAATTTACCTTTCCAGCAAGTTGGAATAATATAACTAGAGGACACTAACCAAAATTTTGAAATTTCAGCTCCACTTATGAAAAGATTATTCCATTGATGACCTCTTCCAAAAACATTTCCTAAGTTCATACCAGCTAAAAACCTTGAGCTTCCACCTACTTGGTTGCCTGTATTTTCGTAACCTGTGTAGACTTTTACAGGAAACTTATCACATGTTTTTAAAACAAGGTCAGTCCTTCCAAATTCATCTGCTGGAAGCAAAGTGAGTGTTGTTGATCTAAATGGGTTTTGGTTAATCCATTCAAGTTCATTAGCCATCTGATTGATCTCCACAAGATCATCTTTTCTAACTTTAAATTGCCTTTCTAAATGCTTATCGGAAAAATATTTCGACCCTTCGCATTTAATGCTATTAACCCTATTTAGTGAAACTAAGACTTTTAATTCGCCATCAGTAATATCTTGATTAGATGGTACAACGACTTTTACAAAAGGATACCCGCATGAATCATAATACTCAGATATGGTGCATCTGATATTATTTAAAAGTGACTGGTTAATACATGATCCTATGTATTCTTCTAAACGCCCTTCTAGCTTTCTTTTTTGAGGAACCCAAAGATCTATAATTTCTATGTTTGGGTGCCATTCTCCATATTTTGTTTCTACTTTTTCAGATCTAAGATTAATAATATCTTCGCTAATTATTATTCTTTTTAACCTAACTTTTGATGGCTTAATTTCATGTTGTTCACAACTTTGAGATATTTTATCTTCTGCATATAAACATCCACCACATAGAAAAATAATAAATAAAATGCTCTTAAATCTCATCTTCAGTCTATTTTTTATAAAACTTCATGTTTAATTTTTTCTCCTATTAAATCAAATATTTTTTTTATAAACAAATTGCTGCTTAGAGAAACATATGTTGCTTTTAATTAAATTTACTATTTTCTATACATGTCTTAATAGGGTAACAATATGATTTCACAAGAAAACGTAGAAAGTCTAGAAAAAAGAATCAAGCACTACCTAGTTGCAAATTTAGGAAAAAGATTAGTAAATGCAACCGATGAAGAGTTTTATCAAGCTTTTTCATTAGCTTTAAGAGAAGAAATTATGGTCAATTGGACTGCAACACAAATGACTATTGAACAAATGAAAAAAAGAACTCTTTATTATCTTTCATTGGAATATCTTCCTGGGAAAGAACTTGGTGGTAATATCACTAATATCGGAGCACATGAACTTGTGCATGCAGTCTTACAAAAAGTAAATCGCAACTATACTGACCTACTTGCTTGTGAGCCTGATCCAGGGCTTGGAAATGGTGGTCTTGGAAGATTAGCTTCTTGTTTTTTAGAATCGTTAGCTGCCCAACAGTTTCCGGCTTGGGGTTACGGACTTCGTTATCAATACGGGATTTTTGAACAAGAAATCTGGGATGGGGTGCAAGTTGAAAGACCTGATATTTGGCTTTTAAATGAATATCCCTGGGACTTTAGAAGAGATAGTAATTCAGTATATGTTCATTTTAGAGGTAATCCAATATCTTCAAGAAATAGTCATAATGAAGAGGTTTTTCATTTAGAGGATTTTGAAGAAGTAAGAGCCTTGCCTTATGACAACCCTATTATTGGGTGTCCAAAAGAAAATACTTTTTCAGTGTTATCTCTCAGGCTTTGGTCTACTAAAGAGTCGCCTCGAAACTTCGAGTTACAAAGATACAATGCTGGAAAATTAGACCAAGCAGCTGAAAATACTTCACTTACAGATGTCTTATACCCAAACGACCATAATGAGACCGGGAAAAGAACCAGATTAAAACAAGAGTTTCTTTTAGTATCTGCATCTCTACAAGATATCTTGATTCGTTTTTTTCACACCTATGATGATCCAAGGCTTCTAGCTGACAAAGTAAGAATTCAAATCAATGATACTCATCCTGCTTTAGTTGTGGCAGAACTTATTAGAATACTGACTTTGAAACACGATATTCGATTTGAAGAGGCCTATGAGATTACCAGAGCATGTTGTAGTTATACAAACCATACAGTTTTGAAAGAGGCCTTAGAAGAATGGAATGAGAACAGATTGTCATATCTATTGCCAAGACAGTACCGAGTAATTCAGAAACTTAACGAGTTGTTTTTACAAGATATCAGAAAAAAGTATCCAAATGATGAAGCTAAAGTGCAACGCTTAAGTCTTTTTGGAGAAGGTCAGGCTCGTATGGCTAATTTAGCAATTGTTGGATCACATAAGGTCAATGGAGTTGCTAAACTCCACACAGAAATTCTGAAAAATGACATCTTCAAGGATTTCAATGAATATTACCCAGATAAATTTATAAATGTCACTAATGGCGTTACTCACAGAAGATGGCTTTTACATAGCAACCCTGAATTATCAAAATTGATCACCGATAAAATTGGTGATCAATGGGTCACAGACTTTCGAGATATAAAAGAACTTGCAAAACATGCGTCAGATAAAGAAACACAAGATGCCTTTTTAGAAATTAAAAAATATAGAAAAGAAATCTTATTTGACTTTCTATCCAAAATCAATCCTATTCGCGACCACAATGGAAAAGTCATAGGTCATTCTCATGTCTTAAATCCTGATGCTTTAGTTGATGTTCATATCAAACGTTTACATGAGTATAAAAGACAATTAATGAATATCTTGCACCTTGTCATGGTTTACTTTGAACTTAAGGAAAATCCTAAGGCACGTAAAATTAAACGTATGTCAATTTTTGGAGCAAAGGCAGCTCCCGGATATAAAGTTGCAAAAGAAATTATCCAGTTTATTCATGCTGTTGCTAGAAAAGTAAATAATGATGAAAGCATTGAAGATATGCTAAAAATTGCATTTGTTGAAAATTATAATGTATCTAGTGCAGAAATCATTATTCCAGCAGCTGATCTATCTGAGCAAATATCAACAGCTGGCAAAGAAGCTTCTGGAACTGGAAATATGAAATTATCTATGAATGGTGCATTAACAATTGCAACTGAGGATGGAGCAAATATTGAGCTTAGAGAAGAAATTGGTGATAAGTGGTGGCCTTTTAGATTTGGGCTTACCACAGATGAGGTCAATATTAATATCGCCCAAAATTCTTATCACGTTGCTGATTATTATATTCAAAACGAAAAAATAAGAAGAGCTGTTGACAGTTTAATTGATGGGACTTTTGCTATTAACGATTCTGAAAAAGAAGCCTTCAAAAATATTCATAGTTCATTACTTGAAGCTCCTTATGGAATGTTTGCAGATCAGTATTTTGTTATTAGAGACTTAAATGATTACTATGACACCCAACATAAAGTAGAAAATCTTTTCACAGAGCCAAATAAATGGGCTGAGTTTGCTATTCATAATATAGCCGGAACTGGAAGGTTTTCATCCGATGAAAGTATTTTTAACTACGCGCAAAACATTTGGAATATAGAACCATGCCCCCCTAGCTTAGAAATCATGAAAAAAGTAGAAGATGAGTACATGGAGCACGGTGGAAGGAGGATTTTTGAATAGGGCCTACTCTATTTTTAGTTTCCACTTTTTGATTAAAGCATTATTTTTTTTAAGGTTGTTGTTGATCTGTTCGATGACTGCTTTATGTTGATCTTTCAATGATACAAATCTATATCCTTGATTATTTAAAGGAATATTCAATATCTTAAGGCGATTATAAAAAGTGTCTTCAACATAGCTTAGAGCACTTAAATATCCAATCAATGCAACATCAATTTTATCATTTACTAAATCATTTAATGCCTCTAGCTCTGAAGTATATATCTTTAAATTCCAATTTGGATATTTTTTGAAATCGATACTATTTAAATCCCCTTGTTGGATGCCGATTATCTTATTTTTGAAATTATCCAAGTTCTTAATTTTTGAATTCGTTCTGACTACTGGATATGGGGCTAATCCGACTACATTTTTTGAAAAAGTATATTCATTTTCATTAAAATTATAAGGAATGAGATCAGAGAAAATGAGTTGATACTTTTCTTCTACTAGCCCCTTCTCTAAGTCTCTAGAATCGTCATTTACTAAACGAAAGCCAATTCTACTTTTTTTAGTTATTTCTTTTAGCATATCTTGAATAAAGCCCATGACGTTGTTTTTCATTTCAATTGACTGGATTTGATCTAGATTTGGATCAATACCAATGCTTACAGTAGAGCGGATTTTTGTTTGGGTGCATGAAAAGATTAGAAAAATTAATAAAATTGACAGTCGCTTCATATCATTTGCTTTGTTTCAGATGGATTATAAAAATTTTTAGACTTCTACTCACTAAAATATTTTGACTAAAAATATTTTTATAAAGAAGATGTCTTCTTCTTAAAAAGACAGGTGATAATGTATCAGAAAAAAGTAGCATATGCCATTGTTAATTTTGGCGGACCTAGAAGTTTGAAAGAAATAAGACCTTTTTTAGAAGCTCTTTTAACTGACCCAGATGTTATTCGAACTAATTTATTTGGCTTTGTTCAAAAATACCTTTTTAAAAAGATAGCAAAAAAAAGAGCAAAAAAGATTCAAAAAGACTACATAAAAATTGGTGGGAAATCTCCTATTTTCTTTGACACTGAACAAATTGCTTATTTGCTTAGTCAAGAACTTGATGCAAAGGTAATTACATTTCATCGTTATTTAACAGATACTCATGAAAAATTCTTAGAGGAAATAAATCGTCTTGATGCAGATGAAATCATCATCTTTCCGATGTTTCCTCAATTTAGTTATGCGACAACTGGCAGCATTGCCCGTTTTTTCAGTCTAAACTTAAAGGAAGATATTTTAAAAAAAATACGCTGGATTAAATCCTACCCAGGAAATAACTATTTCATAAAAGCATATACTGAAAAAATTAATCGCATCATTCAAGAAAACCACCTAAACATAGATGAAACCGTTTTATTTTTCTCATCTCATGGAATCCCTAAAGACTTTGTTCAAACAGGAGATCTATATGAAAGTGAATGCGAAATTTCTTTTATGAAAATCATGAAGAATTTTCCATACCTTTTAGGAAAGCTCGGATATCAATCAAAATTTGGTCCCGGTGAGTGGCTAAGACCTTATACTGAAGATTTATGCAATCAAGCAGATGAATGGACTCAAGGCAGAAAGAACATTATAATCATACCACTTAGCTTTACAAGTGATCATATAGAGACCTTGTTTGAAATCGAAAGCCAATATGTACCAATCCTTAAACATAAAAGATACAATGTTTTTAGATGTCCTGCTTTGAATCAAGATAGTACCTGGATAGAGGCCATTTTAGAAATACTCAAAGAAACAAACCTAATGAACAATCAAATGCTTATTCGGAGATCTTTTCAAGAAAAGCGCTAGTACAAAACATTATTTTTATCATCTAAAATTAAAGGTTGAGTTGTTTCTTTATCTATCAACCATAAAATAGGATCATTGAACTGTAACCAAGCAAACTCTTCTATCAATCTAAAGCGTCTTACCTCATGCAAAGTTAAAAAAAGCTGAGTGTCCAAAGAATTGAATTTTACAAAATCAACTGTTGTTGGTGTGGGTGTCGGTGGTGTAGGAGGCCCTATAACATTGACATTCCCAATAAAATTGGCAATGTTTGTAAATCCCCCTCCTAAGTTAGATGCGGTTCCGGATGTTGATGTTATTAGGTTAATGGTTGCTGTAGTTGTAAAAGCGCTATAGTCCAAAGTATTAGTAGCTGCAGGAGCTCCTCCATTAATTGCTCCAGTTAGTCCCTGACCA
>Ga0210057_1011148_pt1 | contig 10010 bp, 11 predicted proteins | sample CryGeyCG2114_010_2_FD_183968 | JGI IMG/M metagenome (GOLD analysis project Ga0210057, IMG submission 183968) | Groundwater microbial communities from aquifer - Crystal Geyser CG10_big_fil_rev_8/21/14_0.10 (SPAdes) (version 2) | ecosystem: Environmental > Aquatic > Deep subsurface > Groundwater ...
TTTCTTTACCACCTTATCGCCCGGCCTGAGGAATAAATGGTATGTATTACATAAAACCGCCTCTATGCCCATATCGTTCAATTGCGCCGGCGTAATACCCTTTACGGTCGCTTTGGTGCCAACCGGATAGAAGGCCGGCGTATGGATCAAACCATGGGGTGTACTAATAACCCCTGCTCGAGCATGACTTTTTTTACTCTTTTTTAATATTTTAAACACGTAGCCCCAATGAGAATCGGACTCATGTTCCATCCTTGAGAAGGATGTGTCCTAACCACTAGACGATGGGGCCATAAACTAACTAAAATATTTTATACTAATTTTATCTCCTCTACAACCTTTTCCAGCTCCATAGCATGCGATCCTTTTATCAAAACTAAATCTCCTTTTTTCATCAATTCTTGGACTTTAAGCTTGGCATCATCGGCGGATTCAAAACTGAAAATATTTTTAATGGGCATTCCCTTTTTAGAAGCCGCCTCGGCAATGAATTTTGATCTCGGACCTACTGTCACCAGAATATCTCCGCCTGAGGCGGATCCGCCCCGCTTAGCGGGGCTGGAAAAAACTCCCGCAATTTGTTTTCCTATTTCTATGTGGGCATCAATGGTATATTTTCCGATCTCCAGCATATCTCCTAAAACCGCGATCTTTCTTTTGAACTTCATAGAGTCTGCCAATTCAATTGCGGCCTTCATAGACATCGGCGAAGCATTATAACAATCGTCAATTATAAAAGAGTCTTTTATGCCGGGAATTACTCTGGTTCGTTGCGCGGGCGACTGATAAGATTGAAGCGCCTCAGATACTTTTACCAAATTCATTCCAAAAGCAAAGCCTACGGCGGCTGCGGCGGCCGCGGCATATACTTGAGGCTTCCCGAAACATCCGTCAATTTTAACCGGAACAAAAGATCCTCCATAATTTAATTTAAAACTTACACCAATTGGATTTCCATTCTCCATTCTATTTTCGAAATTAGTAATTTGTATAGCTGCCTCAGGAGCAAAACCATAGGTCATAACATAAGCCTTTGTTCTAAATTTCATCTCTAAGGCATATTTATCATCAGCATTTAAAACCGCAAAGCCGGTACTGGGCAATACTTCCAATATTTTGGACTTTTCACGGGCCACTGCTTCAGGGCCGCTATAAAACTCAACGTGCGCCGGTACGTCCCCTATAGCGGTAATTACGCCTATCTGCGGCTTGGCGACATCCAAAAGGTCTTTAATATCTCCGGGCTTATCAGCCGCATATTCCAAGATCAATATTTCCGGATATTTGAGCTTGAAAATTAAACGGAAAATTGCCATAAACATAACTTTCGCCCAAAACATCTTGCCGGTAATTTTTTGATAATCTCCCAAAATAGTTAATGGCAAACCAAGCTCATTATTAAAATTTCCATGCGTAGCCCTCACAAAACGTGATTCCTTTAAAACACAAAGTATCACTTCTTTCGTGGAAGTTTTTCCAACACTGCCCGTTATAGCTATAACTCCGGGCTGATACTTTTTTATCGTCCACACCGCCAGTTGGCGTATCGTTGCCCGCAAATATTGTTGTAATTTTTCTTTATCCATGATAAAAGTTTAAAATGTAAATATCAAAAATAAAAATAACAGATCAAAATGATAAAATTTAAGAAAAGAAAGTTCTGGATTCCCGCTTTCGCGGGAATGACAAAAAGAATTTTTAATTTTACATTGCCCCGACCCTGTCGAGGGTCCTCGATAAAATCGGGATCATTTTCCATTTTGATATTTACATTTTTCATTTCTCCAGATAGTCCGGTCTAACATTATAATAGTTAAGCAAAAAATCCGCCAGTTCTCTGAATGCCGGCACGACAGTTGTTCCGGCAAGCGGAGCGCCCTCAGGTTTGTCCAGTTTTATTAAAATAACAAATTTCGGATCATATGCCGGAGCAAAACCAATATAAGTATGGATGTAGTCATTAGGCAAATATCCGCCGCGCTGAAAATCAGGGATCTGCGCGGTGCCGGTTTTTCCGGCCACATGATATCCGGGAATCCTTGCGACATAAGCTTTATCAACCGCAGAAACCATCATTTTTATCGCCTCAACTGATGCTTCTTTTGAAATAACTCTGCGAACCACTTGCGGCTCTGTATCAGCGATAATAAAGGGCTTCATCAGCTCTCCGCCGTTAGCTATCGCGGAAAAAGCATTGATCATAGCGATCGGAGAAATTGCCAGTCCTTGGCCGAAAGAAGCCGTGGCAAAATCAACATCCTTGGAACTGCTCTTAAGCTTTTTAATATCACTCGTCACTTCCCCCGGCAGTTCAATGCCGGTGGTTTGATTAAAACCGAATTTAACCAAGTAATTATAAAATATATCCTTGCCGATCAAAGATTCGGCATAAGCCGCTCCGGTATTCAAAGAGCCCTCAATAACTCCAGTCATAGTTGTCAGTCCGTGCGCTCCCTTTTCTTCATAATCCCAATTTTTGATAGTCTTTCCGTTTAACTTTATAAAACCCTTATCTACATAAGTAGTATTGGCGGTTAATTTTCCGCTATCAAGACCGGCGGCCATAGTGATAACTTTAAATACGGAACCAGGCTCGTAAATACTCTGCGCAACCGGATTAAGAAAATCTTTTATTTTATATTCTGAATAATTATTCGGATCAAAATTTGGATAATTACCAAGAGCGATTATCTTTCCGGTTTTTGGATCTTGTACTATCACCGATCCGCCCGTGGCATTATATTTTTTAATTAAATCCTGCAATGCTGTCTCTGCCCTATTTTGTATAGCGGGATCAATGGTTAAAACTACGTCCTTGCCATTTTCCAAATCAACCACTTTATTGCCTTCCAATTGACCGTTTTTGCCGGTGAGTTCATCATTAAAAAATAATTCCATTCCGTATTTTCCGGACAAAACACTATCATCGGAACTTGGCGAAACAAAACCCAAAACATGCGAAGCAATATTTCCAAGAGGATAATATCTGAAATTTTTATTTTCTATATATATCCCTTTAATATCAAGCTTTCTGACTTCATTGACCTGCTCCTGCGTGGCCTTTTTCAAAATTGAATAATACTGATTTGTCGGACTGGAAAAAGCCGCAACTAATTCTTCTTTATTCAATTGGAACGTTGAAGCAATTTGTCCAGCTGCCAGATCAATAACATCCTCTCCGCCAGCATAAATTTCTTTAGGAACGACAAAAATAACAAAGTATTCTTTATTTATCGCGGCAGGAGAATGATTTTCATTTCTATCCGTAAAATAAATATTACCCCTCATAGCTTCCAAGAATCCTGAAAGCCGGTTTTGGGACTCAGCTTTAGCCAAATAATAAGATCCCTTAGTGATCTGTAGATTGTAAATATTGGAGATCAAACCAAAAAATAAGAAAATGAAGAAACTAGAGATTAAAAAAATTCTTATTTTCATGCTGGTTTAATAAAAATTCCATTGGCTTAGTTTATAGCCAATGGTTTGTTTTCAAAATATTTAGGACTTTTATCTTTAACTAAATTATTGCTCTTGATAACATCGCTCAAACTGCTCAAGTCCGTCATTTTATAAAGCTTATTTTTAAATTCGGCGTTTACCACTTGAAGCCCCTGAAGATTTTTTGTTCCTTCAGAAATAGACTGCTTTAAGGTTACGTTTTTATTATATATATATATATTTGAAAAAGCCAAACAAGCCAATAAAAGGGACATTAATAAAACCGCTGAATTGTAAGAATATTTTGATTTATTTGGTTCTATGATAGTCATATCTTAAGAATTTTTAATTTTAAATTTACAATTTTTAAACAAGGGTTAATTTTGTAAATTCTAAATTATAAATTAATTATTTTAGGATTACTCCTCTTAGCTTAGCCGACCTGCTTCTTGGATTAATTAAAATCTCATCCCTTGAAGCGCTAATTATTTTTTTATTTAAAAGCTCTGCTTTTCCTGATTTTTTAAGATCCCTGAAAATATTTTTCACTATCCTGTCTTCTAAAGAATGAAATGATATAACCGCAACCCTTCCCCCGCTTTTCACGATACTTTCCAGATCGCCTAAAACTTTTTTTATATTTTTCAGTTCGCCGTTCACATACATCCTTAAGGCCTGGAATGTTCTGGTGGCGGGATCTATTCTCCCCTTTTCATAATTCCTCGGCAGAGCGCTTCGTATTATCCGAGCTAGCTGCAAACTTGTCTTGATCGGCTCTTTCTGCCTGCTTTCAACTATCACTCTGGCAATTCTTCCCGGAAATCTTTCTTCGCCCAACTCTTTTATGATCTCCGAGAGTTTTTCTTCGGAATAGGTATTCACCACTTCATAGGCCGTCAATCCGCCTTCTCCGTAAGACATCACAAGTGGTTCGTCTTTTTTGAAGCTGAATCCTTTTCCGGAGTCTTCCAGCTGATCAGAAGAAAATCCCAGATCCAGAAGCAAACCATCGACTTTCAGAAGATCATTCTCCGCTAAAAATTCTTTTGTGTTCGCGTAATTAACGTTAGCGAACGTAAAGTTCTTTCCTTCGCCCGCCATAGCCTTGGCGAAGGCGGGTTTTTCTTTGACTCTAAGCTCTGCTGAAGGATCCCAATCAAATGCGAGAAGTTTTCCTTTTTCCCCTATCGCTTCAAGTATTTTTTCGGAATGGCCTCCGGCGCCGAAAGTCCCATCAATGAAGAACTCGCCTTTTTGCGGTTTCAATATTTCCATCACTTCATTTAAAAGAACTGGGATATGTGCCATTTTTCAAACCTGCGGTTCATAGCATTGGGCGGAGCCCTACAAACTCTTTTTCGCCGCTATAGACCGAGTTTATTTTTAATAATTAGACCTTTTATATAATAATTCTCGTTAGTGAAATTTTCAGATTTGAAGGCGAGGCGAAGTAAAAATTTTGAAACTTATAGACATATGCTAATAAATTTTTACAAAGCCGCAGCCCAAATATGGAATATTTCAGTAGAAAAATTATTATGTAAAAGGTCTATATACCGAGCTCCCCCAACTTTTCAGCTATCTCATCTGAAGAGGATTCGGTTTTTGATTTATATTCCTTCCACGATTCGCTGTTCCAAACTTCAATACGGTTATAGACTCCGGCGATCACGATCTCTTTCTGGAGTCCGGCATATTCCCTCAAATAATCGGGAATTAAAATCCTTCCCTGCTTATCAAGTTCTACATCCATCGCTCCGGCAACCATCAAACGGACAAATGCTCTGGAGTTAGCCTGAACCAGCGGAAGGTTAATGAGTTTCTGCGCCAAAACTTCCCAATCTTTTGAAGTGAAAATAAAAAGACAGTGATCAAGACCCTTTGTAATAATTGCGCCGGTTCCCACTTTTTGGCGGAATTTTACAGGAAGAGCGATCCTGCCCTTTGAATCTAAACTATGTTTGTATTCTCCTATGAACATGCCAATTTTGTTTAATTTTTTATATTTTCTTTTCTGTGGCTTTGCAGTTAAAAAATTAACTACAAAATTGAGCACCCTGTTAAATGCTGCCTTGCAGCAATTTTGCTTTCAGCAAAATTATTTAACAGGGTCCTCGATTTTACATCCAATCGTTTCACTCTTGGGTAAAATCGGGAGTTATCCCCAGAATCAAGACTTATCCCCATAGTTATCCACTTCCCACCACATATATACATTTTACACCACCAACCAACATATTGTCAAAATACTATAAAGTGCATAAAAAAGCCCGTGTTTACGGGCTTTTTTGAATATTGCTTTAGGTTATTAACACCTGCTTATTTTTAGCTATTCCCCACAACATTTATCCAAATAAATGTTCGGGCGAACAATCCGTCAGTTGACGGATTATTTAACAGGGCGGGTCAGAGACCTAAATTTGTGGGCATTACTGGGACCCCAGGCACTACATCCGCCAATTGGCGGATGAGTGCGAGGCACGGTTGAACCAGTAGTAAGATTGTGCGCGCACCAGGAGTCGGACCTGGCGTCTTCGCAATGTGAATGCGACGTTTTACCGATAAACTATGCGCGCAACTTAAATATGATAAACAAAAAACACGCCGAATTCAATCAGAACGTTTCTTGTCTTAACTAGTCGCTAGTGGCTAGTCGCTGTTTTTACTATTGCAATTCAACAGTAGCACCAGCAGCTTCCAACTTTTTCTTCAAGTCTTCGGCTTCGTCTTTCTTCAATCCTTCCTTAACAGTTTTAGGAGCGGCATCAACCATATCTTTAGATTCTTTAAGTCCAAGACCGGTGGCCTCTCTTATCGCTTTGATCACTTGGATCTTCTGAGAACCGCCATCTTTTAACACAACTTTCCAAGCGGTCTTCTCTTCGGCTTCAGCGCCAGCGGCAGCGCCAGCTCCGGCGGCCATTACCGGCATAGCGGCAGAAATGCCGAACTTTTCTTCCATTGCTTTTACGAACTCAGCGAGTTCAATAACTTTCATTTCGCCTATTTTATCTAACAGATCTTTATATTTTTCCATATACTTACGTAAATAATACCAATCTACGAATTTATACGAATGCTACGAAAAAATGTTCGTGGTGTTCGTATATGTTCGCATCGTTCGTATTATTTTATTAATTTTAATTTTTACGACTTTAATTTTTATTGTGTTTTTTTCGACAATTCATTTAGCCCGATCATTATCTTTTTGACCGGCATAGTGAGCATCATAGCTATCTGAGACAGCGATACTTCTCTGGAAGGCAATGTGGCAACGAGATTGAACTCTTTGGCATCCACCACCCTCTTTTCCTTCATATCGTAAGCTCCTAATACATCAAATTCGCCTTTCTTGGTTTTTTTGATAACCTTGGCAAATTTATTTATTATGGTAGCCACGGAAGTCAGCTCGCCCTTGGCGAACACCGCAACTATCTGGGATTTGCCGGACATAGCGTCAAAATCAATACCGGAATTCTTTAAAGAAATATTCAATAATCTCTTTTTTACAACTTTCAGATCGGCTCCGGCTTTCTTGAGCTCTCTTTTGAGCTTTTTGAAATCCTCCACCAAAACACCGTTGAAACCGACAAAAACTGCGGTTTCATTTTCTTTTAATCTCTTTACGCTTTCGTCTACTAGGGATATCTTTTGTTTTTTAGTTAATGACATGTAAAATAATTTACAATTTATAATTTTTAATTTACAAACATCATGCATTTGTAAAATATCGACCTAGCTGTTTTCTTAATACTGAGTATTAAAAAAGACCACTAATGGTCCATAGAAATTCCCAAAAACTGGGATTTATCCTCGACAGGACTTACTTCGCCCGCCATAGTTCGTTTTTAACGAACGACGGAGAGTTTACTGCCTGTGGTCTATGGATATAGATAATATAGCAAAACTGTTTAGCTATAGTCAATCCCATTAGAAGTTGCTTCGCTTTCAGTGAATAGCTACGGCCGCCTAAGAGCAGACCACTTCTAATGGGATAAAGAAAAAACCCCCTCACTCTAGCAGAGTGGGGGGGGTAATATTCTAATCTTTCTTTTCATCTTCCACGTTTTCATCCTTCTCAAAAACGATCTTAGACTGCTCATCAAGCCTGATATGAACTATATCATTCTTTTTGATCAGCCCCTTGTTCTTGAGACGGCAAAGAGGCTTGCGAAGATACTTATAAACCTTATTTTTCACGAGCCTTGCTCCATTTTCAGGCTTATCAGTAGCTTCATGAAGAATAAAGTCTTTCACTTTTTCATCAAAGGCAAGAATGATGGGAAGGTTTTTAAGGACTTTTTCCTGGAACTTGCACAACTCCACATCTAATATCTTGCGCAATATTTCCGGGCATAAAGACCTGTAAGCGCTTATCCTATCCAGTCTTGCTAAGAACTCCGGAGGAAAAACCAGCTTTACTTCTTCAAGTGCCATTTTATAAATTTCTTTATCTGCATCTATAGCAACATCCTCTTTTTTCTCAGGTACAAACCCGAGTTTGGGTTTCGGATTTGCGAATTCAGCCATTTTACGGGAACCGGCATTGGTCGTCATCAGAATAACCGAATTTGAAAAGTCGGTTACAATGCCATTCGACAACTGAAGTTGAGCCTTGTCTATAATATTCAGAAGAATATTGTGCAGAGCCGGATGGGCTTTTTCAATTTCATCAAACAATATGATAGATTTTGGCCTTTTAATCGTCGTGAAGGCTTGTATGGCTCCGAGCCTATGTATTTCCGCTATCATTTTTTCACGCTTTTCCAACAAAGGAAATGCTTCCTTGATCTTTTTGATGAGTTCGGGCAATTTCTCATTATTGATCCCTCCTCCTTCATCAAAAGTATCGGCAATATCTTCCATTTGTTCGGCAAGATCATCGTTCACTTTTATAATCTCATCTATGCTAGCCCGGGAATCCTTTTCAATTTTCATTAATTTAGGATCCTTACTTAAAGCGAACCGATCAATATTACCCTGCCATAAAATAGGCGGAGTCCCTGAATCGCGCGGATCTTTAGGGTTCCAATGGCCAATGTAACCGGCAGGAGAACCGATAAGCTTAGAAATACTGTGGCTTTCAGAATATGCCTCGCACGGAATTTTCGTGAAAGCATTTCTGTCGCCAAACCAGTATTCAGCCAGTAGTTCAGCCGTCAGAGTTTTGCCGACACCGGAAGGTCCGCAGCACAAACCCACATAAATAGGCTTGTTTTCCGTGAACATTTCAGATTCGAAAACCTCTATAGCGTCAGCCAGATCCTTAACTGCTTTATCCTGACCTTTAATAACAGACAACATAAACTCCAAAAGCTTTAAACCTTTTTCGCTAGGAGTTTCTCCGTCCAGCCTTATTCTGCGTTTCATAGCATCGCCTCCATTATTTAATTTGAAAAGATCCTAATTTCAGATTAACTCTACCTAAAATAAAAAACAATAGCCCCTAAAACATTCGCCTCAGGCGAATGTTCGGGCGAACGATCCGCCAGCCGGCGGATTGTTATAGCCCAAAATTTTTATAATTTAATCCTTAATTAATGGCACAAAACTAAATCCAAAATATTCTTTTTTGTCGTAAGTATTTTTTGATTTTTTTTCAATCGCTATAATACTATTTTTAATAGGCGCAATGATCTTTCCGCCAATTTTTAATTGTTCCAGCCAAGCGGCCGGAATTTCATCGGCAGAAGCAGCGACAATAATCTTGTCATAGGGCATAAATTCTTTGCAACCTAAAGATCCGTCGCCCAAAACCAATCTCACGATTCCCTGTTTTTCAAATTCGTATTTTGCCAGATTTTCTTTCGCAAATTTTTGAAGCTCTTCAATTCTTTCAATAGAAATGACCGAATACGAAATTGAGGTCAGTTCATTCTGAGCAATAATTTCTTTATGCGTTTTATCTTCGCTTCCGGAAAATTCCGCCTTTTGTTCTATCTCGCGTTTCATATGGGTCAGAATATAAGCCATCAAAGCGGTCTTCCATCCGGAGCCGGTGCCAATTTCTAAAACACGTTCCCCCATTTTCAATTCCAAAAGCTCCAGCATAAAAGCTACTACGAGCGGCTGAGAAATAGTTTGCTCAAAGCCTATTGCTAATGCTTCGTTAAAATAAGCTTTTTCTTTTACGTTTTCCGGCACAAAATCTTTTCTGTCTACATTTTTAAAAGCCTCGATAATAACCGGGTTTTTTAAATAACCATCCTTTTTTAAAAGCTCTATAAGTTGCTCTTTATCCATATAAACAATTATATCACTACAAAAGAAAATCCCCTTCGCGCATATAGCGCGAAGGGGATATTTTTACAGATGAGTCTCTTTGACAGCGGATTTTTTCATCAACGGATAGTAATCGCGATAATCAACGATTATCCGTGTGATGTTTTTTCCAGACTTATCAAGAAAGACTTCCGTAATGAACATTCCTATGAAAGGCAGTAAGGCATGCGTTTCATGAAAAGTATCTTCATCTTTGAGACAAGGCATTCTGATTCCGAGCCTTGTATCATAAAGAAGATATGCTGAGTGGTAATGCCCAATGTATACTATCTCGGGTAAACCACCGCTTT
>Ga0210057_1011149_pt1 | contig 10010 bp, 11 predicted proteins | sample CryGeyCG2114_010_2_FD_183968 | JGI IMG/M metagenome (GOLD analysis project Ga0210057, IMG submission 183968) | Groundwater microbial communities from aquifer - Crystal Geyser CG10_big_fil_rev_8/21/14_0.10 (SPAdes) (version 2) | ecosystem: Environmental > Aquatic > Deep subsurface > Groundwater ...
GACCATAAGGATAGACGCGATGAGTCCAATGCATAAACCTGGTCCAATGATCGGCCGGAAAATCTAAGGCTCTGAAAAGATAAGGATTTTTACCATAAAAAGTTAAGATCTTGGCGTCAAACATGTAGTTAAAAAAATCATGAGATAAAAATGGATAGGCTATCAACGAAGCAAGTCCTATAATCAGGGCAAGCTTGATCGGGTTAGGTTTTACTTTTTTAGCGACGAAATAAAGTAAATAAAAAATTAATATTCCTGAGAAGAAAATAATTGTTGACAGCCCCTTGTTAAAATAACCTATTTGAATTATAAAAGTCCTAAAGTTATCCCAGATTTGATTATTGAATAAAGTTAGATTCAGATCAACTAAAGAGTACGAATAGATAGAAAAAAGTAGGATTGAAATAAAATAGAAAAAATAAGTTAAATTGATTGCTATGTTATAATTAGACTTATTAAAATGAGGAAAAAAACTTTTTTTCATACTAATTTTTGGAGCTTGCTGACATTTTTTGTCATAATCATCCTATTTTGCTATTTTAGATTAAAACCAATCTTTTTACAAACCGTCCCGTACACTTTTGATCAAGGTCGCGATTTCATTAAGACACAACAAATTGTCAGAGAATTAAATCCAACCTTAATCGGTCCTACTTCAGGAATTCCGGGCTTATTTCATGGTGCATGGTGGTATTATTTTTTGGCAATACCTTATATATTCTTTTCTGGACTTCCTATAGGATTCTCTTTATTTATTTTTATTAATTGTTTTTTACAATTAATATTATTTTCATATTTTCTTAAAAAGGAATTTGGGTGGCTTACTTCCCTATTATTTGCATTGCTTATAACTGGATCTTCATATTTTATATCGATGTCATTTTTTGTGATAAGTAGCGTATTCACTTTTCCTTTTATTCTTTTATTTATTTATTCCGCTTATTTATTTTTAAAGACAGAAGATAAAAAATATTTTTTTTGGCTTTTTTTATGGATTGGTTTTATTTTAGAAGCAGAATTACCAACAGGTCTTTTTACCGGAATAGCTTTTGTGTTAACTCTTTTATTTTTGGGAAAAATAAAATTATTGTTATCTAAAGACGGATTTAAGAAAGCCTTTGTTGGATTTATTATTCCCATAATACCACGGATACTTTTTGAAATAATAAAGGGTTTTCCTCAATCAAAAACTGTTCTTAAGTTTATTTTAAATCCAGAATTCCACAGCCCAAAACCGTTTACCGAAATCTTCAAGGACCGATTGTCTTTATTTAATAATTATTTAGTGACATCTTTTCCTTTTGACAACCTTTCAATTATTTATGGAATATTTTTATTGTCAATAATTGGTATTGTGCTTGCTTATCTAAATAGTGATAAAAAAATTAAAAATTTTTATATATTTTCTCCAATCATGATTGTATTATTTTTTATACTTTCCTCTCTTTATAAAGACAGTTTTTGGAGTAATTATTATGAAGGAATAGGTTATTATTTTATTTTAACTATCACCCTTGGATTTTATGGATTTTCTTTTACCAGAAACAAAATTATTAAAAATATACCATGGTTAATATTTATTTTTTTATTTTTATTTAACTTATTAAAGTTTACCAAAGAAATAAAAAACAACAACATTCCTAATGATGGTCTGAGAAAACAATTAGCGACTGTAGTAAGAGTTTATGAAATAAATAAAGGAAAAAAAGATTTCTGCGTCAGAGTTTATACTCCTCCTGTTATCCCTCATACATATAACTACCTTTTTGACTATTACTCAAAACATAGGGTCAGACCAACAACCAGCTATGTTAATAACCAATGTTGGTATATTATTGAGGATGATAGTTTTAAATTCAGAATTGATAAGTTCAGACAGGAACATATTCCACCAGCTGGAAAATTAATTATGAAAGAGTCTATCCACAAAGATGTTTCCCTTGAACTTTGGCAAGATTATCCACAAAAATAATATGATTGGAGTAATTACTGTTAACTATAATCAATATCAACTCACCAGAGAATTTTTAGAATCCCTCGCTACCGTAAAAAACGCAAAGGATTTATCTGTTTATATTGCGGACGTCTCATCTAAAAAAGAAGTTTTTAAAATCGATAAAGATTATCCAATGAAAGTTGTTATTAAATCTCTTCCAAATAATGGATATGCATATGGTATCAACGAAGGAACAAAATATTTTATTGATCAAGGTTTGGATAAATTTTGCGCTATCAATAATGATATTTTTTTTGATAGAAACTTTTCCCTGCAGGCTCATTCAGGATTTGAAAAAGCGGATATTTTTGGCGGGAAAATATATTATGCTCCAGGATTTGAATATCATAAAAAATATCAGAAACAATATATTGGCAAAATTCTCTGGTATGCCGGTGGTATTGTTGACTGGAAAAATGTTTATATAAGTCACCGTGGAGTTGATGAGGTAGATAATAAACAGTTTGAAAAACTTGAAGAAACTGATTTTATTACTGGTTGCATGCTTTTTTTTAGTAAAAAAGTTGTTGATCAAATTGGTTTTTGGGATAAAAAATATTTTTTATATTTTGAAGACTTTGATTTTTGCGAGCGGGCTAAAATAGCCAGATTTAAATTATTTTACAATCCAAAAATAATTATCTGGCATAAAAACGCTCAATCAACCGGTGGCTCCGGTTCTCTACTTCACCAAAAATATCAAAGGAAGAATAGATTGATCTTTGGTCTAAAATATGCTCCATTCAGAACTAAATTAAATTTAATTAAAAATTATTTAATGCAGAGATGAAAAAAATATCGATCATAATTCATTCATTAAACGAAGAAAAAAATATTAGTGATTGTATTAACTCTGCCAAATTGTTGACCGATAAAATAATTCTCGTTGATATGGAAAGTACGGACAAAACCATTGAGATTACTAACAGACTTAACGTTCCTATCTATAATTTTCCAAAATCAAACTATGTCGAACCTGCAAGAGAATTTGGGATTAACAAAGCAAAAACGGATTGGGTTTTGATTCTTGATGCTGATGAGAGAATAACAGATGAATTAGCAAAAGAAATTAAACAACTAGTCACTAATCACCAATCACTAGTCACTAATTACAAAATCCCCCGTAAAAATATCTTCGCCAATATTAAATGGCTTAAACATGGTGGTTGGTGGCCGGACAATCAGATTAGATTAATTAACAAAAAGTTTTTTCTTAATTGGCCAAAACGAATCCACTCTACTCCACATATAAAGGGTGATTTTGGGTATCTTAAAAATCCACTTATTCACTACTTTCACGGTAGTCTAACTAATATGGTCAAAAAAACTGTCATTTTTGAAGATATTGAATCAGAATTATTGTTTAAGGCAAAAAGAAAAACTGAAACAAGTATTTTTTTTCGTAAATATTTAGCTGAACTCTACCGCCGTCTTATCAAAAATTTAGGTTTTCTAGATGGGCCTTTTGGTATAATCGAATCAATTTATCAGGCATTTTCAAAAACAATTACTTATCTATTTCTTTATGAAAAACAAATCAAAAAAGGTCGGACTGTATGACCCTTACCTTGACACATTGGGCGGTGGAGAAAAACACATTCTTTCAATCTTGGCAGTTTTTGCTGAATTAGGATATGAAATAAATATTTTCTGGGATAAAAATTTAACGAAAGAAATTAAAAACCGTTTTAACCTTCGATGTATCGATACATCGAAGTATTTACCCAACATATTTAAAAACAATTCTTTCCCTTTAAAAACTTTAAGGACTTTACAGACTTTAAAAATTTTTGACTATTTCTTTTACGTAACCGATGGTAGTTATTTTTTTTCCGGAGCTAAAAAAAATTTTGTATACGCTATGATCCCTGATAAAAAACTCTACTCTCAAAGCCTGATTAACAAACTTAAACTTATTAATTATCAATTTATTACCCACTCGATCTTTACTCAAAAATGGTTAGGCAAATTTGGAATAAAATCAGAAGTAATCATGCCGTATTTAGATAATGAATTAATTAATCAAAGCATCAATTTTGAAAAAAAAGAAAAAATAATTCTTTCCGTTGGGCGCTTTTTTTCACACCTCCACAGCAAAAGACAAGATTTAATTATCCAGACATTCAAAGAGCTAAAAAAGAAATCAAAAAAATTTGCTGGTTATAAATTAATTCTCGCCGGTGGGTTAATGGAGGAAGATAGAGATTATTTTAATTCTCTAAAAGACTTAGCTAAAAATGATTCTTCAATTGTTTTTAAACTAAACGTTGAACTTTATGAACTTTACAGACTTTATAGACTTTCGACTTACTATTGGCACTTTGCAGGTCTAGGAGTTGATGAAGAAAAAAACCCTGAATTGGTTGAACATTTTGGCATTACCCCTCTTGAGGCGATGGCTTCTGGTTGTTTGACGTTTTGTTATTCCGCCGGCGGACCTAAAGAATTAATTACTGATGGTAAAAATGGTTTTTTATTTACAGACACTGATGAATTAATTGATAAAATAATTAGTGTTAATTCAAATAAAACTTTGAAAGAGAAGATTATTAAAAACGGAAAAGAATTTGTGAAAGAGAATTTTAATTATAAAGTTTTTCGAGACAAGGTTATAGACCTGTTTAGGGTCAGACCTTCTACGAAGGACTGACCCTTTCAATATGAAATACCCTATTTCCATCATCATCCCCGTCTATAAAAACTACGAGATGTTTTTCAAATATTTAGAGATAAATAAAAAATTTTTCTCTAATTGTGAAGTAATCATAATGAATGATTATCCGGGAGAGGATATAGCAAAACCTATCCAAAAAATATATTCTAATGCAATCGTTATCAATAACAAAAAAAATCTTGGCTTTGCCGGCAATGTCAATCAAGGAGTAATTAAAGCATCAAGAGATTTTGTTTTTTTAATGAATTCTGATGTTGTCCTAAAAGATGATACTTTTTTGACCGCCTTAAAATATTTTAAAGATGATAATGATTTATTCGCCGTCGGTTTTTCCCAGATTGAACAGGATGGGAAAATCGTCGGCGCCAATCGCGCCTACTTTCAAAACGGTCTCATTAACCACACACACCTACAACCTACTAACTACACCCTACAACCTTCTCCTATCTTTTGGGCTGAAGGCGGATCTTCTATCTTTAAAAAGAAAGTGTTTGTTGATCTGGGTTCGTTTGATGAACTTTATAATCCTTTTTACTGGGAAGACATTGATCTGTCATACAGGGCTTGGAAATCTGGTTACAAAATACTATACGATCCAAACATCAAGGTAGAACATCATCATGAGTCAACCATTGGAAAATATTTTGATCGATACAAAATATTAAGAACGGCCTTTCGAAATCAGCTGATCTTTCATTGGAAAAATCTGACAGATAAAGATCTTATTTTAAAACATCTTCTCAATATTCCCCGATATATTTTTTTTCCTGGTTTTTTTGATGCACTTGTAAAATTGCCAAAGGTTTTGAAATCAAGAAAAAAAACGGTAAAATTATTTAAAAAGACTGACAAGGAAATATTAGATTTATTTAACTAAAAGCGAAGATATTGAATTTTTTTCGGTTTGTTGTTTTCCGATAAAAAATTTGATATTGAGCTTTTTAAAATTGTTATGCTTAAAAAATATTTAACGTCAATATTATTGATTATAATTTCCCTCCTATCTGTATCCCTGTTTCTCTATAAAATGAATGTTTCCCCTCCTGCATTAAACGCCGATGAAGCAACAAATGCTTATGATGCTTACTCAATTTTAAAGACCGGTAAAGACCAATACGGAAACTTTATGCCACTCCGGTTTAAATCATTCGGTGACTACAAACTCCCTCTTCTAACTTATTTAGCCATACCTTTTATCAAAATATTTGGATTAACGGAAACAGGTATTAGAATGGTTAATCTTCCTTTCGTTTTATTATTCCCAATCATTATTTTTTTTCTAACTCAAGAACTATTAAATAAAAAAAACATTTCTTTGCTCGCAGCTTTTTTATCTGCTCTTGCTCCAGGACTTCAGTTACTTGGTCGCCAAGGAAGCGAAAGCTATATGAATGCATTTTTGTTGACATTATCTTTTTATTTATTCTTAAAATTTATTCGAAAACAAAGCGTTCTTAATTTTTCATTCTTAATTTTTAATTTGTTGCTGGCTTTGTTCTGCTATCATTCTACCCGCCTTTGGACAGCTTTTTATTTTCTTTTATTCTTATTCTTTATTTTAAAAAAAAAGCTTTCAAAATGGTTTCTTTCAGCTTTTGTTTTTGGCGTGTTTCTTTTCGTAATTACAGATGTATTATATAAGCCAACCAGAATTCAAAATTTATTATTTTTTAATAATCTTGGTTTTTCTTTAAAAATTAATGAATTGCGGGGAGAAGATGGAAATCGAATTATTTATAACAAATTTACTGTTGGAATTAGAGATTTAAGCTCCAATTATCTAAAATATTTTTCTCCACAATTTTTAGTTATCAACGGCGATGAAAACCCACGTTTTGGATTTTCAGGAATCTCACCCATAACGGCTATCGAATATGTCTTTATTTTTATAGGACTTTACTTTCTATTTAAAAATAAAGAAAAATGGCGCTATCTAATTTTGTTAATACTTCTTTTTTCACCTGTTAGTGGTTCTCTCAGTTGGGCCGGTGAATCAATTAATAGATCAGTTTTTATCTTTATTCCTATTTTTATTATCTCCGCCTATGGTTTTATAAATTTATTAAATAAAAAAAGCTTGTATCTATACTTAATACTGGTTACTTTATACTTGATACTCTCATTTTATTCTTGGGATTTCTACCTTAATCATTATCCTCAGCGAGCTATAGTTCTTCGAGGATGGCAAGCCGGGTATAAAGAATTGGCTGATTATATTAGAATTAATTACAATAATTATGATAAATTTTATATCACTAAAAAAAATGGCCAACCATATATTTTCCTACTTTTTTATCTTCAATACTCACCTGACAAATATCAAAAGGAGTCATCTTTATCCTCTCCAGACGAATATGGTTTCGGTCAGGTAGAAAAGTTTGATAAATATATTTTTAGTTTACCTAATGATAAAAATATTAAAAATTCTGCTATTATCGGTTTTCCTGACGATTTTTCAGAAGCAGAAAAAGTCAATTCCAAGGAAATTAAAGTTGGGACAGAAACTATTTTTTATATAAAAGAAAGTGCTACAACAACATTATAAAAAGCATGAATCAAAATTGGCACAGTTAAACTTTTTCTTTGAATCATTATTAGTCCGTTGACCATACTTAAAAGCAAATCTGTCACCATAAACATTAAAAGCATACTGCCGTTAATTCTATTATTGGCGAAAAGAATCGGAACATGGAGAAAAAAGAAAAGAATACTGGCAAAAAAAGTTGAAGAATAAGCGTTCTTTGATTCTTCATAAAGTCGCTTTAGTATAAAACCTCGGGAAAGAATTTCTTCGGTAATTCCGGTGGCCAAGGCAGTTATCACTATCAATCCAAATTGATTGAAACTGGGAAAATGACCAAATAGGCCGACTTTTCTGAATCTCAGATAAACGGAAAGTAAGGCTGTTAATAAAAGAACTAAGCCTATCCCAAAACTAATAAAAAATTCTTTTATAAAATTTTTAAAGTTTTTATTAATGAATAAACTTGAAAGAATTTCTTTTTTTTCGACCGTCCTAATATAGACTAAAATCGGTAAAACAAAAACTAAAGGCTTGGCGATAAACTCATCAAACCACTCAGGAAGTTTTAAATAAGTTCTATAAACAGCCCAAACTATCAAAATAACCGCCCAAAAATTCAAAGCCTTTTGAGTTGGCGTCACTTGCTTGTCTTTCATTAGTATGAAATTTACACGATTTTAATATATAAATCAAGGCGGATCCTTATTTATAAAAGGATTCAAATTCAGTATGACTCATATTTGACTGTTTTAAAATACTTTCAAATGTTCCACGAGCAATTTGTTTATGATTTGGAACAATTACAATTCGAATAGAATTATTAAATACTCCTTTTAGTTTTATGTGACTGCCTTTTTGAGAAACAATACTAAAACCGGCTCTTTGAAATGTCTTGAGAACATCTCTCGCCGAATATAATTTAGGCATAGGAAATATTAAGTTTTTCCAAGGATAGATCTTTATAAGGAAATAATTTCGGAGCAGGTAATTCTTTTTCGAAATATAATTCTAAAGCTTCTTTAAGATTCGCCAATGCTTCAATTTTTGTTTTTCCCTGACTGGCTATCTCAACCTCAAGGGATTTTGCCACATAAAGAGAGTCCTCTTTCCAAACCAAAGCCGATGTCTCTTTATAAATATTTTTTACTTTTTTCATATATAGTATTTTAATAAATTAAATAGTTTTATACAAACGAATTTCGGAAAAAAAATATTCGATCGCTTGCAAATTTTTTTAAAAAAATTTAAATGACATCATGCTCAAATTGATAAGTTCTATAGAGGATGGGTTGTTATTAAGGTAAATTAGGAAAAGTTATCATTGGTTATTTCTAAATTTAGAAGTGCTATTACAGAATAATAAGTGGCTAGGCTAGTACAAATGTGCCACAAAAAGTGAGTTCCTAAAGGAAATATGTTACAAACTTCATTATCCGTTGACCGAAAAATAATTCCAAAAAAATAGAGTAAAAAACTGATAATAAAATATTTATTCAATAACTCCTTTTCATGGATCCATATAATTAAAAAAACAAAAATCAAAGAATTAATAACGTGCCTAATAGATCCGTTGAGAGCTTTTGGAAAAAGAATCGAAATTAATACTTGAATCACAATAAAACTCGTCACAAAAATTAAGGGCTTCCATTTATTATTCAAGAGCTTCCTTAATACTAAATATAAAAAAATCAAAATAAAAAGATAAATAGGTAAGGCATCAAGCTTAAGAGTAAAAGGATTTCTGAAGCTATGCCATAAACTGCTACCGATTCCAATTAAAGTGATAAAAAATAAAAGTAACCAATATATTAATTTCTTAATTTTATTTTTTTTGAATATTTTAAATATTAGAAAAGCAGAAATAAAAAATAATAAATTGCTAAATAAATTAATTGGTTCAGAAAAAATACCATTACTAATTCGTTCACAATAGTCCGTTATTGAACGAATAAATATATTCTCCATAAAGTCATTCTATCTAAATTAGAAATCCTAATATAAAACCAATAATTACTGTCATATTATTAATTTCTCAATAAAGTGATATCAACGGGTAAACTATCTATCCCTTCAAATTCTTTAATAACCACTGATTTTATTTTAGATTTTAGCTCTTCTTTGATATGTGGATAAACCATTTCTTTTTCTCCACCGATACTTTCACAGTCATCCTCAATTAAAACATCAGACATAAGTCTTTCAGCAACATCTTTATATTCTTCTCCCTGTTTACGAAAATAAAGATTTTTGAAGTCTGGAAAATTATTTTTTAACAATACTTTTTTGATGGTTTCAATTTCCGATTTTATTTTTCTTGAAGTTAAATAGATTATTTCTGCTCCTTGCTGTTTCCAAGAATTAAGTTTCTCAACAGCGTTACCAACCGGAATATAGTTTTTAAAATCACGAACTGATCCTGATGTAACCTTAAATCGTGTAATAATATCCTGAGATTGTCTTACTCGTTCTTCCCGACTAACGCCTTTAGCCAAGGCATGCATAAGGACCGTTCCTTCAGTGAAAACTAGAATTTTCATTCCAAAAAATCCTTTAATTTTCTAGCCCTTGTTGGGTGCTTCAATTTTCTTATAGCTTTGGCTTCAATTTGACGAATTCTTTCCCGGGTTACTTTAAACTCTTTTCCTACTTCTTCCAAGGTCTTTGGTTTTCCGTCTTCCAAACCAAAACGCATCATTAATACTTTTTTTTCTCGAGGAGATAAAGTTTCAAGCACTTTATTTAAAGCATCTTTTAAAAGCTCTCTAGAAACTTTATCATAAAGAGACGGTTGATTGGTATCGGCAACAAATTGTTCA
>Ga0210057_1011150_pt1 | contig 10010 bp, 7 predicted proteins | sample CryGeyCG2114_010_2_FD_183968 | JGI IMG/M metagenome (GOLD analysis project Ga0210057, IMG submission 183968) | Groundwater microbial communities from aquifer - Crystal Geyser CG10_big_fil_rev_8/21/14_0.10 (SPAdes) (version 2) | ecosystem: Environmental > Aquatic > Deep subsurface > Groundwater ...
CATGTTCTTGATGGAACTTTCCAAAAATATCTCGCTTCTAGTTTTTGTTTTTAGATTCTTTTTCATTTTTGTCTGATTAATTGATAGATTACTCTATGTTATCAGACACACTTTATTTTACAGTCCCACTTTGGAGGGCGGGGTCCTCCGAAGACGCCACTAAAGCCACAGGCGTGATATGCTGAAGTTACATGAGGATTCGTACGCTACACTACATAGAGTGGCAGGACAAGAAAGACCGCCCACAAAAACCCCGTCTATTCGATTAGAATCCCCGTGCCGTAAAAGGAAACCCCGGGCGTAGTGTAGCGGAGCCTGGGGAGGAGGTCATTTAGTTTCTTACTTTTTAGTTTTAGTATAATGACTTATACTGTAGGGTATGGTTTCTTGGTCTGCCAAAAGAAAAATCACAATTATTTCGATACTTTCCGGAATGCTGGTTGTTTTTATTGCGTTACCTATCTTTTTTGTCTTATACAAAGCTCCGACTTGTTTTGACGGAAAACAAAATCAAGGTGAATCGGGTGTCGATTGCGGAGGTTCCTGCTCACTTTTGTGTGAGGCAGAGGCACTGGAACCTATAGTTCATTGGCAGAGGGCTTTTAAAGTTACTGACGGCGTATATACCGCTACAGCCTATGTTGAAAATCCAAATCTCGATTCAAGCTCTCAGAATGTGCCATACAGTTTTAAGCTCTACGATAGCAACAATATACTGATATCCGAACGCAAGGGTAGAACATTCATACCGGTTAAAAAGTCTTTCGCTATATTTGAAGACACCATATTGACAGGTGAGAGAGAGCCAGTGAGGACCTTTTTTGAATTTCTTGATGAACCGGTATGGAATAAGACCGAGGTAATAGATCCGCCAATAAGAATAAAAAGTAGAATATTAACCCAAGAAGAGACATCCCCGAGAATCGATGCTGTGGTTGAAAATATAACCCTGAATCCTGTTTCAAATATTGAAGTTGTAGCTATAATATACAACTCCGCTGGCAATTCGATTGCTACTTCTCGCACAAAAGTCGATCGAGTTGGAGGGTTCGATAGTGCTCCAATTGTCTTTACTTGGCCCGAACCTTTCAAGGATCCTGTTTCTAGAATAGAGACAATATTTAGAGTCATTCCGTAAAGTAAAATTTAGATAGTTCGTCCATAAATTTTTATAAATGTGTTTTTATATATAAACAATTTATTTCGTCTGATACTCTCTAAAACCGGTGTTGACTGGGTCTTGTTTTTTTCGGTGGTGCCACTTCTACTTGCCGGGCTTATGACTATGAACTCTTTCACTGGAGACTCGATTTTCTTTGAAAGGCAGGCGGTTTGGATCGTGGTATCGCTAGTGGTATTTTTTGTTTTCAGTTTTGTAGATTGGAGATTTTTACGTAGAACAGATGTGCTGGTAACGATGTTTCTGATTACCTGCGCATTACTCATACTGCTTTTTGTTTTCGGCAAGACCGTAAAGGGGGCACAAAGTTGGTTTGACTTTGGGTTTTTTTCGTTTCAGCCTTCAGACCCCACAAAGATCGTCGTTATTTTAATTTTGGCAAAGTATTTTTCGAGAAGACACATTGAAATTGCACACATACGACATATTTTGGTATCGGGTTTTTATGCTTTCGTCCTTTTTCTTTTAGTATTTCTCCAGCCTGATTTTGGATCCGCTATCATAATCTTTCTTTTATGGTTTGGTATGGTCTTAGTCGCCGGCATTTCAAAAAAACATCTCTTGGCGGTGTTTTTAATTGGGATCGTAACATTCGGTGCTCTTTGGGCTTATGTTTTTCAGGAATATCAAAAGCAAAGAATCCTAACTTTCATCCATCCTCTCGCTGATATTAGAGGTTCAGGATATAACGCCTACCAATCTACGATTGCCGTCGGATCGGGCGAGCTTTTGGGCAAAGGGCTCGGTTACGGCACTCAGTCACGGCTTAAGTTTTTGCCCGAATATGAGACCGATTTTATCTTTGCCGCTTATGCGGAAGAGTGGGGTTTTGTGGGTGTTTTTATACTATTTGCACTTTTCGGGATAATCATTTGGAGGGTGCTTTTGAGTGCTATTTACGGTTCTTCCAATTTTGAGACATTGTTTGCTATGGGCATAGCCATACTGTTTATGAACCATTTTATAATTCATGTAGGTATGAATATTGGGCTTTTGCCTGTGACAGGTACCACTGTGCCGTTTCTAAGTTATGGCGGAAGTCATTTGCTTACCGAATTTGCTGGACTCGGAATTTTGATGGGGATGAGGCGCTACCGTAGAGATGCTCATAGAGATATGTTTAAAAATGAGGTTGTTGGTATAGAATAGTCGGTTTAGTGTTGCAACGCTCAAGAACCGCCGGGCAATGGTTTCTTTAAGAAACCATTGCCCGGCGTCCCAACTCAACCTTCTCATTTCCCATCATAGATTTCACAGGTTTTATCAACCATATCTCCCATCAAAAAATTTTCTGAAATAGTCTCATAAACCTTCTTTCCAAACTCTTTTGACCTTTTGCTATCGAGAAGAAGCGATTTCAATGCCTCCTTTATCTCTCCCGGCTTTTGCGGACCGATAAGGAACCCGGAATGTCTATCTTCTATTATCTCTCCAATGCCACCGACTTCCGTTGCTACTATCGGTAATTTTGCAGCTCCCGCTTCAAGCAAACTATACGGCAGGCCTTCTTTCAGAGAACTCATCAAAAAGACATCAAAACCTTTAAGTAGCATAAAAGCATCGTCGGTATAGCCCAAAAAACTCACCCTGTGAGAGAGTCCGTAGCTCGCCACTTTTTTTTCAAGTTCGCCTCTCATTTCTCCTTCTCCGATAATTACAAAATGAATAGCACTCTTCGTCGTCTGCCTCACCTCGTTGTCTTCAAGCAATTCCTTAAAACCGTCAATTGCGTAAGTTAGACCTTTGTTTGTTGTAAGTTCGGATACAGAACCTACAACAAAAGATGTCTTTTCTATTCCCAACATATCTCTCGCGCGTGCTTTGCCGGACAGGCGTTTTACACGTATGCCGTTGTATATGAGGATGATCTTTTTCGATACAAATGGCAATTTAAACTTTAAAATCTTATCTTCATCATCTTGAGACACCACTATCGTACGGTCGCATAAAAGTACTGTAATCCAAGACAATAAAACAATAAAAAACAGTTGCAAAACAGGTCTTTTCTCTTTGAATGTCCAGCCATGTGCCGTAAATATAGACTTGGTTTTTGTAAACTCGGCATCTTTACCAGCAGCTTTCTTTACAAGAAATTTCAAGAACTTGAAACAATTAAAAAAAACAACAGCAACAGAGCCAATGCCTCCCGCCTTCGCACTGTTTAAATGCACGATATCAGGTTCGGTATCCCTTATTATTGAAAAAATCCGAAAGAAAACAGACACTTCATCGAAAAGAGATATATCTCTCTTGAGACCTTTAATCGTACGGGTCTCTATATTTTTAGCTTCAAGTTTATCCTTTAGTTTGTCTGCTTCTCCCATACATACAGAAACCCAGTATTTTGACTTGGGTACGTTTGTAGCGAGGTCGTACACATAACGTTGTGCACCGCCTAAATTACCTTTTGTAATTATGTATAAGACGTTAGTGGTCTTTGACATGTGGATTTTATTTCGGACCGGTTGTTTAAGAGGTTAGCACGCTGTTTCAAACAACCAGACCTACCTTCTTTGTTTCCTAAGCATAACAAATCAGGCATTTTTTATCCATTTAAAACTCAAGGCATGAAGCGTGTAACGTGTAGCGTATAACATATAACACGAAAAGAGGGATAAAATTCACCTAATTCATCTAATTCCCAATTCACCTAATAAAATTTCAAATAATAAAATAAGAAAACAGAATCCGTATTTTGAGGATCAGTCCGCCGCGGCTTATTCTCCTTTTCCCCATTTCAAAATTCTGCTACAAATTGAGTCTTTCTCGTCAGCGTATTTCAAGTAGCTTGCTCAAAATCCTCAGTTCTCGCGGGCGGATTTTGAACATTTCGGAGAGGTTTAGATCGTGGATAGGCTCTTATAGCGATTTCAGCAATTTTATTGTAATATTTAAAAATTAAATGAAAACAATTAGCAATAAAAGCGAATCAATCTTTCTTTTTGCTGGAGATATCGTACTTTGGTTTACGGCTCTTTTTTTGACTTTGGCAGTACGCCACACATCCATACCGACATCGGAGATGATAAAAGACCATATAGTGCCGTTCTCTATCTTGTTTATAGCGTGGGCAGTAGTCTTTTTCGTGGCAGGTCTTTACGAACCTCATACCGTGCTTTTCAAAAGCCGTCTACAGAGTCTTATTTTTAAAACTGAGATTGCTATGATAGTGGTTGCGGTTTCTTTCTTTTATTTTATACCGTATTTCGGTATTACTCCTAAGACCATACTCTTTATTTATCTTGTTATATCTTTCTTTCTAATGTTGATTTGGCGCAGTTACGGGCATTCGATATTGAGTACGAAACAAAAACAAAACGCTATTATAATAGGTTCTGGTCCAGAGCTCAAAGAGCTTAGAGATGAAGTAAACAACAATTCCCGTTATAGCATCCGGTTTATATCATCTGTTCACGCTGATGCAGTCTCGAGCCTCGATTTTCAAAGCGAAATAGTTGAAAGGGTTTACAGCGAAGATGTAAATCTCATCACGATTGACTTACGCGACGATAATATAGCTCCACTCATACCGAATCTATACAACTTGATGTTCTCTCATGTCCGTTTTGTAGATATGCACAAACTCTATGAAGATATTTTCAATAGAGTTCCGCTATCGTTAGTAAGATACAACTGGTTTTTGGAGAACATTTCTGCGACGCGAAGGTTTGCTTACGATCTTATAAAACGACTTATGGATATTTTTATATCTCTACCTCTTCTGTTTGTCCCGGTCTTAACTTTTCCGTTTGCTTTCGTATTGGGTAAGTTCGAAGATGGAGGTCCGGTTTTCATTTATCAAGAGCGTATCGGAAAAAACAATCGTAAGATAAAAATAGTTAAATTTAGGACTATGTTGTTTGATGATAGGGGACAAGATGTAGAAAAAAATAGGATTACTCGGCTCGGGTCGTTCCTTAGGAAAACCCGACTCGATGAATTCCCCCAGCTTTGGAATGTACTTAAAGGAGATATTTCTCTTATCGGACCCAGACCGGAACTCCCTTCACTGGTAGAACGTTATAATATAGATGTACCTTTTTATAACGTTAGGCATTTGATAAAGCCCGGTCTCTCCGGTTGGGCGCAGATTTATCATGACAATCATCCTCACCACAAAGAAAACGTGGAAGAGACAAAACACAAGCTATCATACGACCTCTATTACATAAAAAACAGATCAATCTGGCTCGACTTTAAAATCGCACTCCTTACAATAAGAATATTGCTTTCTCGGTCGGGGATATAGCTTAAATTATGTAACGTGTAACGTATAACATATAACACAATGAGAGCAGGATTCGCGAAGCGAATCCTGCTCTCATTCACTCTCCCAAATACCCAATCGAATTGAACATATCTCAACAATTTTCAATTTTTATAATTTTTACCTCCGGCAAACGGGTCTTATTCTCCCTTTCCCAAAGGGAGGGGACCGCTTGCGGTGAGGGATTTACCTCTCCTGTGTTACATGCTTCACGTTACACGTTACATGATTTTGCTCCCCCTCCTTTTCTCTGTATAATAAAGCGATGGAAAAACTCAAAAACAAAAAAACGGTCATAACTGGCGGTGCTGGCTTTATTGGTTCACACATAGCCGAAGCCCTAATTGAAAAGGGAAGCGAGGTCCATATAATCGACGACCTCTCTGGCGGTAAGGAAGAAAATATACCCAAAGAGGCAATATTTCATAATCTGGATATTTCAGACTACGATTCAATAGCTCCGATTTTCAAAGACGCAGAGGTTGTATTTCACGCCGCCGCTCTGCCAAGAGTCCAATATTCCATTGAGAACCCAAGAGAAAGCAATCATGCAAATGTAACCGGTACGGTAAATATCCTTACCGCGTCTAAAGAAGCCGGTGTAAAAAGGGTGGTTTATAGTGCTTCAAGTTCGGCTTATGGAGATCAAGATGCAATGCCTCTTACAGAAGATATGCCAGCAAATCCCAAAAGTCCATACGGACTTCAAAAGTACATTGGCGAACTTTACTGCAAAGTCTGGAGCGACATATATGATATGACCACAGTGTCTCTAAGATATTTCAATGTTTACGGACCTCGAATGAATCAAGAAGGAGCTTACGCTCTCGCCATCGGCAAATTTTTTAAACAGCGAAGCGAAGGCAAGCCCATCACAATAACCGGTGATGGTACTCAAACTCGAGATTTCACACATGTCCGCGATGTTGTCCGTGCCAACATTGCCGCCGCAATTTCAGAAAATATTAAAGGTGGAGAAGTCTTCAATATCGGTGCTGGAAGAAATTTCAGTATAAACGACCTCGCCAAATTAATAGGTGGTCCAGTCGAATACATCCCCGCTCGACTCGAACCCCACGACACCCTTGCAGACAACTCCAAAGCCCGCAACATCCTCGGTTGGGAACCGCAGATAAAACTCGAAGACGGTATCAATGAACTTAAGGATATTTACAATTTAAAATAACAATAACCAAAGTCCCAGTGGTCAGACCACTTTAACTACGGTTATTCCACATTCCCCCAAACCTTGCAAGGTTTGGGGGAATTCACTCAAATACAACGATTTTACCCCAAAACATAATCAACCAGGTTGACCCCATTAGATGTTTTAAAATATCAAATTACCCTTATTTTACAAGATATTCTCGGAAAACTGATTTTAAAAATTAGCCAAAATCCAACCAATCTAAGAGCCTATCCACGATCTAAACCTCTCCGAAATGTTCAAAATCCGCCCGCGAAAATTGCAGTTTTTGAGGAAACATGACTTTAGTACGTTGACGATGCCTCATCGTGCCGTCGGGTGCGAAAAAAGTGCAATTTGCCCGCCCGAACGACTGACGTTTCAGTCGGGCGGGCAGCAGAATTTTGGACATTTCGGCAGGTAGTCTTTGATTTTGTTTCATAATTTTGCGCGACCTAATTTTCTTAGCCGTATTCGGCTTTGAGAGAATGGAAGTACTCTTGTGGTGGTTAGATCGTGGATAGGCTCTAAAGCAGAAGGAGCATGACTACTTTTGTCTCCTTTAACAAAACCAAAAGATAAAAAGAGGGTTTTGCCTTTGGCAAAACTCTCTTTTCCCCAAGATACCGAACCTTTATCCGATTTGGCCTTTTATGATATACTCCCCTTATGAACAAATACCGCATCTGGTCTGTCGTCATTCTAATAATAGCCGTAACAATCGGCTATTTTGCCTACACCACTGAAAATACAGATAGTCGTTTTGCTCTCAAGTACGGTCTTGACCTGACTGGTGGTACCCATCTCGTATACAATGCCGACACAAGCAAGCTCTCTCCACAAGAAATCGATGAGTCGATGCAATCACTTCGAGATGTGATAGAGAGGCGAGTCAATGTATTCGGAGTTTCCGAACCGATTGTTCAGGTTGAAACTGGATCAGCTCTTTCCGGCAATCAAGGTGACAGGCGTCTTATTGTCGAATTGCCAGGTGTAACCGACATCGAAGAAGCTGTAGCCCGTATTGGTCAAACACCTACACTCGAATTTAAATTGCCGATTGATATTTCAAAATTTTCAGAAGAAGAACTCGAAAGTTTGTCCGAAGAAGAACTGTTCGAGAATACCGGACTTACAGGCAGTCTTGTCCGTCGCGCTCAAGTTACATTTGAGAGCAACAATGCCGGTCTCTCTGAACCAGCGGTTCTCTTACATTTCAATGATGAAGGTAGGGAATTATTTTCAAATCTTACTGGCGAAAATGTCGGTGTCCCTCTTGCCATATTTCTCGATGGCGAAATAATCTCAGCACCGGTTATAAGGCAACAAATAAGCGATGGTACCGCTCTTATATCCGGCGGGTTTACCGCAGATGAGGCTCGAGAGCTCGCCCGTGATCTCAATTTCGGAGCATTACCCGTACCTATCGAGCTTGAAAGCACCCAATCAATAGGTCCAACCCTTGGTGCCGAAGTCCTAAATTCCGGAATCAAAGCTGGTATCTACGGATCGATTTTAGTCGCACTTTTTATGGTAATTTATTACAGATTGCCGGGTATAATATCTGTAGTCTCGCTCTCTTTGTATGCTTTAATAGTACTGTCTCTTTTTAAACTATTATCAATCACCGTAACAGCCGCCGGCCTTGCTGGTTTCATCATTTCAATCGGAATAGCTGTCGATGCCAACGTCATAATATTTGAACGTCTTAAAGAAGAATTGAAAAAAGGGAATGATAGATTCTCTTCAATACAGACAGGTTTTAAAAGGGCATGGCCTGCAATTCGGGACAGCAACCTGACCAGCATCCTCTCAGCAATCGTTCTTTTCTACGCCGGCACTTTTTTGACTCAAAGCTTTGCTTTGACACTGGGTCTCGGTGTGATAATAAGTATGCTGACTGCAGTCACGGTTACACGGACCCTGCTTCTTTCTCTCGAGCGGCGTAGAGATTAAATAGAAGCAGGGTAATTATCAATTTTGCAATTTTCAGTTAAATTACAGTTTTCTAAATTTAAAAATTGATTGAAAATTGAAAATTCGTAAATTGAAAATTTTGATATGTTTATAATAAAAAACAAAAAAATATTCTTCACACTCACATTCGTTTTGGTAGCAGTCGCTATCGCTGTGTCGTCTTGGCTCGGATTTTCTATAGGTGTTGATTTTACCGGGGGTTCACTTCTTGAAGTAAGTTATGAAGAGAGTCGTTTACCAAAATCCGAAGCCCATACTGCTTTAGACAAGCTTTCTTTTGAGGGCTACTCACTTCGTGAATCTGGGGAGAGGGGCTACATCTTAAGAACTTCTGCGCTTAGCGATTCAGAAAGGGTAGAGGCAATAGAAGCATTATCGGCAGGTGAGGTAAGAGCAAATGTTGAAAGATTTACTACAATCGGTCCGACCATAGGAGAGGAACTTCGATCCAAAGCCCTTCTCGCCATCGTTCTTGTTATCATTATAATAGTCGTATTTGTAAGTATTGCTTTTCGCAAAGTTTCTGAGCCGGTTTCTTCCTGGAAGTACGGAGTGGTGGCGATAATAACGCTTGTCCACGACATCGTTGTTCCAACTGGTGTGTTTGCGATTTACGGGTACATAACGGGAGCTCAGGTAGATGTCTTGTTTGTTATGGCTCTGCTTGCCATACTCGGATATTCCATCAACGATACAATAGTGATTTTTGATCGTATTCGCGAAAATCTTCGCCACAACAAAGAAAACAATATCAAAGAAGATTTCGACCATACGGTAGGGAAGAGTCTGAGCGAAACTTACGCACGGTCAATCAACACTTCTCTTACAACCATTTTTGTTCTTGGTACATTGTTTTTCCTTGGTGGTTCCGCCACTTCAGCCTTCGTCTTTACACTTTTAAGTGGAGTTATTGCCGGAGCATACTCATCCCTTTTCCTCGCCGCACCTCTGCTTACCACCTTTGTTAAAAAACCGAAAGCATAAATCGTGTAACGTGTAGCGTATAACATGTAACACGAAAAGAGGAGGAGAAAATTTACCTAATTCATCTAATTTCTAATTCACCTAATAAAATTTCAAATAATAAGGAGGAAAGAGTGGAATACGAAATACTAATGAAGATACGAAAATACGAATAAGAATAAGGGTCTGTATTTTGGGGATCAGTCCGCAGCGGCTTGTTCTCCCTTTCTCTCGTCTTTATGTTCTATGTTTTGTGTTACACGTTACATGATTCATCCTAACACCTAAAAACTAACACCTATTCAAACGGAGTATTCTCCAATCCTAAGATGTCCCCTGAAATAGATTTTCAATAATGGCGGGTTTTTGCTTTTAAATTGACCTGAAAAGCACTCTTTTTGCTTCCTGCATATTGAGTGCAAATTCGTTGTCACTCT
>Ga0210057_1011151_pt1 | contig 10009 bp, 8 predicted proteins | sample CryGeyCG2114_010_2_FD_183968 | JGI IMG/M metagenome (GOLD analysis project Ga0210057, IMG submission 183968) | Groundwater microbial communities from aquifer - Crystal Geyser CG10_big_fil_rev_8/21/14_0.10 (SPAdes) (version 2) | ecosystem: Environmental > Aquatic > Deep subsurface > Groundwater ...
TTTAATTTAACTTAAAGGATATAAGGCAAAATAGACATTGCAACAATTGAAATTGATCCTGCTGCAATTACTACCATTATCCATTTTTTATGTTTATGTATAAATCTCATATTTCGACAAGCTCAATATTAGTAATACATTATCTTTCGACAGGCTCAAGATTATTAATACTTTATATCTTAAATTTTGCAAAATTTCTTTTGCCTGCTTGTACTGTTTGTTCTGTTTCTGTTACAGAAATTTCTTGATTATTATTGGTTATCTTAGTATTTTCGATACTTACGGCACCTTGTTCTATTAGTTTTCTAGATTCGGTGTTTGATGTCGTTAAACCACAAGTACTTAACAACTCTAAAATTAATACTTTTTCTTTTCCTATATTAAATACTTTAGCATTATTGGGAACAGACTTATCTTGTACTACACTTTGAAAATATTCTTGTGCTTTTATTGCTTCGTTTTCTCCTTCGTATAGTTTTGTAATCTCAAATGCTAATTGTTTTTTTATCTCCATTGGACTTTCACCCGTATTAAGTTTTGTCTCAATTTCTTTTATATTTTCTTCGGACACTCTTGTTGCTAATTTATAATATTCAATAATTTTATCATCAGCAATACTCATTGTTTTGCCATATTTATCAATAGGATTGTCTAAAAGGTTTATTCCATTATTGTAAGATTTACTCATCTTTCGACCATCTAACCCCATTAATAGTGGTACGGTTATAATTGCCATCTCTTTTCCTCGCTTTCTTTTTTGTAGATCACGACCTGTAAGCATATTAAAGCGTTGATCTGTTCCTCCTACTTGCAAATCAACATCTAAATTATATGCATCGTATGCTTGCATTATTGGGTAAAGTAATTCGTGTAAACCAATGGGTTGTTCTTCTTTTATTCTTTTGGCCATTAACTCTCTATCTATAAATGGCTTTAGTGTAAACTCTTGAGCTAAAAGTATTATGTCTTTGAAATTTAATTTTTCTAACCAGTCACCATTAAATACTAGTTCAACCTTGTCAAAATCTAATATTTTAGAAGCTTGTTGTTTATAACTTTTTAGATTTTCATTTATTTCTTCGGTAGTAATAGCAGGGCGCATGCTTGTTTTGTCAGAAGTATCTCCTATTAGAGCTGTAAAGTTACCAACTAAAAACACTACCCCATGCCCTAGATCCATAAAATCCTTGAGTTTTAAAAGTGGTACCATGTGACCAATATGAAGATTTGTTGAGGTAGGATCTATCCCTAAATAAAGCTTAATCTTTTCACCTTTCAGCATTTTAGATTTTAGAAAATCAAGACCAATAACCTCATCTAGGCCTCTACTTAAAACCTCATTAACTTGTTTTGCGTCGTTATTTATTTTCATTCTTTACAGTTTCGTGAAATATAACAAATGTTGTAATGAAAAAGCTCTCGCAGATCAATTTTATCTTTGGACTAACAATAATTTTATTGATCGAGAGTGCAGGTAGTGAGTGACATGATATTAATGAATATAAACTTATCCTCAACTACCGATTTTGAATTACAATGTTTGTTATATTATTTTTAGCATGTTTTATAATTCATTCTAGTCTACCACAATTCTTTTTAATGCTATATACTTAGTATATGGTAACTAGAGCAAAAAAGAAAAGATCATTTAAAATACACAAAGTTAAGTTTGGATTTTTAAAAAACCTGAATAAGGCAAAAATTTTAACTACCCTTTTAGTTTCTGGTATAGTCTTTGTTGTTGTTGCGTTTATTTTTAGCATTGTGGTGTTTGCATATTTTGCTACAAAGTTACCTAGCCCTGACACACTTACAAATAGAAATATTGATGAGTCAACTAAGATTTTAGATAGAAATGGAAAATTATTGTACGAAGTTTTTGGAGAAGAAGATAGGACTCTAATAAATCTTGATAAGGTATCTCCATTATTGGTAAATGCTGTACTAGCAACTGAAGATGGTGACTTTTATCGACACGATGGTTTTGATATTAGGGGATTTTTAAGAGGAATGATTTCTTGTGTTGTTAGTAGCAGTTGTCAGGGTGGTTCAACTTTAACTCAACAGTTATCAAAAAATGCGTTACTTTCATCTGAAAGATCTGTAACCAGAAAGATTAAAGAGCTTATCTTAAGTTTACAAATCGAGAAAAAATACTCAAAAGATGATATTTTACAGATGTATTTAAACGAAGCGCCTTTTGGTCACCAAGCATATGGGGTTGAGTCAGCTTCAAATTTATATTTTAATAAATCGGTTAAGGATTTAACTTTATCACAAGCTGCTTTAATTGCAGGACTTCCACAACAACCTTCAACTTATTCACCTTGTAATTCACCTGAAAATGCAAAAGGTCGACAACTTACAGTAATTAGACTTATGGAAAAAAATGGATGGTACGATAAAAACAAAGTAAAGCAACATATTACAAAAGAAGAAGCAGAAGCTGCCAGAAACGAAGAATTAACTTTTAATTGTAAGTTTAGCAATATTAAGGCTCCACATTTTGTAATGTATGTTAAAAAATTACTAGAAGAAAAATATGGTACTGAAATTGTTGAGAAAGGTGGATTAAAAGTAACAACAACATTAGATTTAGATTTTCAGGAAAAGGCACAGAAAATTGTTACGGAGTCTATAGAGACAAGTGGGGCTGATTACAACGTTGGAAATGGGGCATTAGTTGCAATTAAACCTGAAACCAGTGAGATTTTGGTGATGGTTGGATCTAAAAATTATTTTGATGAAGAGTATGATGGTCAGGTAAATGTTACGTTGTCTAAACGTCAACCTGGATCATCTATTAAACCAATTACTTATATAACAGCATTATCAAGAGGTTATACTGCAGGTGATATCTTTTTTGATGTAAAGACAGATTTCCCTGGAGGTGAGGGTCAACCAGACTACGTGCCTGAAAATTACGACAAAGAATATCAGGGGCCAATATTTATGAGAGATGCACTAGGAAACTCGATTAATACAGTGGCAGTTAAACTATTAAGCCTAGTTGGGATTGATAATATGATTCAAACTGCCAATAAGCTTGGTATTAAATCTTTAGATGCTAAGGCTTCGTACTATGGCTTATCTTTAACGTTAGGTTCGGGTGAAGTAACTTTACTAGAGTTAACAAATGCGTATTCAACTTTTGCAAATAAGGGTGTAAATCTTGAACCTGTTTCAATACTTAAGGTTGAAAATTCTTCTGGGAAAGTTTTAGAAGAGTGGAAAAAGGCAAAAGGCAAACTAGCTGTAAAGCCCGAAGAAGCATATATCTTATCTGATATTTTGTCTGACAATAATGCAAGATTAAGGGCTTTTGGACCTTACAGTTACCTAACTTTTCCAAATAATACGGTTGCTGTTAAAACTGGTACAACAAATGATATCAGAGACAACTGGACTATAGGTTATACACCAAGTATAGCAATTGGGGTTTGGGTTGGTAATAATGATAATTCTCCTATGAGTGTTAAATCTGGGGTAGCTGGTGCTGCACCGATTTTTAATAAGGTAATGACTGAGTTTTTAAAAGGCAAATCTAATGAGCCTTTTGAAAGACCAGATAATGTGATTGAAAAAGAGATAGATAAAATATTTGGAGGGTTGCCACAAGGAAATAGATCTCGAAAGACTGAGGTATTTGTTAAAGGTACCGAACCAAATACAACTTCTAAATACTTAGTCGAGCTTGAGATCTGTAATAAAGATGGCAAGCTTGCTTCAGATGCCTGTAAAAAGGCTGATAGAACAGAGACCAAAACATTCTTTAACTTTATAGCAGAAAAACCAGCATGGCAGGATGCAATTAATGAGTGGATTAAAGATAATGTTGCTGATGGAGAGCGAGAAAATTACGAACCTCCTACCGAGGTGTCAGACTTATATTTTGATGGAGATGGAAATGTTAAAGGTGATTCTGAACCAGAGATAGTTTTTAATAAACCACATAATAGTGATACTGTTGCTGATAAATTTACTGTTGAGGTTGATGTACTAACACCTAATACCGTAACTAGTGTTGCATTTTATTTAGATGGTGTTCAGATTGGAAACGATGATACTTCAATTCCATATACACAGGAGTTTAAGATTAGCTCTGGCTCTAGCGGGGATAAACACAAAATTGAGGTTAGAGCAGTTGATAGTGCAGGTAACGAAGGAAGTGGAGATATCGAGGTTAAGCTTAAATAAGCCTTATTTTAGTTCTATATTTAGATTGTTTTTTAATAACTCTAATGCTTTTTCTTTTATAGGTTTAAAATCATCTTTAGAAACAGGGTCTACTAAGCTCTGAATTTTCAACGATATTAGGTAAGATTTTTTGTTTAGTTTTTCCATAACAGTGTCTGTATATTCTTCGATAAAGTTGCTAAGGATATTTACATTGTCTTTTTCAGATACAACTGAAGATATAATTTTAACAATCTCGCTGTACAAGACTTGTTTTTGCACTACTAAATTAAATATCTGTTCATGCTCAAAAGGGATTTTAGTTATTAAACTCTGATTATTTGTAGTATCTATATTGATTAATTTTTCTAAATCTATCTCAAAGTAAATAGAATCTTTAGAGGTATTTTTAATAAAACCTACCTGCATTTCTTTAACCATTAATGTTATATTTTTTTTATCATCTGTTCTATTTAGGTGATAATTATTAACTCCTACTAAGTCTAAAAATAGTAGATCAAGTATTCCTTTAGCAGTTTTGTAACTATTAGAAGTTAGTATAATTGCACCAATTACAGATGTTTCTGAAAATTCAGCATCAATTTTTTGGTATATTTTACCTATCTCAAAGATTTTTATATCATTTTTTTTATGTTTAATATAGTTATTTATAACTGGTTTAAGTGTTTCTTGTACACTTATTCGAAGTGAATTTTTTTTAGAGTTTAAAGAGTTTTCAAGTATAACTCTAGTTGTATTATCATCAGCTTTAAGTAATGGTTCTGTAATATGTTCTTCTAACCCCATCTGTACCAATAAATCTCTAACTTTATCTTCGTATAAATATATTTTGGGAGTGCTGTTTATTGGAGGAGCAAGGTTAATTGGCTGTTCTGGGATTTTATCGTAATCATAAATTCGAAGTAAGTCTTCTATCACATCTACACTTTGTGTTACGTCTGTACGGTGTGCTGGTGAGATTAAATTTAAATTAGTTTCAGTTTGATCTATTATTGCATATCTTAAATTTGTAAGGATCTCTGTTATTTTATTTTTTTCTATATTAATTCCAGAAAGCCTGTTAATCTCACTTACCTTAAAACTTATCTCGCTTCTAACTTGTTTTATTGGATAGAAATCTTCTGCAGTTATTATCTCTCCTCCACAAATTTCTGTAATTAAGAAACAAGCTCTTCTTATTGCAATTTCTACCATATCACTTGGAAGTATTTTGGTGTGTCTATTTGCAGCATCGGTTAATAAGTTGTGTTGTAAGCTACTGCGTCTTATTAAAGTTTCATCGTAATTTGCAGCCTCTAGTATGATATTGTTGGTGTTTTTAGATGCTCCAGAGTTCTTTTCACCTGTTATTCCGCCTATACTTACAACTTTTTTTTCAGAATTAGTAATAACAATATCTGTGTTTTTAATATTGACTATCTCACCAAGCCAAGTTTCAAGTGTATCCCCCTCTTTTCCCATTCTTAGTGTGATTTTACCATTTTCAGTAAGCTTATCTGCATCAAATACATGCATAGGAATGCCATACTCTAGCATTACATAGTTTGTAATATCTACAACATTATTAACAGCCCTAATACCACTTTTTGTTAGCCTTTTTACAATATAGTCTGGACTATCTGATACTTTAATTCCGCTTATCTTAACTGCTGTAAACCGTTTTATCTGATCTTTCGTTTGTGGATCTATTAGTAAGTTAGGTTTAGTAAATTGTACAGTGTCATTTTGTTGTGGGTATTTTAGCTCGCTATTAATTTTGCTACTTAACTCAGTTGCTAATCCTATTACACTTAGTGCATCAGGTCTATTTTGTCTAACTTCTAAATCAATCACATTATCTTTTATCGGACCATCTTGCATAAACTCTAGATATGTAAATATATCTCCAAGTTCATCTTGGGTGTTTGTAGTTTTAGCATATTCGGATAACCATTCTAAAGGGAATTTCATATATTAATTATTGTAAACTAGATTACCACTATATAAATCTCTTATGTCTGTAATGTTATGCCTTGCCATAACAAGTCTATCTAGCCCAAACCCAAAAGCAAAACCACTGTAAATACTTGAATCAATTCCACATGCTTTTAGTGCGTTTGTGTGCACCATACCTGCTCCAGCTGCTTCAATCCACCCTCTGTTTTTACATACACTGCAACCCCTTCCAGTACAAAATGGACACTCAATATCAGCACCTACTCCTGGTTCTACTTGAGGGTAATATTTAGGTCTAAACCTGTATTTTACGTTCTCGCCAAACAGGTGTTTTAACATACTTGCAAGTGTCATTTTTAAATGCCCTAAGTTTATCCCCTTATCTACAACTAAGCCCTCATATTGATAAAAAATTGCGTTGTTAGTTTTATTAACAGTCTCGTTTCTATATGCTTTTCCTGGTACTACTACTCTTATTGGTAGTTTTGAATTTGACATTGTTCGAGTTTCTACACTTGACGTGTGTGTTCGCAGTAATAACTCTGGAGATTTAATATATAAAGTATCTTGTAAATCTCTGGCTGGGTGATTTTTGGGAAGGTTTAGTTTTTCAAAGTTGTACTCATCAGTCTCAATTTCAGGACCAATAGCTACACTATAACCATAATGTTTAAAAAAACCATTAATCTCTCTTATTGTTTCTGTTGTTGGGTGGTAGTGACCTAAATTTGGTTTTATTCCTGGTATTGTATAGTCAAAGTCAAAATCTCTTTCAATGGTTTCAATATTTTCAATCTTTTTATTTATCTCAGTTGTAAGATAATCTTTTATCTCGTTTATTAATTGACCAGCTTGTTTTTTCTCTTCGATATTAATATCAACAATAAACTTAATTAAATTTTGAAAGGTTGAATTTTTTGACAGGTACTTGATTTTAATGCTATCTAAATCTAGATTTTGAAAATCATCTATAATTTCAAGTTTAATGGTATCAATTTGTTTCTTTAAATCGTCTATTGTCATTTAGTTAGAAATCTTAAAATCATAATAATATTTTATTTAACTAATGATGCATCCATATAATTCTGTATACTTCACATAAATTCCACTTACAAAACGGTAGTTTTGAGTGTCATTTAGTTAGAAATCTTAAAATCATAATAATATTTTATTTAACTAATGATGCATCCATATAATTCTGTATACTTCACATAAATTCCACTTACAAAACGGTAGTTTTGAGTGTCATTTAGTCTATAGTTGTAAAACTAGTAGTTAACTTTTCTTTAGTGAGTTTACTATCTCTCCAAATGCCTTTTCATCTTCTAGTGCAAGTTTTGCAAGGATTTTGCGATCAAGCTCAATTTTAGAGTTTGTTAATAAATTAATAAACTCAGAATATTTAGTATCATGTTTTCTTAAACCAGCGTTAATTCTAGTTATCCATAAACTTCGCATTGTTCTTTTCTTAAGTTTTCGACCTGCAAATGCAAGCTCTCCAGCCTTTAAATAAGCCTCTTTAGCTCTTTTAATAAGTCTACTTCGGGCACCAAAATAACCTTTATTAGCTTTTAGTATTTTATTATGTTTTCTTCTTCTAACAACTCCTGTTTTTGTTCTTGGCATATCTAATCCTTATGACTTTTATTACTTAACTCCAGGCATCATTTTTTTCATTCTCTTTGCAAAACCTTTAGACACTTCTGTACTTCGTGCTTTTCTGACTCTACTGCTACTGTCTTCTTTTCTTTTTAGATGAGAATTATTTATACTCCCTTTAAGAAATTTACCAGTGCTAGTGATCTTTATTCTTTTTGAAACTGACTTTCTTGTTTTAATTTTTGGCATAATTTCTTAAGTTAACCTTGTAACAGCTGTAAATCATAACATAACAGTTACTTTGGTGCTAGTACTAAATTCATAAATCGACCTTTTCTTGTTATATCGTTTTCAATTTTAGCAAATTCAAGTATCTCTTGTCTGATTATATTCATTTTATCTTCTCCAAATTGAGGGTATGCATTTTCTCTTCCCTTAAATTCTAAGATAAAAGTAACTTTATTTTTATCGTTTAAAAACTCTTTTGCTCTTTCTACCATCCTCTGAATATCATGTTCGCTTGTACCTGGCCTTAGTCTTAATGTTTTAGAATCTCCACCTTTCTGTTTTATCTTCCCTTTTTGCTCTTTCTGTTTAATCTGATACAAAAGCTTACCAAAATCTTGTATACGTGCAACGGGGATATCAGCTTTGTCTGTTATCTGAATTAAATCAAGTCCCGCTATTTCTGCTTTTTTTAAAGCATCAGACAAGCTAACTACTCCTACTGTTTCTCCTGTTTCATCTATCAACCTTACCTCTTTAGCTCTGATTTGTTGGTTTTTTAAAAACCTACTGCTATTATATTGTTTGTTTATTATATGCTTATTTATAACTTATTACTTCTACAATCTATATTGTACCGTATTCTTTTTGATATCACTAGTTAATTGGTAAATTTAAAATTTCAATTTAAAGTTTAAAATGAAATATTACGTCATCCTCGCGAACGCGGGGATCCAGGCGTCGTCCTCAGCTTGACTGGTCTGCCTAGTATACTAAAAAGGAAAGTACTAAACTAGAAGGAGTAATAATTCAATCTAGTGATAGCAGGAGATGAGGATCTATCTGCCTTAACCGAAAAGGTTCGCGCGCAGCAAATCCCTCTCCTGCCTGCCAATACAAAAACCAATAACGGGTTAACCAAGATTAGTTATTAAAAAACAACTAATCAAAGGTTCGATAACCAACTAGGCTGTTTTAAATTGGCTTATCACTAAAATATATTGTCTATGAAAAATGAGATAAAGTCCATAGGAATAGATGTATCTAAAAACACCCTAGATATTTGTATTCTAGAGGATAATAATAGTAAAGAAAAATATATGAAGATAGAGAATAACTATCAAGGAATATCTGGGTTGGTACGAAAATTAAAGAACTGTAAATTTGATAAACAAACACTACCCTTAGTGTTTGAATCAACAGGAGACTACCATATATTACTTGGAGTAATTTTGAGAGAGAGTGGATTGAATGCTTGTATAATAAATCCTTTAATAACTAAACGATTTAATGCAAGCAACATAAGAAAGATCAAAACAGACAAGCAAGACTCAAAAACACTAGCTCAAATTGGATTACAAAACAAAGAATGTTTAGACAAATTTATTGGAGAAAGAGAGGACATAATACTAAAGAAGAAACTAAGTGTATTACATACTATAGCAACAAAAATGCGAGCAATGAAAGCTAGCATAAATAGTTTAAAGGAAGTGCATAAAAGCTTGGATACACAAGAAGATGAGGATATCGAAAGATTAGAAGAAACATTTAATCTATTCCGAAAAAGTGTAAAGAGTTTAGAGGGAGAAATAGTAAAATATATAGTAAATAAAAAAGAAGTACAATCAAGATCAAGAATCAAGGGGGTGTCAGAAAAAACAGCTAGTGTAATTGGTATACATATTAAAGACAAAAAGTTTGAGAATAAAAGACAACTAATAGCATTTACTGGATTAGATGTAAGTGTATGTGAAAGTGGAATGATGAAAAGGAAAGGAAAACTGTCAAAAAGAGGAAATGCACAATTAAGAAGTACAGTAGTTCAATGTGCTTGGGGACTTAAGATGCATAATGAGAGTTTTAACAAGTTATATGAATATCATAAGAAACAAGGGAAACACTACTATACTTGTTTAATAATACTAGCTAGAAAATTATTAAGTGTGATATTTGGTATGTTAAAAAATGGTAGTGAATATGATAGTGAATTAGTAAAAAAAGAGTTAAGTTATTGTTAAAAAAATATTTGACTTAGTATAACGGGTCTGCGCAG
>Ga0210057_1011152_pt1 | contig 10007 bp, 9 predicted proteins | sample CryGeyCG2114_010_2_FD_183968 | JGI IMG/M metagenome (GOLD analysis project Ga0210057, IMG submission 183968) | Groundwater microbial communities from aquifer - Crystal Geyser CG10_big_fil_rev_8/21/14_0.10 (SPAdes) (version 2) | ecosystem: Environmental > Aquatic > Deep subsurface > Groundwater ...
GAGCTTTACATAAAATGGATAGCTTGGCTTTAGAATCGGATATAATCGCTTACTTAAGGCAAGACCTTCCATTTCATGAAGGGTCTCGCCTTGTTTCGCTCAGTTTGTTAAATCGTGAATGGTTACCACAATCTATCTTGTTCGTCACGGTGAAACAGACTATAATGCCCAGTACAGAATCCAAGGGCACTCTAACTCCAAGCTTAACACAAAGGGAATAAAGCAGGCAGAAGCACGCGCGAGACATCTGAAGAATGCAAAGTTTGACGCTGCATATTCCTCAGACCTAATCCGTGCCAAAAAAACGGCAGAAATAATAGCTACCGAACATGATCTTACGGTTTTATCTACTAAATTAATTCGCGAACGCACCTTTGGACATCTGGAGGGAAGACAATGGTCTGAAGTGATGGTAGAAATGAAAGAACTTTTTGATCACTATCACAGCCTCTCCACATCTGATCGCTTTAAATACAAACCATTTGAGAGCTACGATAGTGACGAAGAGCTCGTAGCTAGACTCATTACGTTACTTCGTGAAGTTGCTCTAACCCACGCTAATCAAACTGTTCTCATGGTCTCCCATGGTGGCCTCATGCGTGCCTTTTTAGTTCACTTAGGTTATGCCAGCGATGATAATTATGACAAAATAAATGTGAAGAATACAGGCTATATACAATTTCAGAGCGATGGGGTAGAATTCGATGTATTAGATTTGGTGGATATAGAATGCTAAAAATACCTAACTTCTTCTTCTAACCTAATCCCAAACTTATCCAGTACCAACTGTCTTAATTCTTCTGCCAATTTTTTAACTTGACTAGCTGTTCCATGTCCTTCATTACAGATTAAATTAGCATGGTAAGGGGCCACTTTTATATCTCCAACACTTTTACCCTTAGCTCCTACATCTTCTAGCAGGTATCCAGCAGGCACTTTGCCATGCTTAATCTTATCACTAGAAATATTTTTAAGCTGCTTTCTTGTTAGCTTATCCGCAAGCAGATTTTTAAAGAAGCTACCTGGGCACATTAGCTCCTTAGGATATTTTTCTTCTCTTGTCTTAATAATATCTTGCGACTTACTCTCCATCTCTTTAGAACTTCCTTTACTAGCCAATTTAAGCTTCACCCGCAGAATTACTTGTCGAGAACCGGGTTCTTGGGACTTAAAGATACTTGTCCTATACGCAAATTGACAATCATCATTGTTAAGCCATTTTCTCGCTCCCTGATCATATATTTCAACACTATCGACAACATCCTTTAGTTCAGTTCCATACGCTCCGGCATTACCGTATACTGCTCCACCCACAGTTCCAGGAATCCCAGACAAATTCTCCAAACCTATCCAGCCCAACTCTATTGCTTTATCTACCAGAGCAGCTAGCTTTACTCCTGCATCAGCAATTAAAAACAGATTGTTTTTGTCTACCTTAATGTCTCCTCCCCACATCCGTACCAACGTATCAGCTATTCCCTCATCTGGAAAAACCACATTTGTTCCTCCAGCAAATATCTTATATGTCTCATTATTTTTCTTTAGATTATTTAATGCACTAACCAAATCATCAGCTGAACTAGCTGTTATAAGTTTCTTTGCCACACCGCCAATATGAAAATTACTATATTCGGCCAGTAAGACATTTTTTTTAATATCCACTACTTAATTATACTTGAAACTTAGCCAAGAGGGAGCCTAGACCCTGAGGCGATAGGGCTTTATAACTTTTCGCCCATTGACGAGTGTTGTAGTTATCGTTAATTTTGCCTCTGTTATGCCAGTATGATAAGCACACACTCCACCCGAGCAAGTCCCAAATAGTGTAATCATTCACGAGTTTACAAAGGATTCAAAGCCGAGCTTTACATAAAATGGATAGCTTGGCTTTAGAATCGTATATAATCGCTTACTTAAGGCAAGACCTTCCATTTCATGAAGGGTCTCGCCTTGTTTCGCTCAGTTTGTTAAATCGTGAATGGTTACCCAAATAGTAGCTCGCGTGAAGCACCATCCTTTCCGCTTAACTGCACTGCTCCTATCACTGCTTCTTGTTTCCCCTTGCTCTTATATGTTAGAGCATACTCTTTCAGGAAGAATGAAAAATATCCCGGCCACTATTTTAGCCACGGTAAATCTCAGTCCATTCCAGCTCTCTGCTGTCCTTAGTAAGTATCTTTTTAACAAAACTCAATTCTGTCTTGACTCCTAGTTCTTCAAAAAGTTCTCTCCCAGCAGCTTCCAAATATTCCTGTCCCCAGGTAACATGCCCCGATGCGCTAATAGTCCATTTTCCTGGTTCAATATCCTTACTTTTACTTCTCTTCTGTAATAGGACATCACCATTCTCATTAAAAATAACTACTCCCACAGACCTATGAATATATTTTCTATCACTATGCACTACACCTCTGGCAAATATAAAAGTAAACATGCATTTTAGACCGTTAATAAGGGATGCGTAACCCCCGGGGTTGACAGAGCTAATTTACATTGATATTCTTGAAGTAGTATATTTTAGCCATACTATTTATGCCAGCTAGAAAAGAACCTCTAATTTCTGGACATGTCTATCACGTATTTAACAAATCACTAGATTCAAGGAAAACATTCAGCTCTGACAAAAATTGCAGATTAATGCTTGAACTAATGGAGTATTATCGATCCGGAAAAGTGCTACCAAGTTTTTCCCGGACTAGAGACATTAAAGACCCAATTCGTAAAAGTAAGATCATTCAACAAATAAGTGTTATAAGATATTTCAGAGTTGATATCATCGCGTATTGCCTGATGCCGAATCATTTTCACCTATTACTTAGACAAAAAATGGATGATGGTATTTCAAATTACTTATCAGACATGATTAATTCGTTTACTAGAAATTACAACATGAGAGCTCAAAGAAAGGGACCACTTTTTCTACCTCGGTTCCAGGCCAACCGGATTATATCAGCCGAGCAACTTATTCACACATCAAGATATATACATCTAAACCCATTTGCATCAGGCGTAGTTAGCGATATAAGTGAACTTGTCAGCTATCCTTGGTCATCTCTGCATGAATATATCCAAAAGAAATCAAAGCCGCTAACAAACTCAAAATCTATACTATCCGAGTTTAGTAATAACAGAGATGAGTATAAAAAGTTTGTTCTCGAGCGTGCTGATTATCAGAGGTCAATAGAGCACCTAAAGCATTAAAAGTAAACATGCATTTTAGACCGTTAATAAGGGATGCGTAACCCCCGGGGTTGTATGACTAGTACTATATTAGTCCACTTGTGACTCGTACTTTTTTTAATAAACCAGGGTTAGTCAAAAGCTTAGCTGCTCCTCTTACTACTGCTGTATGAGCATCGCTCTCGACCCAGACCGGCATCTTAATTGAATCTGAAATTCTTTTATCTAAACCCTTAAGAGTTCCTCCTCCTCCGGTTAGAACCACTCCATGTTCCATAATATCTCCCACGAGCTCCGGGGGTATTTGTTCTACTATTTCATTGATGCTACGAATAATCTTATTCACAACCACATCCAAGGCTTCCCGCACCTGCTCGGAAGACAGCTTCACAGATTTTGGTAGCCCTCTTTCAAAACCTCTTCCTCGTAGCACATGATACAGCTGCTTTCCTTCTTCCAGATAGGCTGATCCTATTGCTATTTTTACCTCTTCTGCGCTGTTTTCTCCAATCACCAGCGAATGCCTTAGTCTTACATAATTAATTATTGCCTCATCCATCTCATCACCTGCTATTCTCACAGAGCTATTAAGAACAATCCCTCCCAACGAAATAACAGCTATTTCAGTTGTGCCTCCTCCAATATCTACCACCATTAAGCCCCTGGCTTGTTCAATAGGTAATCCAGCCCCAATCGCTGCTGCCATTGGTTCCTCTATTAGATACGCTTCTCTTGCACCTGACTCTAAACAAGCTTCCCACACCGCTCTTCTTTCAACCTCCGTTACACCAGATGGAATAGCAACGACTATCTTTGGTCTTGGAATATTAGGTAAGTATGATTGCCATGTACCTGGGGGACGATAATGTACTTTCTTAATATATTCCTGCAACATGTATTTAGTTGCATCATAATCTGAGATTACCCCGTGTCTAAGTGGACGAAATGCCTCAATTGTCCTGGGTGTTTTGCCAAACATAGCTTTAGCCTCATCGCCGATTGCCAGAACTCTCTTTGTCTTTCTATGTCTAGCAACAACCGAAGGCTCCCTGATCATAATTCCTTTTCCTTCTACATATACCAACACATTAGCTGTTCCAAGGTCTACAGCTAAGTTATGGGACATAAACCCCAATATCTGATTCAGCATACTCTAATTATACAGCACTAAAAACGTGTTAAGATATGTAACTGATGAAGACTACGCATAAAATAGTGTCAAAACTTCTGCTATTTTCGTATTTTGTCCTAGTACTTGTAACTCCTATCTTAGTAATCCCATATACGTCTGAATTATTTGAATTTAACAAAATGTTTTTGGTATACGGACTGACAGGTATTATTGTTGTTGCCTGGCTACTCAAAGGAATAATAAATGGAAAATTAGCTATCGCTCGTTCAGCTCTGGATATTCCCATTGCGCTTTTCTTTCTAGCTATTTCTCTATCATACTTTGTATCCATAGACACTCACGTTTCTATCTGGGGTTACTACTCTCGCCAGCACGGAGGGCTCTTATCTGTGATCAGCTTTATTCTTTTATATTACGGGTATATAAGTAATGTATCTAAACAAACAACAATTAGACTGCTTAAGTTCGCTCTTTTTTCTGGCTTATTTGTGGCAATATACGGAATATTGCAGCACGCAGGAGTAGACAAACATCGATGGGTACAAGATGTTCAGCGTCGAGTTTTCTCTACACTTGGTCAACCGAACTGGCTTGCAGCCTATATGAATATAATGTTATTTGTCTCGCTTGGACTAAGTCTAAACTACCTAAAACCTAAAAACCTTAATTCAAAAATTAATTATCTGATCTTCAGTTATATACTTCCCTCCGTATTCTTTTTAGTTATCCTATATACTAAATCTCGATCTGGTTTTCTCGCCTTTGTCATGGCGGACATTCTCTTCTGGGCTCTGGTTATATATAAGAAGGGATCTCTTAAATACAGAAAACACATAGTGTTTTTCCACCTGGTCATCTTGGCGCTTTCATTTGTTTCTGGTCTTCACGATACCCCTCTGCACAGATTCACGCTCCCATCAATACTGGACAAATACCAGTCTAGCCAGATTGACGAGACCATCATAAACACAGGCGGAACAGTGCTTACTCGTGGTGGTACTCAGTCTAGCCAGATTCGTAAACTTGTTTGGCAGGGGGCCATAAACGCAAGCTCTGCTAATCCGTTATTTGGTACAGGTGTAGAAACATTTGCCTGGGCTTTTTATAAATACAGACCCGTAGAGCATAATTTAACAAGTGAATGGGACTTTTTGTATAATAAGGCTCACAATGAGTATCTTAATTTTCTCGCCACAACCGGATATATTGGACTAGGAACCTATCTCTTGCTCATTGCGGTATTCATGTATGTGTCTTTGCGAAGAATTCTTAAGTCTGCTTCTTTAATAACCATAGGTCTTTTTACAGCCTGGCTGAGTATTCTCATAACAAACTTTTTTGGCTTCTCGGTCGTGGTAGTCAGTATTTTTTTCTGGATTATTCCTGCAGGCTTTGTTGGTCTTGATGATGAGAAGAAATATATAGAGCTATTTCATAAAAGGCTGCAGAATATATGGGTTAAGCGTCTACTAATGTCAGTGATAGTGATCTTAGGTGGGCTAATGCTAGTTTACTTAGGCAGGTATTGGTACGCAGACACACTCTATGCCAAAGGACAAGACCTTGTAAATAGTGGTTACTCGCTTGAAGGTAGACGCAAGCTAGCGGGTGCCGTTAAACTACGACCTAATGAACCTCGCTACTGGAGCGAACTAGCGTATGCTGAGGGACTCTTATCCCGAAGTGCTTATCAGCGGGAGGAGGCAACCCACGGGGCCAAGCTGGCCGCAGAATCTATTGCTTTTGAAGGTATTGCTCGCTCGATCTCTCCAAATAATCTCAACCTTGCCAAAGATAGTGTCCGCTTGCTTTATCTACTCTCAGAGGCTGAACCAACTCTCTTGGACCTTGCAATATCTGAACTAGATTCAGCGCGCGAACTTGCCCCGAATGATCCTAAACTATTATACAATCTTGCGCTTTTATACTCCAGTGATCCAAAGTACAGCGACCTTGTAATTCCAACCTTAAGCCAATCAATTAAGCTTAAATCTGACTACAGAGATGCACGGGTTCTACTCGCTCTGTTCTATATGCAAGACAACAAAGATGATCTAGCCAAAAAACAGCTCAAATATGTTCTAGAGAATATTAACAGCAAGGACCAAGAAGCAGTAAGTTACCTAAACGAGCTTCAAGAATAAGATGAGGAAAAATTCTGGATATATCAGCACAGTTGCCTCAATTGTACTAGTCATTATTTTGCTCTATCTTTTCCGCAACCCAATCCAGTTACAGATAAATCATTACAGACAAAAGCTCTGGAAGCAAAAAACCAACTTGTCAAATGAAGAGCTGCAGACAATGGAAGAGGCGCTCCATAGTCTGAAGTTTAGTATTGCCATGCTTGAGGAGGAGAACGCTGCACTTCGTAAACAACTAGAAGCTCCACTTCCGCCTGAACTCGGATTGCTCCCTGCGCGGGTAGTAGGAAATAGCCGCTACTTATATATAGACCAAGGTAAACAAAGCGGCATTAAGGTGGGTAGTGGGGTAATTAGCCAGGAGATACTAATTGGTACCGTATTTGAGGTAAGCGAGCATAGCTCAAAAATACGTCTATTAAATGACCCAGACTCCAAGATATCCGTAAAAACTCAGGTAGGTGTCTTAGGGTTACTGCAGGGAGGAGATAATAAACTACTCTTAACTCGCGTATTGCAGTCCGATACTCTTAATATAGGAGACCTCTTGGGCACCTCCGGAGCTCAAGAGCTACCCGCCAGCATTCTTATAGGAAAAGTCACAGAACTTTCCGAAAAAGAAACAGAGGTATATCAGGAAGCCATCGTTACACCCTCTCTTGACTACGGTCTTCTTACGCACGTCTTCGTGGTGATGTAATAGCAAATCCGCTTGACTATCTCTTGCTAAAACCATATAACAATATACACTTATGGCGGTACGATTGGGTCAAGGATTCAGCGATTTTGTTAGAAGAGAACAGCACCACGGGCAGGTGGCAGATATAGAGCAAGGTCTGCGTCGAAGCGTAGTAGCTCCAAGAGTTGTCCCGTTATTTATAATTTTTACTTTAGTTCTAAGTATTTTATTTATCCGCCTAACCTGGGTGACGATTGTTAAAGGCACGTACTATCGAGGTCTTGCAGATGGCAACCGAGTGCGTGAAGTAATAACTTGGGCTCAACGAGGAGTTATCTATGACCGCTTTGGAGAGGTTCTTACAACCAATAAGCCTATATATAGGAAAGGTAGCTGGTCCAAAAAAGAAGGTCAAACATATCTGTACTACTCTCAAGAAGAGTACATTAAACTGGAATCAGAAAATAATAGTCAAGACATTGAAGAATTTGTCACTCGCGAATATCCCTACTCAGACATATTTTCCCATGTTCTTGGCTATGTAGGAGAGGTAGATGAAAAAGATGTCGAATCTGGCAAAAAACTGGGAAGCCTAATCGGAAAAACTGGTCTAGAGCAAACCTACGACCAAGAGCTACGCGGACGAGAAGGTAAAGTACTTGTAGAAACCAACTCACTAGGTGATAGTCTTAAGGAACTAGATCGTGTAGATCCACACCCCGGAACCAATCTGCATACCACCCTCGATTTATCTCTCCAAAAAAAGTCCGCCAAAGCAATGGAAGATAAACCGGGTGCGGTGATAGTTTCAATTCCCGACACGGGTGAAATACTAGTACTATATTCAAACCCCAGCTTTAATCCGAATGAATTTGTTAACAGAGACAGCAGGGTTAACTCATATTTCAAAGACCCGCAAAGACCTCTCTTTAATCGAAGTATCGGAGGACTTTATCCACCTGGATCAACCTTTAAACTAATATCTGCAGCCGCAGCCCTTGAAAAAGGAAGTGTCGATGCCTCCACGATTTTTGTAGATAATGGAATTATTGAAGTAGGTCCTTATAAATATCGTAACTGGTATTTTACTCAGTATGGTCGCACTGAAGGAGAGGTAGATATTGTTAAAGCTCTAAGCCGTTCGGTAGATACATACTTTTATGAACTAGGAGGAGTAACTGGTATTGAAAGTATTGCCACCTATGCCAAAAAATTTGGTTTAGGTCAAACCACAGGCATTAAACTCCCAGGAGAGCTTCCGGGACGTATGCCAGATCCCGACTGGAAACAAGCCACCAAGAATGACCGCTGGTACCTAGGAGATACCTACATTACATCAATTGGACAAGGAGACATACTTGTAAACCCTCTACAAGTAAATCTTTTTACATCTGTAATCGCTAATCAAGGTAAGCTTTGTAAACCCCAGCTTATCGAAGGTAGTCCTAGCTGTACAGACCTAAAGCTAAGTCCCGAAACCCTTAAACTGATCAAAGCTGGAATGACTAAAGCTTGTGAGCCAGAGGGAACAGGATTCCCTCTTTTCAACTTTACAGTAGGCCCCAATGGTCCAGTGGACCCTTGGGCAACTGCATCTGCCAAGCTAAAAGATAAGCTTGTTTCAATACCTACTGCCTGTAAAACAGGTACTGCAGAGTTTGGTAACAAAGACAAAACCCATGCCTGGTTTACTGTTTTTGCACCAGTAGAGAACCCAGAAATAGTAGTTACGGTGCTCCTAGAAGAAGGAGGATCAGGTTCCCAAGACGCCGCTCCAATAGCTAAAGAGATACTAGGGGAGTATTTTAAAACAGGGTTTTAAAACTTTAAAACTGTATAATAAGTTTGTGATTGGTGAAAAAGAGGCCTTAGTTGGATTAAGCTTTGCACCAGGTATCGGTCCTATCCGTTCAGAGGTTCTCCTAAAAGAATTCAAATCAGCAAGAGCCTCCTATTCAGCCTCTGGTTCTAGGCTTAAGAGTATTTTAGGTTTAAGGATTTATGATAACTTTATTAAGTTTAGAAAAAGCTTTAATCCTGAAAAAGAGATAGACAAATTGAATAAGATGAATATATTATTCTTGACACCTAAAGATAAAACTTACCCAAAGCTTTTACACCAAATCCCAAGTCCTCCTATTGTTCTCTACGCCAAAGGCAATATAAAGCTTCTAAATAACCCCCAGTTAGCCATTATAGGGACACGTAAGCCCACTACCTATGGCATAAATACAGCCAAGAACTTAACATCTGAACTTTCCCAAAACGGATATGTAATCACCTCTGGCCTTGCTCTGGGTATAGATACAGTTGCTCACAGGGCTGCGCTAAAAAGCCATAAACCAACAATTGCTGTCCTGGGCTGTGGAGTAGACACTTGCTACCCGCAATCGCATCAATCTATCTACAACCAAATAATTAAAACAGGTGTAGTGGTTTCCGAAGTACCCCCACGTACACGCATAACTCGCTCTGGTATTATTACTAGAAATCGCATTGTATCTGGCTTATCTCAAGCAATCATAGTCATTGAAGGGGCATTAAAAAGTGGAACCATGATCACCACCAGATACGCACTAGAGCAGGGGAGAGACGTCTTTGCAGTTCCAGGTCCGGTCACAAGCCACATGAGCGAGGGGCCAAACTATTTAATTAAACAAGGGGCGATTCCTGTTACTTCAGCCGAGGATATTTTACTAACCCTTAAGTAAACTTACTTCGAGAAGCGGGTTCTCGAGATTTTTGGGTAACCATTCACGATTTAACAAACTGAGCGAAACAAGGCGAGACCCTTCATGAAATGGAAGGTCTTGCCTTAAGTAAGCGATTATATCCGATTCTAAAGCCAAGCTATCCATTTTATGTAAAGCTC
>Ga0210057_1011153_pt1 | contig 10007 bp, 15 predicted proteins | sample CryGeyCG2114_010_2_FD_183968 | JGI IMG/M metagenome (GOLD analysis project Ga0210057, IMG submission 183968) | Groundwater microbial communities from aquifer - Crystal Geyser CG10_big_fil_rev_8/21/14_0.10 (SPAdes) (version 2) | ecosystem: Environmental > Aquatic > Deep subsurface > Groundwater ...
ATACAATTTCTTCTGCCATGGCTACAATTTTTTCAAAACCTTTTTCTTTTAATTCTCTTAGAATGGGACCAAAAATTCTTGTTCCTTTTGGTTCGTTTTTCTCTATAATCACAGCGGCGTTATCGTCAAAACGAATATAGCTTCCATCTTTTCGTCGAAAAGGCTGACGTTGTCTAACAATTACAGCTCTAATAATATCTTTCTTTTTGATGGCTTTTCTCGGTTCCGCTACTTGAACTGAAGCGACAATGACGTCGCCAATCCTAGCGTAGCGCCGGCCGCTACCTCCCAAAATCCTAAAACAGCGAATTGTTTTTGCGCCGGTATTATCAGCGACTTTTATTATTGAACGTTCTTGAATCATAACAATGTTATGGTATCGATACTTAGGCGAAGCCCTTTATTCTCCATCTTTTCTCTTTACTTAGCGGCCTTGTTTCTTCGATAATTACTTTATCGCCTACTTTGTATTCATTATTCTCGTCATGAGCTTTAAATCTTTTAGAAACCTTAAAATATTTCTTGTATAAAGGGTGTTTCTTGAAACGAATAACCTCAACAACTCTAGTTTTTTGCATTTTATCGGAAACCACCACGCCCTCTAGTTTCCTACGAATTTTATTTCTTTTAACTTGTTTATTTTTCATAGTGAATAAAAGTTAGAATTCGAGCAATTGTCTTTTTTGTCTCCGAGATTTCTCTAACATTTTTTAGTTTATTGCTTGCTAAATTAAACCTTAACTTTCTCAACTTCTCATAGTTTTCTCCTAATAATTTCTGAAGCTCTTCAATTGATTTATTTTTTAATTCTTGAATCTTTTGTTCCTTCATTATTCCTTTATGATTACTCTAGTTTTTAATGGTAATTTGTGGCCGGCTTGAATAAAAGCTTGTTTCGCTTGCTCTAAACTTATACCATCTAACTCAAAGAGGATTCTTCCCTTTCTAACTGGGAATACATAATGATCAACCGCTCCTTTGCCGCCGCCCAAAGTAACTTCTGGTGGTTTTTTAGTAACTGGTTTATCAGGAAAAATTCTTATCCAAAGTTTCCCGCCTTTTTTAAAGAAATGACCAACTGCTTTTCGAGCTGCTTCAATCTGCCTTGAATCAACCCAGGAATTTTCCATGGCTTGCAATCCCGCAATACCAAAGGAAAGTTTGGTCCCTCGGGTTTCAACCTCTCGCTTCTTTGATCTACCTTTCTGCCATTTTCGATGTTTTACTTTTTTTGGTGTTAACATGCCAATTTTATTTAAATTTTTGAGCCAATTCTGTGGCGATAAAAATTTAACCACAAAATTGAGCACCCCGTTAGATAATAATAACCTTGTTTGTCGGGATTGCTAAATTTCTCAAATAATGTTTTATGAATGTATTTCATAATCTTTTATCTAACGGGGTTCGCGAAAAATATATTCGCTTCGCTTATTATTTTTCTGCGAACACTTCTCCTTTATAAACCCAGACTTTTATTCCAACGGTGCCATAAGCGCAAAAAGCGGTGGCTTCGCCATAATCAATATTAGCTCTTAATGTTTGAAGGGGTAATCCCCCTCGGGATAGTTGTTCTCGACGAGCAATTTCAGCGCCGCCTAATCGTCCCGAGGCTTTTATCTTAACTCCTTTTACTTCTTTATTCTGCATAATCTGGTCTATATATTTTTTAAGGGTTCTTCTATAAGGCTTTCTTTTTTCCATATCCCAGGCGACATTTTGAGCAATAATAGCCGCTGAAATCTCGGACCGTTTCAATTCTTCAATGTTAATATTGATATTGAGCCCCTCTTTAATTTTCTTTTCAGCTCGGAAATTTTTTATTTTTTTCCTAATAAAATCAGATAAATCTTCAATTCCTTTTCCTCCTCTACCAATAATTAAACCTGGCCTAGCTGCTCTGATAGAAATTCGACAATTACTTCCCATTCTTTCAATTAAAACCTTATCAATGCCGGCTGGCTTAATTTTAGCATCAATTGCTTTTCTGATTAAAGCGTCCTCCTCGAGAAAAGTTCCAAATTTGTGTTTTTTCGGCATCCAATGTGCCTGCCAATCGTGGGTAATTCCTAATCTTAATGAATTTGGTCTAATTTTTTGTCCCATATTTAAATGCTTTTCCTTCTAAACATTTTTCTCATAAATCCTCGACTTTCTTTAGGTTTTCCCTTTAACTCTTGTTCTTTCTCTTTTTCTTCTTTCTCCTTTTTTTCTCTTAATTTTTTGCCTTTTGGTTTTTTAATTTTTTCTTGTTTCTGTATTTTAAATTTAGAAATCTTTGGCTTTTCTGATTCAGCTAAAACCAACGTAATGTGGCTGCTTTTCTTCTGGATCGGAGTTGCCCGTCCCATTGCTCGAGGCAACCATCTTTTAATCATTGGACCTTGGTCTACTTTTATTTCTTTAATAAACAACTTATTCTCATCCATCTTTTTATTATTTGTGGCATTATTGATAGCTGATTGAAGCAGTTTCAAAATTGGCTGGCTAGCTCTTTTAGGATTTAATAAAAGCTGAGCCTGAGCATCATTGACTGATAACCCTTTGATTAAATTAGTAACTAGCCGGACTTTCCGCGGCGCCATTCTTAAATAATTTAATTGAACTTTTTCGATAGCCATAACTTATTTCTGACTTGTTTCTGTTTTTATTTTTGAGGTTTCTGCTTCAGCTGCTTTTTGCTCCATTTCCCGCTGAAGTCGGCCTCCATGTTTAACAAATTTCCGAGTCGGTGCAAATTCTCCTAATCGATGCCCAATCATTTCTTCGCTAACTTTAACCTCGATGAATTCTTTACCATTGTGAACGCCAAATGTAAAATCAACCATTTCTGGAGAAATCTCCGAATCTCTTGCCCAAGTTTTAATAACAGTCTTATCGCCCGACTCCAATTTAGCTATCTTTTTTAATAGCTTTGGATAAACATATGGACCTTTTTTAGATGATCTAGACATAGTTTTCGTATTTTATTCGCATCATTCGCATAATTCGTATATTAGTATCGATACCAAGCTGCTTTGTATCGATGCGAATATACTAATGATACTAATTATACAAATAAGTTATTCTCTACGCTTGATAATATATTTATTACTCCATTTCTTCTTCTTTCTTGTTTTTCTACCGCCAGTTATCTTGCCCCATTTTGTTTTCGGTCGTTTAGTGCCTCGCTGAGTTCGTCCTTCGCCACCGCCGTAGGGATGGTCTCGAGGATTCATGGCCGAGCCTCTAACAGTTGGTCTGACACCCATGGCTCGAGCCCGACCCGCTTTGCCAATCACCACTAAATTACTCTCGGGATTGGAGATCTGACCCAAAGAAGCAAAATTATCCCATTTTACTCTTCTAATCTCACCGGAAGAAAGTTTTAAATGAGTGTAGCCATTATCATGAGCTAAAACCTGGACTGATGAACCGGCTGATCGAGCTAACTTTCCTCCCTTGCTTTCAGTTAATTCTACATTATAGACAAAAGAGCCAACTGGAATATTTTTAAGAATCAAACGATTGCCTTCTTGAAGCGGCGCATTTTCAGAAACAATGATTTGACCGCCAACTTTCATATTAGAGGAAGCTAAAACATAGGAACGTTCACCATCTTTATATAAAATCCTCGCGATAAAAGCTGTTCGATAAGGGTCGTATTCAATCGCCTCAACTATGGCTGGTATATCAATTTTTGCTTGTTTAAAATCAACTTGACGATAAAGTTTTTTATTGCCGCCACCTTGATGTCTCATTGTAATTCTACCGCTACTGCTTCGACCACTATGCTTTTTAAGTCTTTTAAGCGATGCTTTCAGCGGCTCTATTTTTGTTAGAACCTTATAGTCAACCGACGTCATCTGTCTTCTTGATGAAGTTGTTGGTTTAAATTGCTTCATGATTAGGTTGGTATCACATCAATACTTTGACCCCTTCTAATGGTGACTATTGCTTTTTTAAACTGCTTGGTTTTTCCTAAATTTCTACCCAATCTCTTTGGCTTTGACTTTGTGTTAATGATATTAACATTAATAACCTCAACTTTATAAAGATTTTCTATGGCTTTCTTTATCTCTTTTTTATTACTTTCTTTTTTAACCCTAAAAACATATTTATTTTTTTTAATCGCCAAATTTCTAGTTTTCTCGGTTATCAATGAGTTTATTAAGGAGCTATCCGAGGAATGGTAAATAGCCACCGTTTCTTTTTTGGTTTCAGCGGGCTTAATATCTGAATCTGTTGTTTTTTTCTTTTTAAAAAGTGGCATTGTTAGTTTTATTGTTAGTTTTATTGTAGTGCTTTTCTATTTCCTTAATAGCTTCTTTTTCTAAAATAATATTTTTATATCTCAATAAATCATAGACATTTAAAGAAAGCGGACTGATGACATTAATATTTTTTATATTGGATACTATTTTTTTAATTTTTGACTGATCGCTAGAAGGGATAATCAATGCATTAAATGGTTTCTTAATAAGGTTTTTTAGAATTTCAGCCATAACTTTAGTTTTTAATGTTTCTATTTTTAAGGAATCAACAATTTTTAGTCCATCATCTTGTAGTTTTTTAGAAAGGACAGAGAAAACCGCTTTTTGTCTCATCTTTTTATTAATTTTCTTGGAATAATCTTTTTCCTTTCTAGGCCCAAAAGTCACTCCTCCGCCTATCCAAAGCGGTGAACGAATAGAGCCATGTCTTGCTCGGCCAGTTCCTTTTTGACGCCAAGGCTTTCTCCCGCCACCCCTTACTTCTGATCGGTCCTTAGTGTGCGCCCAAGCTTGACGCCTATTTGACATCTGAGCTATCAGCGCCTGATGAACTAAAGCCGGATTCCATTCTGTTTTGAATATCCTGTCTGGTAAATTAACTTCGTCTACCTTATTATTTTTTTGATCAAAAATATCGGCTTGCATAAAATTTAAATTGAATTTTGAATTATTACTAGTGTTCCTTTCCTTCCCGGAACTGCTCCCTTAACCATTAAAATATTTTTCCCAGGATCAACGCTAACTATTTCTAAATTTTTGACAATTATTTTTTCCTGTCCCATTCGGCCAGCCATTCTTCGACCCAGCGCCACTCTCTGAAGAGCAGTATTGCCAATTGAGCCCGGCGCTCTTAATCTATTTTTCTGACCATGAGTCTTGGGCCCTCCGCTAAAACCATAACGTTTCACAACTCCCTGAAATCCTCTCCCTTTTGATAAACCGCTAATTTTAATTTTCTCTCCTTCTTTAAGCTGAGAAACAGTTAAAACATCGCCAACTTTGAAATCCTCTATCCTGCATCCTGCCTGCCCCGTAGACTTGTCCTTCGGGGCGTCTTGTATTTTGTATTCTTTTAAATATTGAAAGTTGCCTAAATTTTTAAATTGACCGAGTTGCGGCTTTCTGATATTTTTTGCCTTTTTAGTCCCGAATCCCACTTGGACTGCTTCATAACCATCTTTTTCTTTGGTTCTAACCTGAGTAACAACAACTGGCCCCGCTTGGATAATGGTTACAGGAATCCCTTTATCTTCTTTAAAAATCTGGCTCATCTTTAATTTTTTCCCAAGAATAAATCCCATTATTGTTTTATTATATTAACAAAAGAGTGGATTTAACCCACTCTTTTGTTTAGATAATGTAGTAAAAATCTAGCTAAATCCCTGTATCCTATCTTACATCATTTTTATTTCTATTTCAATCCCGGCCGGCAAATTAACAGAGCTCAAAGCCTCTACAATTTTTTGATTAGGATTTAAAATATCGACTAATCGCTTATGAGTCCGCATCTCAAACTGTTCCCTGCTATCTTTATGAACAAAAGTTGAACGATTGACGGTGTATTTTCTGACTTCAGTTGGTAAAGGGATAGGACCTATTGTTTCTGCTCCATTTCTCTTAGCAATATCAATAATCTGTCGAGTAGAACGATCAAGTAATTTATGATCGTAAGACTTTATCCGCAACCGTAATTTTGCTTGTTGTTCTGTTTCTTTCTTTTTCACTGCTTTTTAAAATAACATTTTATTGCTAACTGGTTAACCGAAACAATTATCTGCTAGGGCCAGGCCTTATCAAAAATTTTCATAAAAAATTGATATTTTTTATTTGATTATTTTTGTCACAACTCCAGCGCCAACCGTATGCCCTCCTTCTCGAATAGCAAGTCTTTGTTTAACCTCAAGGGCGACGGGAGCAATTAATTTAATCGTGGGATTAACAGTATCGCCAGGCATCACCATTTCTATTCCTTGCGGTAAAGACACTTCACCGGTGACATCAGTAGTTCGAATATAAAACTGTGGTTTATAACCATTAAAGAATGGTGTATGCCTGCCGCCTTCTTCTTTGGTTAAAATATAAATCTCAGTCTCAAAATCCGTATGAGGAGTAATTGAGCCTGGCTTGGCAACTACTTGGCCTCGTTCAACATCTTCTTTTTTAAGACCTCGAAGAAGAACTCCAACATTATCGCCAGCTCTTGCTTCATCAAGTGTTTTTCTAAACATCTCAACCCCAGTAACAACAGTTTTCTGTGTTGGCTTTAAGCCAACCACCTCTATTTCTTCGTTTACTTTCAATACTCCTCTTTCAGCTCGACCGGTGACCACCGTGCCGCGACCTTCAATCGAGAAAACATCTTCAATTGGCATCAAAAATGGCTTATCAATTTCTCTTGCCGGTTCCGGGAAATAACTATCAATAGCGTTAAGAACTTCCAAAATTGGCTTAGCCGCTTCCTCGTCTATTGATTTAACATTTAAGGCTTTAAGGGCTGAGCCTTTAATAATAGGGATTTCATCTCCTGGAAATTTATATTTTTTCAATATCTCTCTCACTTCAGCTTCTACCAGATTAATTAATTCAGGATCATCAACTTGGTCAGTTTTATTTAAAAATACGATTATGGCTGGCACGCCGACTTGCCGCGCTAAAAGAATATGCTCTCTTGTTTGAGGCATTGGTCCGTCAGCGGCTGAAACAACTAAAATTGCTCCATCCATCTGCGCTGCGCCGGTAATCATATTTTTAATATAGTCAGCATGACCAGGCGCATCAATGTGAGCATAATGCCTTTTTTCAGTTTGGTACTCTGAATGGTGCAAAGCAATGGTGATACCTCGAGCCTTCTCTTCTGGCGCATTATCAATCTCATCAACTGTGTCAGCCTTTTCAATGAGACCTTTTAATTTTAAAACATGCATAATAGCCGCTGTTAAGGTTGTCTTACCATGATCAACATGACCAATAGTACCAATATTTAAATGCGGCTTGGTTCTTTCAAATTTTGCTTTTTCTGCCATATTTTTTAATTAATTTTTATGAATAAGTTCGACTTTTTAATTATGCTGAATAATAATAAAGTTTATAGCAAAACGAAGTTTTGATATATCCAAGGATATAGGATACCTGATTTTATGTCAAGGTTTTAGCAGTGGATAACTATAATACTATAATTTGGATTATTTCTGCTTAATTGTTCTGTTTTTATAAAATCCGCAGCTAGAACAATAATGATGGGGTTTTACCGGAGCGCCACAATTAGGACAAACCAAAAGATTGGCCGGTCTTAACGCTAAATGCGATCGCCTTCTCCCAACTTTTGAATGTGTATGATGTTTTACCGGTACGCCACCCATATCTCCAAAAAATTCTAATTTCTAATTACTAAATAATAACGAGTGATTGAATAAATTGTCAACCCAATATAACAATACCCTACAAGTTTTCTATTTTACGAATCGTTCCCTTGGGAATATAAAAAAAGTCATTTTCCTTTTCAAAATAAATGGAACATATTTTTAAGTTCGTAAAAGTATAAAAAGCATCCCTCCACAAAATAACGCAAACCGGATTTTTTGGTTTTTCCTTTTGCATACAGAAATTATACAATAAAAAACGAAAAATAAAAAAGGCTCTAGTCGAAACCAGAGCTCAACGATCCTCCTATTTTACTTCCGGTCTTTAGTAAACTCTTTTTTAAAAGCACAAAATTTTCTCTGTAATGTTTTAAAATCAACGATTCCAATATCCCATGAATCTCTACCTTTAGCATAGATACTATATCGTTTGCCATACCATGCTTTAATTGCTGCTCCTTGCGGATCAACAATGTACCAGTGTTCACCAATTTTGACTTCCACAAAAACATGTCCGGAAATACGCACATCTTCCTCTTCCAGCCATTTGTTTTCAATTGCTTCTACATATTGCGCCTCAAATCCGCTTGCACGGATTAGAGACAAAAAAGCCAAAGCATAATCTGTGCAACCTGTAAGTTTTTTGCTTTCTATTATTTCTTCAGATGTACGTGTTCGAAAATATTCTTTCTTGTATTCTTCATTTAAAGCTAATTTAAGATTTTTATGAATCCAAACGAGTACTTCAAAAATCCTATCCAGGCCAATGGTTTTGAAACCAGAAACAATATCTTTTATGTTTTGAGTAATTTCTGTTTGAATCATTTTTTATATTTAATTATAAACATATTTTAAAAGAAAAGGCGAACCGCTATATTAGTGGCTCGCCCTTAGCTTTTCGTTTTGGGCCAAATTGTTTGCTCTTGAACCCCAAAATTCAAAAGTGATTTCTTGATATGCGCGATCGCAATCTTCATATGACAGCCGAGAACTAAATACTTGTCAATTTATCGGCCCTATATCTGTCATCACCTCCTTTCAAAAATATCTTTTCATGTAGGTAATTTTTCTGTACGGCTGCTTCAATACTTCAATGAGTTCTTCTTCGGTAACCATTCCAGTAATCCCTGTGGCATGTATAATTTTTCCGTTGCCGATATAAATCGCCGCATGACCTACGTCGATTTTCTGTCCATTGAATAAATCGCAACGATAATACCCTCTTTCACCGTCAAAAAAAATCAGATCGCCTGGCTGTAAACCGCTAAGCCTTCTTATCACTTTTTTACCTGTAGCTGCTGCCTGCAGAATCGTAGATCTTCGTTTTTTAAAGATATTTATTCCGATGCCGTTAAAACACCACTGGACGAATGATGAGCAATCAAAAGAACAAGGCTTTGTTTTGCTCTCCCAGCTAATATCCGATCCAAACTTGTAGGGCTTTCCGATTTGCGACCTTGCAATCTCAATCAATTTTTTAACCATTTTTTCTCTTGTCATACCTTTTCCTCCAATTAGTTAATGTGAATTTGCTGATCGAAGAATACAAACTATTAGAAATTTTGTCAACCCCTTAATAAGTTTATTCCTGTTCTTCTTTGCTTTCTTCCAAAAGCACTGGCTCAACGCCGGCTGCTTCTCCGGAAATTTTAAGAATATCTTTGTCCACTTTACCAAATTCTTTATAGGCCTTATTATAAACATTTCTGGTCGTGTCTAAATGAATTCCAATCTTTCGCATATATTCGTCAGTCGCTAAAATATGTCTCGTTAAGTCGCCTACCTGCTTAATTATTTCTTTGGCTGATTCTTCTATTTTTAAGGCCTTTAATCCCTGAAGAACGGTTTGAAGATAAGCCAAAAAAGAAGTTGGCGAAACAACAATTACTTTCTTAGATGAAGCGTATTCAATTAAGTCACGAGTATTGGCTTTAATGGCGCCAATTTTGTTCACCAACAAATCATAATAAATTGCTTCGGATGGAATAAACATAAAAGCAAAATCCATTGTCCCTTCACTAGGCTTGATATATTTTGCCGTTTCATCAATTCTGATTTTTAAATCGTTTTTAAAGACATCTTCAAGTTTTTCTCTTTCCTCACGATTTGTTGTTTCTAAGATACGATTGTAATTTTCCAAGCTGAACTTCGAGTCAATCGGAATAATTTGGTCTTTCACAAAAACCGCTGCATCAACCATCGTGCCATCCTTAAATTCATACTGCATTTGATAAGTGCCGGGCGGCAAGACGTTTTTCAAAACCGTTTCTAAATAATATTCGCCTAAGACCCCGCGCTGTTTCGGATTTTTTAAAATATCTTGAAGATTTTTTAACTGGTCGGCAAAATTTATAACTTGCTTGTTGGTCTCGTCTAATTTTGTCAATTTTTCGGTAAC
>Ga0210057_1011155_pt1 | contig 10006 bp, 12 predicted proteins | sample CryGeyCG2114_010_2_FD_183968 | JGI IMG/M metagenome (GOLD analysis project Ga0210057, IMG submission 183968) | Groundwater microbial communities from aquifer - Crystal Geyser CG10_big_fil_rev_8/21/14_0.10 (SPAdes) (version 2) | ecosystem: Environmental > Aquatic > Deep subsurface > Groundwater ...
TTATTTATAAACAATATTTTAAGGAAACAACTTAAATTTGACGGAGTTATTATTTCAGATGATATGCAAATGGGAGCAATTACCGAACATTATGGATTTGCGGAAGCGATAATTCTAGCTATTAACGCTGGATGTAATTTACTTATTATTTCAAATAATAATAAGATTTATGACGAAACAGCGCCTTACAGAGCGCAAGAAATAATTTTTGAAGCTGTTAAAAACGGAAAAATACCGATAGAAAATATTTTAGAATCGCATCATCGCATTTATGAACTAAAAAAACAGTTTGGCATTATTAAATAATAAAATTAATTGTTAAAATTATTTAATTTGCCTGGCTGTTTTTTCTTTTTCCTCTAATAATTTTTCCTTTATTAATTCACGAACTTTTACGCCATAATAATCTTGTTTATGTCCGGGATCTATGCCTAACATTAACAATATTGTATTTTCTAAATCATAATCCTGAAATTCTTTAAATTTACTTATAATATTATCAATTCTTTCCTTATTGCCTCCTTTAAACTCAACTCTTCCAAGAGCTTTCAAGGGAAATCTGTCTTCTATTTTTCTGCCGCTAACAAGATCATTAAAACAGAACATAATATCATTGCTAAAAACACCTTGATTATGCATAAAAAAGACATTGCCAAGCAATCCTCTCGCAGTAAGCTCTCCTTTATTTGGATCATAATGCTCTACAAGAAACATCATTTTCATTAACTTTGAAGAGCCGCCAACAGAAAAACCCATTTCGTTGACTAAGTATAGAATTACCTCTTTTGTTTTATCTATATTCATTTTTATTTTAAAATTTTTATTGCCTTGCCATTTACTAACGCTTTGCTTATTTTCCTATAAGCCGAAGATAAAATTCTTTGGAATGTGCTTCTTGAAGTTTTCATTATTTTAGCGCATTCAATTTGTTCTAATTTTTTAATATTTTTTAACCTCAAAGCTTCAATTTCTTCCATAGTTATTTCAATTTCACCAAGCTCTCTCATTGGAATCCCTTGAGGTTTAAAATAGATTACATCGGGATTGAATCTTATTCTTCTGTTTAATTTTGGTCTTGGCATATAATTTTATTAATTATTTCATTAAATAATTCTCTATAATCATCATTTATTTCAACGACTGGTTTCATTTGTATTGTTGAATCAATAAAATCTTTTTTATAAGGTATCTTGCCGATAATTTCAATATTATTTTCTTTAGCAAAGTCCTCTATTTTTAAATAAAATTTTTCTGCTAAATTATATTTATTAATAACTATGCCTCGTTTAATTTGAAAATAGTCAGCTAAATAAAGAACACGCTTCAAATCATGCAAAGCAGAAGGAGTTGGTTCTGTCACCGCGACAATATAATCAGATCCAACTAATGAAGCAATCACAGGACAACCGATTCCCGCGGCAGAATCTATTAAAATAATTTCTGCTCCTAATTTTTTGTTAATTTCTTCCGAATATTTTCTGACATCAGCCACTACCTCTCCAGAAGCAAGCTCTCCTAATTTTAACTCCCCTAGAACTAAATCAACATTATAATTCTTGCCTGTGTAAACTGTTCCAATTTGTTTTTTACTTTCAGAAATAGCATTTTCAGGGCAAGTGGTTATACAAGCTCTGCAACCAATACAGATATCTTTTACAAAAGCGGGAAATCTATTTTTAACAAAAATAATAGCATTCTGTTTGCAAACATCAGCACATTTACCGCACTTTACACATTTATTAAAATCCCACCTAGGTATTAATTGATAAATTTTAGCATATTCTTTTCTTTCAGCTGAAAGGAGTAAATGATCATTCGGACATTCCACATCTACATCAATTAACATTGTTTTTTTATTCCTAGCAAATTCAACAGCCAAAGAAGTTGCAACCATTGATTTGCCAGTACCGCCTTTTCCGCCTGTAATCGCTATTTTCATACTTTATGTTCAGAGCAAGTATTTTGAATACTTGCTTTTTTAATTTTATTATTCTTCCACATTTCAAAAATATCTTTTACTTTTTCTGATTGGCAGACATAAACATCTATTCCTAATTGCTCGCATAAACTCAATGCCCTAGATCCAAGCCCCTTACATAATAGAATATCAGCTCCATATTTCTTCATTAATTCAGGTGGTAATTCCGTACCGCCATTATGTTCGCTAATATTATCTATTATTTCTAAAACATTTTCATTTTCATCAAGAAAAGTATAAGTATTGCATCTTCCAAAATGATCAGCTACTTGATCATCTAATCCTTTTTTGCTATTTGTTGGAATAACTATTTTCATATTAATTAATTTCTTTAAGTTTGTTATTTATAAAATTATGTAAAGATTCTTCTACTGTTCCTTCTCCTGAATAAACTTTAACATTAAATTGTTTTAAGACATCCAAAGCTCTTGGACCTATATTTTTTGATATTACAATTTCAACTCCTTTTTCCACTACCAACTTAGAAACAGAAACTCCCGCTCCGCCAGTTTTTTCAGCTTCAGTATTTTCTATCGCTTCAAAACTATCTATTTTATCATTTTTTATTTCAGCAATGATAAAATAAGGAGACCTTCCAAAAGTATCACTAACATTATTTTTTATATCCTCACCCATTGAACTTATTGCTATTTTCATATTTTTATTATTTTTATTAATTATTTTTTTACATAAGAATTAATGTCGCTAATCCTAAAAAAACAAAAAAGCCAATAACATCAGTCGCTGTAGTAATAAATATCGTCGCGGATGATGCTGGATCTTTTCCAAATTTTTTCATCAATAATGGAACAATAGTTCCAAAAAAAGCGGCTATTAGCAAATTAACTATCATAGCCATAGCTAATATTAAGCCTATTCTTAAATCTCCATCTTTTAAAAAGACAATCAAAGTTATAATCACTCCATTAATGAATCCATTAATTAAACTTGCGCCCAATTCATTTTTAAGAGTTCGCCACATTGTCTTTAGAGTTATTTGCCTTAAAAAAATACCTCTAACCATTACTGCTAAAGTTTGAGTACCGGCATTTCCGCCCATTCCCGCTACAATTGGCATATATATTGCTAAAAGAACATATTTAGAAATTGTTTCATCAAATAGATTTACAGTAAAAGCCGCTAAAAAGACGGTGCCGAGGTTTAAAATTAACCATTTATAACGATTCTTAACTTTCCTTATTGTATTATCGTAAACAGATTCTTCCTGGCTGACACCGGCAAAATCATACAAAGAAGAAGATTCTTTTTCGCGTAAAACTTTTAAAATATCATCCGAATAAATAATTCCCATAATATTGCCAGTTTTTCCAAGAACTACCACTTTATTATGAGGATGTTTGCGAAATAGTTTTAAAACTTCGTTTGTTTTAATATTATGCTTAATGCTCCTAATTTTTTTTACATATTTAATAGTTTTGCTTCGCGCTCTTCCTAATATAAGTTTGTGCCCGGGAAGATATCCTATTAATTTTCCTGTTTCCATAACTAAAATAGCGGGAAGTTTGCCCGTTCTCTTTTCGTGAACTTTTACTTGTTGGGCAACTGAAAACATTGTATCTTCCGCTTCAACTTGAATATAGTCAATATTCATTAATTCAGAAGCAGTCTCAGGATCAAATTGTAAAAGAAGAGAAATATCCGCTTTTAATTGTTCGTTTAATTCAGAAATAATTAAATTCCTTTTATCTCTGGGAAGCAATTTTAAAATATCTGTTGCTTCATCTGTGTCTAAACATTCTAAAACGCTAACTAATTCTTTTTTATCTAATTTTGAAACAATCTTATACTGCAAATGCTTGGAAAGATTCAAAATAACATTTCTTTTTTGTTTAGCAGAAAGATTTTTAAATATATCTAACCTTTTTTTAGGACGATACTTAATCTGGCGAATAATCTTATTAAAATTGTGATTCTTCTTATTAAGCATTGTATTTATCCTATCATATTTTAAAAAAAAGAAAAACGATTTATTTGTTTGAAAATAATCTTAATTTTTAATTAATCCTAATTGTCCACAAGCAGCTTTAATTTTTGTTCCCCGTTTATATCGACAAGCAACACGATATCCTGCGTCAATTAATTTTCTTTTAATTGATTTTAAATTCTCAAAACCAATTGGTTTAAATGAACTTTCTGAAAATTCATTATAATCAATTAAATTTATATAAACATCTAAATCTTTAACAAAATTAATTAAAGAATTAAATTCTACATCATTATCGTTTACTCCTTTCATTAAAAGATATTCTATTGAAATTCTGCGTTTTGTCTTTGATTGATATTCTAATAAAGATCTTTTGATTTCTTTCAATTTGTATTTTTTAGCAATCGGCATAATTTTTTCTCTATTTTTATCAGAAAAAGAATGTAAAGAAACAGCTAATTTAATCTGTAATTTCTCTTCTGCTAATTTTTTAATACCCGGAACAAGACCACAAGTTGATATTGTAATTTTACGCGCGCCAATATTTTTACCAATAGCGCTGTTTAAAATATATATTGATTTTAAAACATTATCATAATTGTCAAAGGGCTCGCCCATTCCCATAAAAACAACATTATTTATCTTCCTTCCCGAATGATTTTCTATTTGAATTACTTGATCTACAATTTCTGCTGCTGTTAAATTTCTTTTAAAAATCATCTTGCCAGTAGCGCAAAATGCGCAATTCATTCTGCATCCTGCTTGGGAAGAAATACATAAAGTGAACCTTTCTTTTTTATCTTTTAATAATACAGCTTCTATAAAATTGCCGTCTTGTAATTGAAACAAATATTTTGAAGCGCTATTTTCATCATCAAAAATTTCTTTTATTTTTAACTGGGAGATATAAAACTTTTTATCTTTTAATTTTTGTTTTAATGATTTAGATAGATTATTTATTTTTTTAAAATCAGAAATATTATGCTTATGAATCCATTGGAATATAATTTTAGCAATATATTTCTTTTCACCGAGATTTTCCAATAGATTTTCTAATTCAGACAGCGATTTGTTTTTTAAATCATTTTCCATAAAATATTTTATTCTTCCATTTCCTCAAGTTCAATTTTAATTTCTTTCTCTTCTCCTTGGCTTAAAATTTTAAGAGTTATTATATCCCCTATTTTTTTATTTCTAATCAATAAAGAAAGAGATTTATTCTTATCAAGTTTGATTCCATCAATTTCTAAAATAATATCATTTTCAACTATCCCCGCTTTATCTGCAGGAGAACCTGGTAAAACAGCCAGTTCTTCAGGATTGCTCCCTTTAGAAACTAAAACTCCATAATCAACTGAAAGATTATTTTTTTCTTTCAAACTTTCCGTTATTTGAACATAGCGGATACCAATATACGGCCTTATAATCTTTCCATATTCTTTAACAGAATCAGCTATGCTTTTAACTGCGTTACTCGGCAAAGCAAAACCAATATTTTCAGCATTTATTTGAACGGCAACATTTACTCCAATAATATTTCCTGATAAATCTAAAAGAGGACCGCCTGAATTACCGCTATTAATAGCTGCGTCTGTTTGAATAACACCTTCTAATAACTCAGATTTTCCAGTAGGACCTCCTGCTGTAATTGAACGAGAAAGGCCAGAAATAACTCCAACTGAAACAGAATTTCTAAATTCAGCTAAAGCATTGCCAATAGCAATAACTGTTTGTCCAAGTTTTAAAGAATCAGAATCGCCAAATTCTAAATAAGGAAAGTTATTGCCTTTAATTTGAAGAATAGCTACATCCAACACTGAATCTTTAGCCAAAACTTCAGCGTCATAGCTTTTTCCATCATTAGTTAAAACCGTATAATCAGCTTCTTCGTCATTAACGACATGATTATTAGTCACAAGCATTCCATCTGGAGAAATAAAAAATCCAGATCCTCCGCCAACTTCTCTTCTTTCAGTTCCTTTTTCTCTATATTGAGGAACCTGAAATCTATCATTAAAAAAGAAATCAAAGAAATTATCATTAAAAGGATCATAGTTTTCGTAATATTTTTCAATTATTGGAACATCTTTGGTAATAACAATTGAAACAACTGCAGGATTTACCCTTTCAACAACATCAACGACAGAAGAATCTTTATTATTCTCACATTTTAATTCATTATTTAATGATATATTATTTACATTTAAAAAAATAAAAGAAAGAATAATAAAAATAAAAGCGCTTGTAAAAGCGGAAATAATAATGTTTATTTTGTTTTTCTTTATAATTCTCTCAATATTCATTTTTTAAAATTAAGAATTATTTATTAATTAAAAAGAGCAACAATGAAAAATCCGAGCATTATTAAAACAAGAATCATTTTAAGCAAAGCTCCAATCAAGCTTCCTAGAAAAGCTCCTAAAGCAGCTTTAAAAGCTTTATTAGATTTTCTCCCAGCTAATAATTCTCCAATAAAAGCTCCAAGAAACGGCAAAACAATAATACCAAAAGGACCAATAAACAAACCTATAATCAATCCTAAGAAAATTCCAATAATTCCATATCGGCTCGCTTTATATTTCTTTGCTCCCAATATGGGTAAAATAAAATCTATAAGGGTAGTCAATAGAACTAAACCTAAAAAAATTAAACTGGTTTTTAAAGAGATTTTATCAAATCCGGTATAGTAAGCATAAATAAAAAGACCTGCCCAAGAAATTGGCGCGCCTGGCAAGAAAGGAACAATTACACCTAAGAATCCAATTATTATTAAAACAAAAACAAGAATAATAATTAATATTTCCATAATATTTTAATATATTATTTACTTTTTTTAATATCTTTTAAAGCTTCTTCAGTGAAAGATGTTAGCCAAAGAATAAAAGGTCTTCTTAACTTTTCAATAGACCATTCATTGTTTTTAAAAAGAGATGGCTTATCTTTTCTAAAAACAGTAAGCATTGCTAAACTCGCCTGCAAATTTAATGGAGATAATTTATTATGTTCTAATAAAAATGTTTGTTTTGGAGTCATTAATTATTTCTCTATTTTTAAATCAATATTTTAATATCAGCCAAAGCGCGCAATTCTTGAATATGCTTTGAAAACAATTCTTGTTGTTTTTGTTGAATAATAAAAGATTCTATTTGATCATATACTTCTGCTAAAGGAGGTAATTCTTCCGTGATAGCAGCTTCTTGTTCATAAAGCGCATTAATTTCTTCTTCAGTCGCTTTAATTGATTCAATATCAATTACTTGATTAATGTAATAATAAGAAACAATATTTACAACTATTTGAGAACGTAAATCTGATTCAGACATTCCTTGTTGTGAAAGCGCTTCTTGATATTTAGCATCATCCTCAAATTGATCTTTAATTGCTTTTAATTCAGAATTAATATCATCTTCTGATGCTGTTATTCCTAAATTTGCAGCCGCCTGTTCAATTAAAGCGCTGGAAATAAGAATATCAAGAGCTTGATTTTGCAGTTGCTTACGAGTTTCATCATCAAGAGACATTATTTCTATTCCCTGCCCAGCAGCAAGTTGTGTTTCAGAGATTTCAAGATCAGCTTTAGTAATATCTTCATTATTTACATATGCGACTATATCAGGAATTTCTGATAAACCATTATTTACTGATTCATCTTTATTTGAATAATAAGTCCATAAACCAGCAGCGATTATAATAATAATTATGATTAATATAAGTATCTTTTTTGGTTGCATATCTTTTTACTGATAATACAAATTTATTTATACTTATTAATCTTAACACAAATAATAACTAAAATCAAAATTATTTGAGTTTAATATCAATAAATATAAAATCTGTCCCAAATTCCGGTTGATTATCAACTTTAACAATGATACTTTGAGAAAATTCCCCCTGGATATGACTTATTAGCACTTCGTCATATTTCATTAAAAATATCTTAGCTGGCATCTTGATAGTATCGAATTCAAAATCAGGTTTGATAAAAATAACATTATTAGTTTTTTGATATGTAAATAATTTTACAACTTCAGCTGAAGCTTGGAGTCCATCTTCCATTTGAATACCTGGTCCATTATCAATAACATATTTAAAATTTTCTTTTGGCAAACCATTAATATAATTAGACATATTCATATATTTTTCATCAAAAGCGCTATGAACTTCTACGCTTTTACCCCAGTCAATAAAATACATTTTTACAGTCCAAAATCCGCTTCCAATAATTATAATAATTAATAATATCCAAATAATTCTTTTATAATTTTCTTTCTCTATTTTTTCTGACCATTTGAAAACTGCTTCTAATGAAAAAACAGCCAAAAGAAGAGCGACTGGCATTGTTCCAATACTCCTAAGAGCGTGAGGAAGACCTTCAAAACTAATAGCTGAAGGAAGAATCATAACAAAAAACCAAGATAAAATTAATGAAACTAAAACAAAGCGTTTATTTCTCTCGCCTTTATAGATTCTTTTCCAAAGAAGTCTAAAAAAATCAAAAATAAAGTAAATAATTCCAACTAAAAAGAATATTCCAATTGTAGGAAAAATTTCTGGCCAAGCTGGAAGATTATGACGCCAATTTTGATCTCCCCAAAAATTAAACTGAATAAGAGTTAATCCAAAACTTTTCCCAAGAGTTAAAGGTAAATTGCCTTTATTTATTTCTGGATTAAAAACAGAAACCTGATCTGTCCGACCGCTAAAATGTTCAGGATGATTATAGAAATCAATTAGCATAGGAGAAGAAATAATAATTGTTGCAATGCAAAAAGAAATAATTCCTTTCCAATGAATTATCAAAAATTTCTTATAACTTAAAACAGAAGCTATTAATAGCGCAATTAGAATAAGCGGAGCAATTCTAAAGGAAATGTATGTATGCAATCCTAATCCAAAAAATATTCCCGCGAAAATATAATCTGAAATTTTTTTATTTTGAATTCCGCGAATAAGAAAAAAGAATGACCAAACCAGAACAAAAGGCAACATAATGGCGCGAAAACCAATTCTGCTGAAATTAATCGCCCAAAAAGAAGTTGCTGTTAAAAATCCAGCAGTAATTCCAGCGCGCCGACTTTTAAAAAGCTTTTCTCCTAAAAAAATCATTCCTAAAACTGTAAATGTTCCAAAAAGAATAGACCAAATTTTAAGAGTGATTATACTAACACCAAACAGACCAAATCCTAAAGCGATAAGATTTATAAATAAACCCTCTCGCCCATTATTGTTTTCATAAAAGGCTTTCCAATTATGCGACTCATTAGCGTTAACAGCGTCCATTCCATTAACCGCCTCATCCGGATATATTCCAGGAGGAAAAGATTCTATATCATAAATACGAACAAAAAAAGCTAAAAATACTATTAAAATAATAAAAACAATATATAACTTTAAGTTAATATCTTTTGTCATTAATTTTTTAAAACTTTACTTTTATTCTACCTTCTCTTGTTATTTTTGACAAATTTAAAAATATTACCAAAAACTCTGTTTTACTAAATTAATTAAATAACATTTTCACCAGCTAAATAGCCTGTGCTCCAACACACTTGAAGATTAAAACCGCCAGTTGGACCATCAATATCAATAATTTCTCCAGCAAAAAACAAATTTTCAATTATTTTTGATTTCATTGTTTTATTATCTATTTCTTTAAGAGAAATTCCACCACTAGTAACTATTGCAAAATCAAAACCCAAAAGACCTTTTACTGTCATTTCAAGATTTTTAATTAACCCTGCTAAATTACGTCTTTCTTCCATTGTAATACTATTTACTTTTTTTTCAGGATTTATTTTTGATAATTCCACAATAACAGGAATTAATTTATTTGGGATAAGATCAATTAAACAATTCTTGAATAATTTATTCTGATATTTTTTAAAATCTCTTTGAATTCTTCCATCTAATTTTATAAAATCTAAAGCCGGTTTTAAATCAAGCATTAATTTAACTTCTCCATTTTTTAATAATTCTCCAACTTTTTTGCTGATAGCAATAATTATAGGACCGCTTAAACCGAAATGAGTAAATAAACATTCTCCGAATTTACTGTGTTGTTTTTTATTATCTTGAAAAATGCT
>Ga0210057_1011157_pt1 | contig 10004 bp, 7 predicted proteins | sample CryGeyCG2114_010_2_FD_183968 | JGI IMG/M metagenome (GOLD analysis project Ga0210057, IMG submission 183968) | Groundwater microbial communities from aquifer - Crystal Geyser CG10_big_fil_rev_8/21/14_0.10 (SPAdes) (version 2) | ecosystem: Environmental > Aquatic > Deep subsurface > Groundwater ...
GAGAAATACAGAAAAAATCAGTTTTCAAACTGGATTTAATATCAAGTGTCAAATAGGTTTAGTGAATAGAATTAGCGAGAGCTATCTCGCTGAGTGTCGAGATTAAGTAATTATATCAAGAAATTGATTATTTTAAATGTTGCTAACCATAAACTCTAAATAAATTAAGTGTTTAATTATCTGGATGGATTTATTGTATAAACTTCTTTTTTATTTCTTTTCCTAAACCAGCCAAATCATAGACCATACTAACTTTTGTTTTAGGATTCTTACATTCAATGATACCCTCTTTTTCAAGCTCTCTTAAAGTTCTAGAAGTCAGGTTCTCCACATAAAACCTAATCGTCTCAAGTATCTTTGAGATTGCGATATCTAAATATCTTTTTTCTTTAATTTTGGGAAGGCTTTTTAGCTCTCTTAATTTGTTATATCTTTCAAAAATTTCATTTTCAAAATCATTGATATGAATTCTCAACTTTTCCCATCGTCTTCCACAATTTCTTCATGCTCTGGCAGTCTTGCTAAGTCAGTAACTTTATCTCCTGATTGCAATTTGATTATTCTAACTCCCTGGGTTGCTCTTCCCATTATTCTAATCTGCTTGATATTTGTCCTTATTACAATTCCCTTGGCTGTTGTCACAACAATGCTGTCCTTGTCACTAATAGAAACACTTGTCACAACTTTTCCGGTTTTCTCGCTGACTTTTAAGTTTATTACACCTTTGCAAGCTCTTCCTGTTAATCTATAATCTTCAATTTCGCTTCTCTTGCCATAGCCTTTTTCAGTTATTGTCAAAATAGTTGTTTTTTCTTTGGTAATTCCTTCTTCTTTTTTAGGGAGAATTTCTAAACTTACAACTTCATCTCCTTTTTCTAATTTTATGCCAGTTATGCCATAAGAAGCTCTTCCCATTTCTCTTACTTCATCTGAATTAAACCTAATTGCCTGCCCGTCTGCTGAAATCAGCATAACTTCCTGGCCTTTAACTATCAGCTTGACATCTATAACACTATCTGAATTATCAGCAGGAAGATTTACAGCCCTTACACCGCTTGCGCGCGGATTTGACAGCTGCTGCAAAGCTAACTTCTTGACTATACCCTTCTTTGTAGCTATAAATAAATAATTTTCAAATTTGTCAACTGAAATAACACTCTGAACTGTTTCATCTTTTAAATTTAAAATATTAATAAGCGCTTTTCCTTTGCTATATCTTTCTGCAGCAGGAATTTCATAAGCTTTAAGCCAGTAAACTCTTCCTCTTGATGTAAAAAATAACAAGTAATCATGAGTTGAGCAAGTTAAAAGTTGCTTTACAAAATCTCCAGTAGACAAATCACTTCCAATAACTCCTTTTCCTCCTCTTTTCTGCTCTTTGTATGATTTAAAATCCATTCTTTTTGCATATCCTTTGTCTGTAATTGTAACAACAGCATCTGTTTTTTGGACTAAGTCTTTTTCTTCAAGCTCTTTAATTTCTCTCTGCATAATCTGCGTTCTTCTCGCATCTCCGTATTTTCTCCTTATCTCCAAAACCTCTTTTCTTACGACACTTAAAATTTCTTTTTCACTTGAAAGAATTTTCTTTAACTCTTCGATTAATGTCTTCAACTCTTCTGCTTCTTTTTTCAGCTTGTCCTGCTCTAAATGGGTTAAAGTAGAAAGTTTTATCTCTAAAATAGCCTCTGCCTGTCTAACGCTCAAAGAATATTTCTTAATTAATTTTTCTTTTGCATCTGTAACATTTGCAGCTTTTTTAATCAAGTCAATAACAGAATCAATATCTTTTAAAGCTATTAACAACCCTTTAACAATCTCTAATCTATCTTCTGCTTTTTTCAATTCAAATTTTGTTCTTTTTTCTACAACATTTTTCCTGTGTTTTACATATTCTACTATAAATCTTTTCAAATCAAGAACTTGCGGCTTTCCTTTAACTAAAGCTAACAAATTAGCATCAAAACTATCCTGCAATCTTGTATATTTGTAAAGCTTATTTATTACAAACTTGGAGTTTATTCCTTTTCTCAACTCGATTACAACTCTGATTTTTCCTTTTGCAGACTCATCTCTTATATCTGAAATCTCCTGCAGCTTTTTTTCTTGAGCGAGTTTTGCTATTTGTGCAACTAAATCAGATTTATTCAGCATATATGGAATTTCTGTTATAATAATTGCCTCTCTGCCTTTTCTTTCTTCTGTTGTTATTTTTCCTCTTAAAGTTATTCTTCCTTTTCCAGTTTTGTAAATCTCAACTATATCCCCAGAAATCAGGCCGGCAGTAGGAAAATCAGGCCCTTGTATAATCTCTGCTAATTTCTCTATGCTTATTTCAGGGTTTTCTATGTATTTGATAATTCCATCACAAACTTCTGTTAGATTATGAGGAGGGATATTGGTTGCCATGCCTACTGCAATTCCTGAACTTCCATTAATCAGCAAGTTTGGCAATTTTGCAGGCATAATTTCTGGCTCTTCCATTGTATTGTCAAAATTAGGAAGAAATTTTACAGTTTCTTTGTCTAAATCTTCTAACATCTCCATTGCAATCTCACTTAATTTTGCCTCTGTGTTGTGGCTGATAAAACCATTTGAAATAAATGAATGACAATCATTTTCAACTTTTATAGAATAAACTTTTTGGATTCCAGCATTTTCTATTTTGACTATTGGCTCAAATAAGTAGTTGTAAGTTAAAAAGTATTCAAATAATTCAGAATAGTCTGTTCCTGTTCTTTTAAGAAGAATAGAATTTATTCTTTTATAATTATTTTTCATTGACGAATAGCGATCAAAGTTATGTTTTATTGCAAATTCCGAATCTGCATATTTTGTTAAACTTCTTACGAAGTCTGATATAAATGGGACATAGTCTGTTAGTGAACAATCTTTTTTGTAATTTAGGACTATAAACTCCAATTTTTTATTTTTTCTTTCAGAAAAAAATCCTATTTCTTTATAAAATCTAGTAATGTTTCTCTTCCCCCTAATAGATAGTATGTGTGCAAATTTGCATTTGTCATACCTTTTTGTGCTTTCTATACCAAATCTTAGCAATATTATCTGCAATCTGCTAATTAATTCTTCACTTGCTGAGCAACAGCTTAAGTCCATCTTTTTTTTAGAATAGCTTACTCCACCATCCCCCTCAAAGTACGCTTTCAGAAAATATGAAAGGACATGTTTTGGTGAATTTAATATGGGTTCGGGTATTGTTTTTTTAGCTGATTTAACAGGCAATAAATCTATATTCCTTAAAAATTCTATGGTATATCTGCAATGGCACTCTAATCTATAATACTCTTTTTTTCCATAAGAAGAAGGATTTTTCTTAAACTTATGAAGAGTGCTGTCTGGAAACACTTTTTTCCATCTCTCTTCAAATTCTTTAACAAGAACTTCGTCTGAGCTACAGAACTCCAATTTATTTTTTGAAATTGAACCCTCTGAAACCAGCGCTCCAAGTATAAAAGCTAAATTTTTGCCTAAATTTTCTGGTAAAATTCTTTTGTGTTGATGTCCGCTTCTTATTCTCGGATAAAACTTCCCTAATTTAACTTCTTCTTCTGGCCAAAAGTTATCTTCTCTCCTATCGATAACTGCAATATCCCCTTCTTTTGTCTCTTCTAAAGTTTTCCATTTTAATGCAGGGATTCCAAGTTCATTTTTTGTTATTATAAGTAGTGGATGATTTTTTGAGCCAATTAGAGAATAACCTTTTTTTGTTGTAACTTTAATTGTTTCATGATGCCCTGAATCAAACCATTTAGAAGCATTGTTTATTTTTTTATCTTTACTTAATATTTTTAGCTGTATGTCTTCTCTACCTGATAGTTTATCTATTCTTTCTAATCCCCTTTCTGTTATGATTAATGAGTCTCCTGAAATACAATATCTCGAAGCTGCCGGAGGGTCGTTATCTAAACTTCCAAAATTTCCTTGTCCATGAACCAAAGGATATCTTAATGAAAAATCCTGAGCCATTCTTACTAATGCATCATAAATAGCCATGTCTCCATGCGGATGAAATTTACCCATAGTATCTCCGACAATTCTCGCGCATTTTCTAGTTTGGCTTCCTGGCTTTAATCCCATCTCATGCATAGCATAAAGAATTCTCCTGTGAACTGGCTTTAAGCCATCTTCAACAGAAGGCAAAGCCCTTGCCACAATAACTGACATGGCATAATCAATATAAGATTTCTCCATCTCATCTGTTATCTCTGCTGCGATTACATTTTTTCCAAGCTCTTCATTTTTCTTTTCTTCGCCGTTTCCATTCTCGCCATTGTTCCCGTTGCTGTCTTTGCCGTTGCTATCTTCTCCGTTCTCGTCTTCTTCAATATCTTTTACTTTTTCTTCTGGCATTTTAGACTTTTCTCACAACTCCATTATTAGCATTTACTTCAACTATATCTCCATCTTTAAAAATTTTTGTTGCGTAGCTTGTCCCAACAACACAAGGAATTCCGAATTCCCTAGAAACAATTGCAGCATGGCTCATCTGTCCTCCTTCATCTGTAACAATCGCAGCAGCTTTCTCTATAACAACCATCATCTCTGGGCCTGTTGTATCTGAAACTAAGATATCTCCTTTTTCCATTTTGCTTAAATACTTTTCAGGATTCATTGATAAAAGAATAATTTTTACTTTTCCTTTAGCTATTCCTTTAGAAGCAATAGTTCCGATTACTTCATTTTTAGGAATGTCTTTTTCTAATTCTCTTATTTGTTTATAAGCTTCCCCCCCAGAAAGAATATTCAATTTATTTTTTTTCCAAACTACAAAAGAATAAACTGCTCTTTCTGAAACATCTTTAATTTCCTTTCTATACATACAACTTTTTATTTCTTCTAATGTCATAAAAGGAGCATCTTCTCTGTTAGTTCTTATAATGAGCTGTCCAATAACCCGCGGTACAAGTGCATCTGTTCCCATAACAACAGAATTAACAAATTTTCTAAGTTCAAATTTTAGTTTTTGCATGTTTATTATATAATCTGCTAATTTTCTTTTATCTTCTGGCCATGCAGCCAAATCTGTATCACCTGACAAAACATCTTGAAAAGAAGTTTTATCTTTAATATAACTCATTATTTCCACTTCTATTTTTTTAAAGTAAATAAATTCTGTTATTTTATATTTATCCATAAATCTTTTAGCAACATCAAATAATTTATCCAAAAATAACAAAAATTCTTCATCATTCATCTCTTCTATTTTTGTCTCTTTAATTTCAAGAACCTCTTTTCCTATAGCCATTGATTCTCCTTTAAATCTTTCAAAAAATCCTTTTTCTAAAGCAAAATTAAATCCTTCTTCAGAAAGCTCTTTTATCTTTTCTTCTGGAACAAAAAATTCAAAATTTCTATTCTTTATTATTGTGATAGGATTAACACTTTTGTAAGATCTTAGAAATAAGTCTACTAAGAAAATATTGTAATCTTGAAATTTGAATATTGACTCGTATTTCATTTTTTCTTCTGGCATTTTTTAATTAACTCCTCTTGCTATCACTTCTTCTAAAATAAGACAGTCTCTTGGATGATAATAATCTTCTGATATCTCTTCCCCAAACACTTCTTTCCAATTCGTAACAGTAGCAAGCATTTCTTTATCATCTTTAAATCCCATTTTTATTCTTTTATTATCCATATATGCTATAAATTCATCTGCTGTCATTGCCATTTTCACACATCCAGGAAAGCCTCGTGGGCTTTCTCAATTATAAATTGCCTTCTTGGCTTAACATCATCTCCCATTAAAATTGAAAATATTCTGTCAGCTTCAACTGCATCATCTATTGTGACTTTCTTCATAATTCTTGTGTCCGGATTCATGGTTGTATCCCACAACTGCTGGGGATTCATTTCTCCAAGCCCTTTAAATCGCGTAATAGAAGCATTTCCAATTCTGTTTGTTAATTTTTTAAGCTCTTCATCTGAATAAACATAATAATCCTTGCTTTTTCTTGCTTTGTACAATGGCGAGACTGCAATATAGATATTTCCATTTTCAATCAGCTGAGGCATAAATCTAAAAAAGAAAGTCAAAAGCAGGGTTCGGATGTGAGAGCCATCAACATCTGCATCTGTCATAATTATTATTTTTCCATATCTTAATTTTTCCAAATTAAACTGCTCGCCGACACTTATTCCTATTGCGGTTATTAAGTTTGCAATTTCCTCTGAAGATAAAACTTTAACAGGCGCTGCTTTTTCCACATTTAAAATTTTTCCTTTTAAAGGCAAAATTGCCTGTATTTCTTTGTTGCGCGCCATTTTTGAACTATTATGAACAAAAACTCCAGAAGCAAGAGCAAAATTGTGTGTATCTTTTACTTCTAAATCATAAACATCAATATTCCCCTTTAAAAACTCAATTCTTTTTATTTTGTGATTATAATTCTTAATTGTTTCTAAATTCTTTTTATGAAAAGGCATTAAAGAATCGTTTTTTGCTATATCTTTTGCTTCTTTATAACTTCTATCTGTTAACATAAATTTATGATTTGGTGTGCAAATAATTTCTTTGTTATTATCCAAAATTAATTTTACAACCTCAACGTCTTTTTTGGTTATTCTTGGGTTTTCAATTTTTGCTATTCCAACACTTCCCTCTTCTTTAATTGTATAACAAAAGTTTTCTTTTCCTTCTTCATGCTCTTTAACTAATTCTACAAAAGATAAATTCCTTCCATCTATTAAAGCAACTTCTGTGTCGCCGGAAAAACATCCTGCAGCACTTTCGCCTTCCACTATAAACAACTCAGTTCTTTCAGTTTTTCTGCTTGAGCAATCTGCTAATTTTCCACGCAAGCCGCCTAAACCAAATGCACTTTTCCTTCTAACTAGATCTCTTGCTTTAGAGGCAGCCATTCTTGCTCTTGCAGACTCTGAAGCTTTCATTGCTATTTTTTTTGCTACCTGTGGATTTTCTTCAAAAAATTCAGATAAAGCAGAAGTAACAGTAGAATCCACAAATCCTTTTACTTCGCTGTTGCCAAGCTTAGTTTTTGTCTGCCCTTCAAATTGAGGCTCAGGAATTTTTATGCTTACAATGGCTGTCAATCCCTCTCTTACATCATCACCTGACAAATTTGCATTTTTCAAAATATTTTGTTTTTGTGCATAATCATTAATAACTCTTGTCATAGCAGTTTTAAACCCTGCTATATGTGTCCCGCCTTCAACTGTGTTTATTGTATTGGCAAATCCAAAAATATTATCTTGATACCCAGAATTATACTGCACTGCAACTTCAACAATAGTGGAGTCTGTTTGTTTTTTAAAATAAAATGGCTTGTGCAGAATTTCCTTGCTTTTGTTAAGCCATTTTACAAACTCAACTAATCCCCCTTCATAATGAAATTCCTCTTTTTTCCCTCTTCCTTCATCCTCTAAAATAATTTTAAGCCCCGGATTTAAAAAAGCTAATTCTTGCATTCTTATGGCTATAATTTTAAAATCAAATTCAGTTACAGAAAAAATTTCTTTGTCTGGAAAAAAAGTTATTGTTGTTCCGGTCTCGTCTTCTTTGCATTTTCCAACAACTTCAACATCAGCAGTTGGATTTCCTCTTTTGTATTTCTGCTCGTAAATTTTTCCTTCTCGTTTTACTTGTGCAATCATTTTTTCAGAAAGCGCATTAACAACACTAACCCCCACACCATGCAACCCACCTGAAATCTTATAAACATCTTTGTCAAATTTCCCGCCTGCATGCAGCTTTGTTAATGCAATTTCCATAGCTGATTTTTTGTAAATCAAATGCTTGTCAACTGGAATTCCTCTTCCATTATCTTCTACACTGACAGAGCCATCTTTGTTAAGCTTAATTTTTATTAAGGTACAAGCTCCTGCTAAACATTCGTCAACAGAATTATCAACAACTTCATAGACAAGATGATGTAAGCCATCTTTGCCTGTCGAGCCCACATACATGGCTGGGCGACGTCTAACTCCCTGCAGCCCCTCTAAAACTTTAATGGCACTTGCATCATATTTTTTTGTTTCTGGCATTTTTATTTGTTGTTTTTAATTTTTTAACTCTTGTTTTAATTTATTTAAATCAACTTTTTCGCTTTGAGTTTCTCTATAGCTATCGCTTTCTTCATGATGAGTTGAAAATTCAATTATCTTACTATTTTCTAAACCAGTAAATCTATGTTTCTGTCCAGGAATTATTCTTTGAACATCTTTGGGCTTCATAATTATCTTTTTAATATTCTCTTGTTCGTCCCATAATTCAATTAAAACTTTCCCATCTAAAATATAAAAAGTTTCATCTTTATTCTTATGATAGTGAACACTACATCTAAATCCTTCATTCAAATTTAAAATTTTTCTGCAATACTTGTCTGTATTGGCAATCCATTCTTCGCTTCCCCAAATTTTCTTTAACATTTTTCCTTTTCGGCACTTTCCGCTAACTCTCTTTAAATTTTTTAAAACATCGAAAATCAGAAGATTTTCGAGTGCTGTCAAAATTTATAATTTTGAAGTTTTTTAAATTGCTCAGAGAGAATTTTCATTCTCTTACAGCATAAAAAGTTTTGGTGCTTTAAAAAGCTTTCTGCCTAAATTTGGGCATTTTAAGGCTTAAAAGGGGAAAATTAACTTTTGGTGTTTATTAATAAAGCGAGCTCTTTGGCAGATAATCTATCTTATGTTCTTCAAAAATTATGAAAGATTCATACACCTTGATTATATTAGAAAATTTATCTTTAATATCCAATAAAACTTCTTTAAACTCCTCAACATTTTCTACATGAATATCCAGCATAAGATTATAATTTCCAATAGTATTTGTTACATAATATATTTTTTTATGGGCTTTGCAAAATTCTATAAATTGTTTTTTTTGCTCTTCAGTTGCCCTTTGAAGTTGTATCAACAACAAATGCCACTGGTAACCTAGCTTGCTAATATTAATTTTTGGTTTAAATCCTAAAATAACTTTTGTTTTAATTAAGCTTTTAAGGTGGTAGTGAACAACATGCAGGGGTAATCTTGTCTTTTCAGAAATTTCTGTTATAGGCATTCTTGCATTTTGGGATATTTCCTTTAATATTTTCTTATCTATATTATTTAAGGAAACAATCTTAATTTTTTCTCCTTGTTTAACTCCGTAAGAAAATTCCTTAGATGAAAGAAATTTATAACTTAAATGCTCTGCACTTACGAGGGTTGTAAAAATATACTCGTGCAGATGTCTCCCGCATAAATTAATTATTTGATTGAGGTATTTTTCAAAACTTAAAACAGATTCTGCATTAATTCCGATTATTATATCCCATCTTCCCATCCCACTAACCAGCCATCCAACATAATCCAAAGAGCTTATTTTTTGCAATATTTTCCCCTCTTGCTCTTTATTTATATTTTCTAACTGAATAAAAACATAATAAAAATTTAATCCTAGCCCTGCAATATTCACTATTGTATAAAAGTTAGTGATAATTCCGTTTTCAACTAATCTTTGTATTCTATAATTTGCAACCTGCTTGCTTAAGCCAACTTTTTTAGCTATTTCTGAATCTGTTTGTCTTGAATTATTGTCTAGTTCTGCGAGTATTTTTTTATCTTTCTCGTCAATTAGTTTAATTTTTTTAGGCATATTTTACTTAATGATAATAAGTATTTAAACTTTATCATTTTGTCAAAAATAAAACTAAGAAGTTTTTAATATATGATACTACTAAGAAGTGTTAATATGAAAGCATTATTATTTGATTTGGATGGAACAATTGTAGACACTGAAAGATTAGATGATATAGCCATGCAGATAGTACTTAAAGAAAATGGCTTGTCAACGAAATTTAAGGCATTTATAGGATGTACCTTAGATGAATATATTGCTTCTATAAATATAGATAATAAATTAAAGCAAAAAATAAAGGGGGAATTCATTAAAGAGTATACCTCCCTTTTAAGAAGAACTAAGCTTATCCTAAACCATAAACTCTTAGATTTAATAAAGCAAAAAAGCAACTTAAAAT
>Ga0210057_1011158_pt1 | contig 10003 bp, 8 predicted proteins | sample CryGeyCG2114_010_2_FD_183968 | JGI IMG/M metagenome (GOLD analysis project Ga0210057, IMG submission 183968) | Groundwater microbial communities from aquifer - Crystal Geyser CG10_big_fil_rev_8/21/14_0.10 (SPAdes) (version 2) | ecosystem: Environmental > Aquatic > Deep subsurface > Groundwater ...
CTTATGGCATGTGCTACGATTCAAATAGTAGTGAAGCTAATCGGTATTTCTGTATTTCCCAACCTCCTTGTTGCGCAGAAATGGTTCGAAGGAACGACCCCGAAGCCTGCTGTTGGCCGGAAAGAGGTTACTGTCATCCTTTTTTTTGTAAAGATGTGAGTCGACCAGAGCAGTGTGGATGGTACTGGCAGTACCACGGTGGAGCTTCAGAAAATGGATATGGGTGTACTATTGGATCAAAAGATGATCTTAAACCAATTTATGGCCTTCCTGCGGGAGTTCCTGGATCAGACCCCACCAACACACCTGTTCCTCCAACAAGCACACCACGGCCACCTACTGCGACACCACGGCCACCAACAACCGTTCCTACCGCGACGATCAAACCTTCACAGCCGACTGCCACATTGAAACCAAATCAGCCGACACCGACCAGTAGACCCGGGACAACGAATCTACCAACAGTACGCCCAGGACAACCGACAAATACAATCGTACCTGCTGATCCCAACGCGACGTGGACTCCTGTCCCAACCTGGACCCCTGTACCCGTTTGGACAGGAAATCCCAGCGATCCTTATAATCCTCAACCAACTAAAAGTAATCCCTTTTCACTTCCATGGTTTGGCCGTCAAGATCCGGTGAACCCAGCCGATCCACAACAATCAGCTGAGCCGCTTGAAATCAAATCACCAAAAGAACTTGCTCAAGAAGTAGTAAATCCGGAAAGTGTACAAAAGCTTGATCAAGCTACTGAAAAACCATTAACAAAGGCTAAGGAAGGTTTTGATACGGTAAAAAAGTACGACCAAAAACTGGAAAACTATTTTGAAGGATGGATTTTTAAGATTCGTGTTTGGATAAGTCAGATATTGCGATAAATATGTAAAAGACAATATCGTTCCACCTGTAACAAACAGCGTTAATTGCCAACTTTAATACATTGTATACTGAGTATCATGAGAAAAAAAAAGAAGACATACCTTTCTAGGAAAATACTTATTGTAATTCTTATCATACTATCCTTTCTTTTTTTAATCTTAAGAGTATTTCAAAATCAACACTCACAAAAACAAAGTATATCTTCAATTTCCCCAACATATTCTCCAATATCACCAACTAAAACTAAAAGCTACTTGAAGAAATGGGAGACATATGAAAGCAAAAGATTTGGTTTCCGGTTTCACAACCCCAGTGAGTATGTCCTGGAAACAACGTATGAAGAAGTTCGCCCCGAACGGGGAGAAGTCCAACTTTTTGATCGAGAAACCTATCAAGCGATACAAGACGAATCGCTCGATAGAGGTGGTATTCCTCGGATTATCATATCAGCATACAAAAATGATCAGCACCTGACTGCCGCTGAGTGGGTGCGTACTCATGATCCATACATTGAAGAATCTTACAGTGAAAGATGGGTAGCCGGTCAGAAAGCTATTACATATACAGTACAAGTAATTGGTGGTCGCGGATCTACAATTGTTCTAACCAAGGAAGGCTATGACTATATTGTTGAACTCAGTACAATTAACCCTAACACTAAAATGTCTCAAGATTTCGAAACATTGCTTTCTACATTTAAATTGCCAGAATAGTATCTCTTTTAAGTAATAACAATATTTAACACTGAATCTTTTTATCTTTACCGCAAGGTTTCGGATCCATACTTTTTAACAAAAAACACCCCGCCTATAAAAAGCGGGGTATTTCATTTTATTAAGTAAAACCCTAACCTTTACTTATTAAACTTAACATTCTGCATATCCGCAGCCATAACACTTTGCACAACCCTCTTCACGTGCGAGTAGTGCTTGACCGCATTCTTTACAGATGTCAAAATGCTTTTCCTTTGGTACATCAGCAGCGGCTACCAGTTGCTGACCTTGTTCTGCAAGAAGTGCCGGTTGTTCGACTTCACTAACCAACTTTACTTCTTTGTCATGCCCGTTTTCGTTTTGAGTCTCATTACGCTGTTTACTCAAATACTCAAAATGCATTTTTAGCACTTTTGCGACAGCATCAGGCATACTGCGGACACGCTCTTTACCGAATCCCATCGTACGGCCTCCACCGATACCCTGAAGCTCATTAATGACATTCTTGATACGCTCTTCTGCCGGAAGATGTGCGGTTGATCTGAAGTACATGGAAATCATACGGCCCAATCCTTCCGCCATGGCAAAAACATCTGTTCCTGCTTTCCCTATGGTCATAAAAATCTCATGTGGTTCATTATTTCCATTGGTATTGATCGTGATGTACGCACGTCCAACCGGTGTATCTATCTTGTATGTAGATCCGTGTACAACCATCGGTCGTGGCTTTACAGTCGGCACCTGCATTTTCACTTCTTCTTGCTTTTTCGGTTCGGATTTTCTCTCAAGAACACCGGCACGCGAACCTTCTCTCATATATGCGATCCCCTTGAGGCCTTGGTCGTAAGCCAATGTATACAGTTTTTTCACATCTTCAACAGTATGAGTTGCCGGAGCGTTAACTGTTTTTGAGATTGATGCATCAACATATTTCTGAATGACTGCCTGCACCATAACATGATCCTGCGGTGACAAGTCATTCGCTGATACAAAATACTCAGGTCTTTTCATTGTCCCGGCTTTCATCTCAGATTCATGTTCCTTATACCATTCGTCATAAAGATAATGTCTGATTGCGTGTTCTCCTAGACGATCACGACGAATAAACTCAAATTCATAGACAGGTTCTATTCCTGATGTTGTTCCGGCCATAAGCGACGTAGATCCAGTCGGAGCCTGCATCAAAAGTACAGAATTCCTGATACCATCCTTCTTTATCTTCTTTCTGATCTCAGTAGGAAGTGTTTTCATAAAACCACTCTTCACAAATTTAGCGGCATCAAATTTCTTAAATGAACCTTTTTCCTTGGCATTGTCAGAAGATGCAAGATACGACTCATGAGCAATCATCTTGTAGACCTTCTCAATAAATTTCAATGATTCTTCTGAACCATAACGGATGTGAAGTTTTATGAGAGTATCACCAAGCCCCATAGTGCCGAGTCCTATTCTTCGTTCTCCTTCCAGCTGTGTTTTTTTGATACCCGGGAAAACATACGGGTCCATATCCACAACATTATCCTGAAGTCTTACAGCAATACGTACTGTTTTTCGAAGATCTTCAAAATCGAATGTTCCGGCATGATCAACCTCATATCCCTTGACAAATGCAGAAAGATTAATAGAACCTAAGTTACAGACACCCCAGCCCGGAAGGCCTTCTTCTCCACATGGGTTGACGCAGATGATTTTATTCCAGTAGTAGTTATTATGCATTTTGTTATATCGCTCCATAAAGACAACTCCGGGCTCTGCAGACTTCCAAGCTGCTTCTGCAATAAGATCCCAAATCTTTCTTGCTTTCACAACTTTATACACTTTGATTTTCTTTCTTTTTGCTTTCCAGCCCTCTATATCACCATCCCACATCTCATCATAATCAGGATCGTTTTTATCAGGAAAAATAAGCGGCCAATCTTCATCTTTTTTGACAGCCTCCATAAAAGAGTCTGAGACAGCTACCGATAGATTTGCCCCGTTTATTCGTGAAAGATCTTGCTTTACCGTAATAAACTCCTCAATATCAGGATGCCAATCCCAAAGCATAAGCATAAGTGCTCCTCGACGGGTTCCACCCTGTTGAATAATATCTTTTGTTGCAAGTGAAAAAATCTCTGCCCAGTTGCAAGGCCCCGAAGAAAACCCATTGACTTTTTCAACACGGGCACCCCGTGGACGAAGCGTAGATAGATTAATTCCGACGCCGCCTCCCCGAGCCATAATCTCAATCATCTCTCCCAAAGTATTCAAAATTCCTCCCCGGGAATCTTTCGGTGACGGAATCACAAAACAGTTATAAAAAGTTACCGAATACCCTGTTCCAGCTCCTGCAAGAATGCGGCCACCAGGGACATACTTAAAATCCTCCATTGCGTTATAGAATGCATCAGCCCATTTTTTGCGCTGTGAAGGCTTCTCCTGCTCGGCAATAGCATTGGCGATGCGACGCCACATTTCATCCGGTTGAACCTCAACTGGATTGCCTTTTATGTCTTTAAGAGAGTATCTATCTAAAAATACTTTCTCTGAAACACCTGTCAGTTTCATAATAGTTGTATCTAATTTATAATATTTGGACTTCTCATGAGCATTATGAGAGCTTCCTGAGCTCTAATTCAAACTCCTCAACATCAACAAACCTACGGAACACTGAAGCAAACCGTATATATGCCACTTTGTCAATGTTTTTAAGTTGGTATGCCACCATGCTCCCAATTTCGCTACTGCTTACTTCTGTCTTTCCTGCTTGTGTAATATCCTGCTCTATCTGATTCACAATATCTTCTACCTGATCTGCCGTTACCGTCGTCTTCCCTACTGCTTTAAAGATTCCGCTCATAAGTTTTTTCCTATCAAATCGTTCTCTACGCAAGTCTCTTTTGATAACCAGTATCGGCAACTCCTCTATCCTCTCATAAGTTGTAAACCTCTTTTTACAGTGAGGACAGGATCTGCGCCTTCTGATAGCCGTTCTGTTCTCTGAAACGCGCGTTTCAATCACTTCAGTATTTGTGTGTTGACAAAAAAGACACTTCATAGGTACAATCTTCAATAGCTTTACTCTGTCTGCCTGTAAACTCCTAATCACAATTCTTCATATCTTGGGTGCATTACAAATGTATACCACTATCTGTAGTATTGCAAGCTTATTTAATATATCAAAATATATCAATAAATTGTGTAATAATTTGCTAAAAAACCTGTAATAATTTTCTAATCTTTTTATGTATTTCTTGAACAGATTTACACACTCAGAACATTGGGAAAATACATCTGTATCTCTGCTTATAGGTTATTCGGAATGGGTTGATGTAAAAATCTGTGCGATATAGTGCAAAGAAGATTTTTGCAACTCTTACATTTTAAATATGTAAAGCGGGAAATATGAGGGATTAGACTTGTAGCTGTTTTTTTGTTGTTGTAAGGCTCCTTTTAGCATCAGGCCTTTTCATATATTCAACTCTTAAGATTGTCATGAAGCCCAAATTATGGACTAATTTTAATTAAACAAATAGTAAAGTAACCCTAAGATGTATCCCTGTTATAATACTAATATGAAAAAGTATATTATTGACACAAATCTGTTCTTTAATATGGAGGCTTCTATGGGTCTGGGAGAGACAACTGCCGATATTGTAAAAACCTTAGTCGGGGCAGTGCAGAAAGCCGGTGAAAATGAGCTTGAAATCGTCGTGCCTCCTACAATAGTCCAGGAAATCACATCATTTTTTGACACTCCTGACGACCCCTTGCTAAAATTATTATTTGGCTCCATTACAGTCAAATCTCCCGGTACGTCAGAACAATCTGTTTCTGCTTCAATTTTTGAGCAGCTTATTGATGATTATAGAAGCAGAGCCTACCGTGCTATGAAAGTGGCTGAAGAAGAGGTAACTAACACCGCTCAGATGTTCATGGGAAAAGAAGTTCTTCCTCAAAAAGAATTTCAAATGGCTTGCGGTAAGATACTAACAAAGCTTCGTGACAGATATCGTAATGCTACCCGCACAGGAACAATTGACAGTAAAGCTGATTTTGATCTTATTATGCTTGCTAAAGAGCAGGATGGATACCTGGTAACGACCGATGAAGGAGTCACATACTGGGCTCGTTTATTGGGTGTGAAGGAGATGCCTTCTTCTGTCTTCGGAAAAAAGATGCAAGAGTATCTTTAACCTCATCAATCTTATTCTCTTCTTGTGGCTTCATAGTAATCTTTGCCGGGATATCTTCACCGTCCTCCTCATCCGGAATAAGGTATGACAATACATTTATCAACCGATCAGTAAGACCAAGCTGAGGTTTTTCCTGATACACAATGTGCTCTGCCAGAATCTTCATAACATCTTTTTTTATACGGTCTTTTGGGATAACAAGATAAGCATGCATATAATATGGTGGCTGTGTCACAATAGTCAAAATCGTAAAATTAAACCGCTCAGTAAAGTAAAAATGAGAGAGGACATCCCATTTCAGTGTGATTCCCGCCGTCTCAATGCCGAACTTCGTAATCCGGTTCTCCACCTGTGGTGGCGGGGTAATAGTCAGGATATAGAAAAGGAACAAAACTGACCAGATCGGAATAATGAGGATTCGATCTCCTAAGAAAAAAATGATAGCTGTTAGAAGAAGAGCTACAGCAATGTAAAACCTTAGCACATATTTACTTCTTTTTTTATATGCACGAAGCGGTGCTTTCCAACCATAAAGAACCTGAGGATTCATTGATGGAGGCAGGGGTGTCGCTTGCTGAAATATTGCTTCTTGCTGTTGTGGCATATCATCATTGTTCTATGTTTTCAAAGGAATGTCAAGTTATACTGGTGCTCTACAGCAATTGTAATATTTCACGAGTATTAAAAGAAAAATTTGATAATTATGTTAACATACCGTAAGAAATGAACTCAAATCTTGCTCTTTGCTATCTGAGAAACTATAATGAGTTTGTCACAATTTGTGCACTATATTATGCTGAAAAATGCTTTACAAAAACTGGTGGGAGGAAAAACTGACTTCGAGACTTATACATTGCTCCGCATGCAGGCAAAAACATACCGCTTGGTAAAGAATTATGTCTCTCCTATTTTGACAAAGCACAAATTATCTACCTTGGATTGGAGTTTGCTCGGATTGCTGAAAGAATATCCCAAGGGTTGTCGGTTTATTCAAATCTCTCAGAAGATGGGTGTAGAGCCTCCATTCATAACAGAGCTTGTTTCTTCTATTAAAAAAAATAAGTTAATAAAGACTGAAAATGACCTGGAAGATAAGCGGGCAAAAATTTTGATACTCACAAAAAAAGGAGAAGAACTTGTAGACTCTCTGGAAAAACAGATTCAGGAACGTTTGGTTAATTTACTGAATGATGTCTCTTCATCAGACTTTACCGGATACATCAATGTAATGAACCACCTATCAAAGAAGATTGAGGAAAAAGAACTTCAGATGTAATTACACCTGTATTGCGTTGCGCAGAAATACTTCTAATGCGCATTTAGTTTCTCTGCCAGACGATTTTGCTCCTCTGCCAGTGCGGTATCTTCTTTAACCCATGATTTTTCTTCCTCCGTCAGCCACTGATTTGCTTCCATTCTCTGAAGAATTTGTGAAAAGCGGGATATCCTAATGCTGAGGATTTCGTTAATACGATCGATATCTGATTTATTCTGTGAATATAAATCGTTATAGGTTTTTAATTGTTCCCATCCGGGTTGTATTTTTTTAAGCCTTGAGAGACCATCTTTCCAACTTAAGATCTCCGATTGAGAGTAATCAGGCGGGACATAGCCAGCCAGATGCTGCACTACAACCTGTACCGGACAATTATTAAGTTCACCGACAAAAGTAGAAACACCCATCTCATCATAATCCTTGTTTAATAAGAACTCAGCGGCGCCTGGTTGTTCCATAAACGCATCATATAGCTCTTCTGCATCATAGTACCCTATCATTGGAAACTCTCCATACACGGTATTTGAATAGTGAGCATCATTCATAGCATCTTTCATCGAATAACCGCTATGAGGAGCATCTGAATCAAACTCATTGTATTTCAACATTACTTCTGCCCGGTATTTTGCTGATAGCTCAAGTTTCGGTTGATATTTTAGCTCTGAAAGACCGTTTTCCCGACGCTTCCGGTTTAAGAGTGAGACAAACTCATCTATATCGAAAAGCGATTTGTTTTCCGTATCAAAATCGTGAGTAGGATCGCGCCATCTGTTGGCAAACTCCTGCTCTTGTTTTTCGTATGGGATATAAAATTGAATATCATGTATCGAGACCAGACCTATCTGCCGCGAATCCATACTGATTTTTCTATTATCTCCCAACACGAACAAGTTGCCTTCAGGGATAGTAATCACTTCACAATCCTGTATTTCTTTTCCTCCGAATGTTGAGCGTGGTTTGTATGTATAGGGTTCTTCCACCCGTTTGCCGTTTACGTAAACAAAACCGTCACGAATCTGTACTGCGTCTCCTTCAACTGCAACGACGCGCTTTACAAAGCCGCTTGAATCCTTATGCTGCTTCTCCAATTCCTTGTGCGTTTCATTATTCTCAAAAACAACAATATCACCTCGTTCAATCTTCTGTGGAATAAACTTTTGAACACGTTCATCGTAATAAAAGCGCTGAAATGGCACATATCCTTCTTCAGGAAGTGTCGGCAGCATGGAAGCTCCCGATACCGGCACCTGTACATTGAGCACTCCAATCATCTGTAAGGCAAACCATCCCACAAATACAAACGCAGCAAAGAATATAAGCTGCAATAGCATCCCAACAAACTTCAGTGGCCAGATAATCAGTGCATTTATAAATGAGTTATCGTCTTTAGACATGATAAAATGATGAATAGTTTAGTATTTACCTACTATTGTACCTCAATGTCGAAAGAGAGAAACACCACTATTGATTTTATGAGGGGACTTGCCATCTTCCTCATGATTCTTATTCATGTAACTGCTCATTTTTTGCAGGACAAGACAGTATACCTATTGTGGGATTATACCCATTTTGCCGTTCCTCTCTTTATATTTTGTTCTGCATACCTCTCTTTTACAGGTAAAGAACATAAACTTACATTCCCTTCAGTTATTTCCCGTGTAGGACGGTTATTGCGACCTTATTACATCTTCCTTCTTATATATTTCAGTTATATTTTTCTCATAAAACAGGATCAGCTGCCCATGCAAGTAATACTGGATAAAGTTTTTTTATTAAATGCAAAAAGCGCTGACTTGGAATGGCTCGTTGTGTTATTTCTATCTTTTATACTGCTTTTCCCACTCATTCAACATGCGGCAAAAAAACCGCTGTTCCTTTTTGTACTGGGAATTATGTCAGGAGGATCGGCAATATATTTGCTCTTTGCGGACATCCCTATTCCGTTCAGACATATGATGTGGCTGCCGTGGATATTTTACATTGTTATGGTCTATTCTCTTGTCCAGGAAAAAAAGTCGAAGTGGTTTATTCCGGTAGTTATTCTGTTCTCTGCAATAGTTTTCATTGTGTCTCGTAGCTCCCTTATGTCCTCCGGAGAATCTCTTACTCTTACACATAATAAATATCCACCAAACATTTTTTATCTTTCATACGGAGTTTTTTGGACATTTTTTCTTTACTGGATTCATCCCAAATTACATATCCCGAAATACATTGATACATTATTTTCTTTTTTCAGCAGATACTCCTATCCCATCTTCTTTATTCATTTTCTTATCATATATATATTTCTAGATTTTGTTCCGTTTAGAAAACTACAATGGTGGGGTTTTCTTATTATTGTTTTAATCCTAACTATCTCCGGTCAACTTATCCTAAATAAGATAAATGCCATTAAAAGATCTTTCCCCCTGTTCCGCCAACATAACTCATAAGTGCCTCCGCATAAAATATGTGATCATTTATCAGCTATGGAACTTCTTCAAAGTAAACACCAGCATGTCGTTCACCATATTAAGCTCAGATAGTAAGAATAAAGTACGTCAGTTTCCTACAGAAGCAGAATATGTTTTTATGTGAAAAGAAGTGAATTAAATAGAATAATCCTTATTTCTTCTCAATATTAAAGAAAGAAAAGCTGCTTTGCGGAATAGAAAGTCGCCCCGGGGCACGAAGATTAAAGGCTTTCTTAAATTCTGCACCGTTTAACGTAACGCCGTTGATTGTTACCCCGTTCGTGTTCCCGTCACCTTGACTAACTGAAACACTATTTGCACTGGAAACACCTCCATATTTCCCGGCAACATCCCGAAGTTCAGCCATACTATACGGATTGCCTGACCAACAGGTAGAGACAGGTGAGATGCGCCCAACCTCTTCAGATGTTCCGAATTTCAAAACCAGCCCGGCATTTACGATATCCGCCATCTCTTCTGGTGAAAGCCATGGATTAGATC
>Ga0210057_1011159_pt1 | contig 10001 bp, 6 predicted proteins | sample CryGeyCG2114_010_2_FD_183968 | JGI IMG/M metagenome (GOLD analysis project Ga0210057, IMG submission 183968) | Groundwater microbial communities from aquifer - Crystal Geyser CG10_big_fil_rev_8/21/14_0.10 (SPAdes) (version 2) | ecosystem: Environmental > Aquatic > Deep subsurface > Groundwater ...
GTACCAGCCTTTAACAGACGCGTTTGATTATGCCTATTCCATGGGCGTAATTTCCGTGGCTTCATCGGGAAACGACGATCATGATGTGGCCAACAATACTCCGGCGAACATTGATTCCGTGATTTCCGTGGGAAACTATAATTCATATAATTCAAGAAACAGTTCCAGCAACTACGGCAGTACGCTGGACGCCTCTGCCCCGGGAACATACATTATTTCCCTTTTAAGCGCCGGCAGTTATTTTGACCAACACTACCAAGATTACGTGTACAATGGGCATTTGATTATTTCCGGAACATCCATGGCCTCGCCGCATATCACCGGCATATTGGCCGGGGTTAAATCCTCTGCCACAGTGGATTTAACTCCAAAGAGAGCGCGCCAACTTTTGCGCCTGGCCGAAAAAGACGATGAATATTTTACCGTGGAATTCGGCTATGGCCGGGTGGACGAAAAGAAGTTGTTTGATTTGCGAGACGCGGTTTTACCAACTGTTAATATCGCCTCCCCGCAGAACGAAGCTACTGTTTCCGGCGCCAGCGCGGTGCAGGCGGATATTTCCGGCGATTACAGCCTAAGTTCTGTTACAGCCTCCGGCAGCAGCGCGGACAAATACATTCCCGCGCAAACTATCTGCGTTGGCGCGATTTTTTCCGGCTGTACTTTAGACGCCACAGCGCTGAAAGAAAACGAAAGCCATGCTATTGAAATCCGGCTGAAAGATGAAAACGGAAACGTGCTGGCCCGCGACGCGGTGGTGGTTATGGTTGATAATTTGCAATTAAATTTATCTGATCAAAAATCCGTCTACGGAAAAAATGACGTTATATCCTTACAATACTCGGTAGAACCCAACGGCCGGGAAGTGGCTTACCGGGTGGTGGCGGAACCCGCGGGCGGAGAAGGCGACGGAATTAGCATTATTGCCGGCAGTAACAGCGGCCCAATTGAAGGAAGCGCGGAAGTCCGAACTAGCCTATTCCCCGGCTCCGGCGAGTACAAAATTGTTTTAGAAGCGGATTATCAAGATTCCGCGGGCGCGCTTAATACGGTCACAGAAGAAAAAAACATCTATGTTGACCGCGGGCTGAAGGATAATTTTCCTGTTTACTACGATGCCAGCCGGATGATTGGCGATATTGCGCCGGTGCAAATTCTGAATCTGGATAAAACCGATGATACCCGTGAAATATATTCGCCGAAAAGCGAATGTGTACCCTACGGCGGCGGGTGGTACTCGTGCGCCTATGAATCTGAATTATGGCAAGTGAATGCCAACGGCCAATTAAGAGACATTATGCCGGACATTGGGCTGGAAAATTCTCTTACCGGCTATGGGCATTATATTTTAGGCAACGCCAGCCCGGACAATGGCGCTATGGCCATCAAACTTTATAATATCGCCCGCGAAGAAGATGGTATGGGCGGCGGCTATACATACGCGGACAAAGGCACAATAGCCAGCCTGTCGAGCGACAACAATCTTGACTGGCAATATGAACTGGAAGACGCGTTCGACCCATGGGAAGACGAAACAATGATGCTGGCCGCGGACATGGATTCGGACAAGCAAAGCGAGTACGTTTTTATGCGGCAAAAAACCTGGCTGGACGGCCAGTTTGCCAAAATTTACATATTAGATGCAGAGGGCAATCTTTTGAACAGTTTTAATTCTTCCGACAAGCAGGATGACAGAATAACCACCAGCATGATTGTGGGCAATTTCGACGCCAACGCGGACACCAAAGAAATCCTCACAACCAGCATCATCCCGGATTGCGACGACTACTACGGCTGCAGCTATACCCCGGCCCTGGAATATTTAATGCGCGCGTTTGACGCGAACGGAACGCTTTTATGGGAAAAATCAATCCCCGGAAGCGACGGAACATACACCTACAGCCTGGAAGACGGGCCTTACTCCGTTGATGTTGACAACAACGGCATTGATGAAATAGTGGCGCTGGAATCGAAGTATGGCAATGGTGTTTACAGCCTGCCGGTTAATGTGTATTCAAATGAGGGAGAATTGCTAGGCTCGTACGAAACAAATGACAACTACAACTACGGCTGGAACGAAAATATCGCGTTCGGCGATATTGACGGCGATGAAAAAACAGACGCCTTGGTTACAAATGGAATATATTACACCGCGCTGACGCTTGATAATGGCAAAGAAATATTCGCCAAAGAAATTTCCGAACCAAAATTCGGAAAAAGCCATATTATAATTTTCCAAGCCGCTATCGCGGATTTTAACAGCGACGATAAAGCGGAAATCATGCTCGCCACCTCCAGCCGGTACGGCGCCGCTTTCGGAGACCCGATTCCAAAATCATTCCGCTTGTTCGACAATAAAGGCGATGAGATTACCAATGAGCAGTTCCCAAAAATATACCCTTCATTGAGAAATGACGCCGGGAATGATATTGATGCTTACGACGGCCTAAGCATTATCTTGCCGCAGATAGCGGATTTTGATAATGACGGCGTGATTGACATTGTCTTCCAAACCCTGACAGTTGAAGGATTTGAAAACACTTATTACGCCACCGAAGCCGGCGGAAACCCCAATTCCATCCAAGCGGACGGAAGTTATGGGCTGAACCCGGGCCGCACCGGCCATTACGAGCCCCTGGTTATAACCGTGCCAATTCCGGACAATGGCCTCAATGCCGCGCCCCGGGACGAGAGCGCGCTGATTTCCTGGAATCAAGATCAATCAGCGCCGGAAGATATTGCGGGATACAATGTCTACCAGTCATTAAGCTATGACGCTTTTGAAGATGAGCCGATAAACAAGAAGCTAATTGAAGAAAATGAATACGAAGTAAAAAAGCTTGCTAACTGGACAACTTATTATTTTGCCATTACAGCGGTTGACAAAGACGGCCGCGAAAGCGAGTTTTCCGACGCAACTATAGTTACCCCCTACCCGGGTCCGTATATGCAATTTGGCGAAGAAAAAGAAATAGCGGAACTTGAACAATTTCGCAATATGGCAATTTCTGATAATAAATTAGCCTGGGTAGAATATTCAAGTATTTCCAATACTTCTGGCATTTATATTTATGACGCAAAAACAGGCGAAAAAAGCGCAATTACTTCTAATTTAGAAGAATCCGTTTACTTCTTAGATATTAGTGGCACTACCGTAATATGGTCCCAGAATATTGGAGCTGAAGGAAAAGTGTACGCGTATAATTTAGACAAAAAGGAAAAAACAACAATATCCAATAATGTAATCAATAAGTACGCGCTGGAACCGCAAATTTTCGGTGAATACGTGGTCTGGACAAGTAGCGACGGCGACAAGAGTGAAATTTATTTGCACGATATGAAGACTGGCTTATCAAAAAGAATAAGCTCTGTCACGGGAAACCCGTACAGCCCAAAAATATCTGGAGATAATATTGTTTATAAAGTCACGGATCCTATGACCGCTATTACGGATTTGTATTTATACAATATTGATTCAAGTGAACAGTCAAAAATTGTTTCCAGCGTCGAAGGCTACCTGACTATAGATTTGTATGATTCTTATGTTGTATGGACGTCCAGCTTTATTGGTGAAGAGCGCGTTCGCTTATACGATATCAACACGAAGGAAATCAAAAAGATCGGATTTACTAATTCGTCCCAGTACCATGCGTATATCAACAATAATAAAATAGTCTGGACGGATGAAAGAGGCCATGATGCTGGCTTGCATTCAAATATCTATATGTATGACCTCAGTACTGAAAACGAATACAATATTAGCTTCAATTCTTACATAGAAAAAAATCCCGCGGTTGATGGCGGTACGATTGTATGGCTGAGATACGAAAACAACATACCCCACCTATACATGCGGAGCGCCTACACTGTTCCGGATGCTCCTCTTAATGTAACCATCGACGATGAAATTAAAAACACGGAAAAAGACACGCCGGACTTTAGGATTGACTGGGAAAATCCGTTTGACCCGTCCGGAATATACGGAATATGGTACAAGCTGGGAGATAGGCCTGAATCCGATGAGGACGGAATATTTACTGCGGAAAAGCCTTTTATTGCCATTGCCACGGAAAAGAACCAGAATTTGTATCTCTGGCTGGAAAATAATGATGGCCATAAAAACTACGAAAACAATCAAAAGGTTACACTGAAGTATAACCCCAAAGAGCAAAAGCCGGAGCCGAAACCCGAGCCGAAAAAGCAGATCCCGGTTTTCTTGATGCCGCCCGCCCCAGCGCCCACAGCCGGCGGCGAGGCCCCGAACGGATCCAGCGCTCCAAGCAATGTGCAAATATTCTCCAAAACCCCGGATGGCACCGAAGTCGCGAGCGAAAAATCCAGCATTATTGACCAAGGTAAAATAGTCGGGGAATCCATTACCTCCAATCTAACTTTGTCTAAAAATCCGTCCGCCAGCCAGACCATCAAGCTTAATACCGCCAAAACCGCAGTCGTCAAAGAAATGTCCGTGGCCCTGCCAAAGGAGACTTTGCAGGAATTTGCCAGTGTATTCGGCACAGAGGCGGAATTTAAGGTGACTGTTACAAACCAAGAGGCCGAGCAGAACCAAAAAACCGAATACGCCCGCCAAGGGCTTTATCTGGAAGGGTTTGACGTTTTTTCTATTGGCATGTCATCCGGAAAAAATATAATCAACCGGTTCGCCAACCCGGTTGAACTGACATTCGACATCAGCAGCGTTAATTTCGACAAAGCCAGCCTAAAAGTCTATTACTTCAATGAAAAGAACGGCACTTGGGCGAGAGCCGGCAACGGCGGAATTGTGGAAGGCGATAAAATTAAGGTGGCGGTGGACCATTTAACCGATTTCGGCATTGTGCGCGAATACGCGGAAAGCGGAGTGGGCGGAGCGGAAATCCCAGCAGCCGGCGAATGGCGGCAAATTATCAGCGACGCGCAGATGATTGCCTTAAGCGGGGCAAACTCCGATAATTTGAATTCTCTTATCAGCTATACCGGCAATATGAAAGATATGGATGCCCAGATATTCTGGACAGGCGCGTTCAGCGCTCCGCTTTCAAGCGAGCATAAGCTGAACACCGGGCAAATGTACGCGGTCAATAACTTTATTGTCTACGGCACCAGCGGCACGCAGAACATAGGGCAAAAGGAAAGGGCCGGCGTAATTTCTTCCTACCAAAAAGCTTACAACAAACTGCCAATAACGGTTGATGATTGGCGCGACTGCATTGCCATTGCCGCCGGCCGATGGCCTAACCAAAAAAATCCCGACACAGAAGCGCGAGCCATAGATTCTTTCCAAAAAATCTATCAGCGCGCGCCTGATATGAAAAACGCGCATGACAATGCGGCTGTAACTCTTATGGCTTATGGCGTGCGCGTCGAAGAAAGAAACCTGGATTCGGAAAAATCAAGCATTAGATTGTTTAAGAATGTTTTCCGCTATCTGCCTTCAAGTCCCACGGACTGGAACATTGTCCGCGCCATTACCTATAGCGGCGCTTCGCGGTAAAATTAATACACCCCCCCCCCCGCCACTAGGCGGGGGGTTTTGTGTATTGGCGTCATTGCGAGAAGCCATCCGACTTGTCCGCCGAAGTTTTAACGCAGGAGGAAGCCTGCCGGCGAAGGATGGCGACGCGGCAATCCCGTCAATAATGCAATAATCATAAAATGGCCATTTAATTACTGCCCGGATTTCAAAAAAAACAACACAAAAGGCGCCTCAAACTTGAGGCGCCTAAAAATATCTACGATGGACCAATCTACCGCGTTACCTGAATAGTCGCGCTTTGCTCCGCGTCGCAGGACCCGATCATGATGCGTCCGGTATCAAGCCGTTCAATGTAATAATCCGTGTTGGAGGCGGCTCCAGTGCTGGGATCAAACGGAATTCCGGTCAGATAAGTAGGAATAAGCTCGTCCGTCAAATCCACGCAGGCCGCCGCCGTAGTGGTGGCTGTGCACGTTGAGTCGCATCCGCTCGCGCCCGTACCCAAAACCTGCGCCGAAGTATAGGTGGAATCTATATCCGCCGGCATGGTTCCGTTGTTGTCAATCGAATACTGATAAATAGCGTTAAGGACGCTGTTTACGTCGCTGCGGCGCTGCGCGTTCCTGGTTTCACCCAGCTGTTTATTGGGATTAATCGCTATAATAACAATGCCCGCCAATATGGCTATGGCCGCTACCACGAGAAGAATTTCTAAAAGTGTGAAACCATGCCTGCCTCTGATGCGTGCTTTTTTGTTTAAAAACATATAATTTCCTCAATATTTATTTTTTATTATTCAACTGTGTTATTATACCATAATCAATAAAAATTTGCGATAATATGTGGATATCTATTAAAAATCACTTACTTCCTGCCAAGAAGTAATATTTATGTTGGGATTGATGTCGTCAAGGGAAATATCCACTTTGCGGACAATGTCGCCCACCGTGCCAATAGCGTTAACAGTTCTGTTTTCTCCGGTTAATATTGTAACTGTGTAGTCGCAGCTTCCATGCCCCAATATAAGGGAATCTGTACCCGCGAACAATGAAGAATCATGGATTTGCTGCAGCGCTTCTTCGGCGCAGGCATCAGCTAAAGCGCGCGCGCGCAAAGACTCGGCGCGCGCAAAGCTGGTGCGCGAGGAATTTGTGCCCAGCAAAAGCAAGGCAACGGTAATTGACACGGCCGTGGCCGCCATTATTAAAACACTCATTAAAAGTATAAACCCATTATGGCCGCAATGAGGCCGTAAAATTGAATGTTTTTTCGTAATCATATTCTTTCCTGTTATCCGGATTATAATGCGTTAAAGTAAAACTAGTTCGCAAAGCGCCAGCGGTGCCGGACCGGGTAAGGTTCTGAAAATTTAGCCCGGAAACAGTAACGCGCGAATTAGTCAGCGCCGAGACAGTTCCGCCTTCGGTAATCCGCATGGTATTGCCGATTAAGTCGAATACCGTGGGGTCTGCTCCAGCGCTCACAACATCCAGCGTTAAAGACGAACTACTGCTGCCAGGCGCGGGCGAAGTTATGGCTTCAGCATTGCGGATGGTCTGCCCAATTAGGCTCGCCGCCTGCGCGCCCTGCTGTTCTATCTCCAAAATTGTCTGGCTTTTGACGCGCGCTTCCAGCACAATGGAAAAAAGCACGGAAACGGAAACCAGCATTGTCCCGGCCAAGCTTACGTACAAAAGTATTTCGACTAAAGTGAATCCATATCGGTTGTGCGTGTTTTTTTTCATAATGACTAAGGCGCGCAGCAGCAAGTATCAGCCGAGGAGCCGCCGGTGCAGTACGCGTCTCCGCCGGATTCATGTGTTTCGCCAAAACTGCCGCATTGGGCGGAATTCTGGCGGCATGCGCCGGCGCTGTAATCCAAAGATACGCAATAAGACGAACAATCCTCAATTGCGGCCGCGGCCTGCCAATCGGTAAAATACGTGACCGCGCTCACCTCGCCGGCGCGCTGGAGATTCTGCTGCCAGGAAACCGTGCTCTGCGCCTGCTTACGGCTGGAGTCAATGGCGCTGATGTCAATCACGCGCGTAAATTCTCCCACCGCGTCCGAAGTTCCAAAAAAAGTCCAAACTTCGGAAACTATCTTCAATCCGTGGCTGCCGTCGGCCAGATTATCGAATGACGCGTCCCTAATATTGCGGACCGCCTCCAGCCCTTCTTCCGCTAAAAGCACCGCCTGGGAGCGCCGAGCGGCTAAAGCGGACGATTCTTCCCCGTAAAGCATAATGCCGACCAGCGATGCCGTGGCCAGCGCGAAAATCGCGGCTGCCAACAGCGCTTCAATCAAGGAAAAGCCTTCCTTATATTTTTGATTATTGCAACAGCGCATTTATAAAAATTAATACTGAACCATGCCATGAACATAAAGCCCCACTTGCCTGGTTTTGTTGTTGGCCGAGGTTAGGGTGGTAGTTCCGGTTAAGCCGGGCTGGCCGGTAAATTTGGCAAAAACAACCTCATCCACTCCGGTAACTTTGATGCTGCCGGCCATGTCAAACACTTCATCATACGATTCATCCCTTTCGGCATAGCTCGTTCCCTTGAACACAGCCACGGTGCTGGTGGCCGCGTACGCGCCCCAGCTGGAATCACCGGCTGAAGACTGGGAAAGCGCCTGGGCGCGCCGATACGACTGCGCCAGCATAGCGGCCGCGATATCCAAGTCATTGCTATTTAAAAAGCCATTCTGCACGGGAATAGCGATTGACGCCAAAATGCCGAAAAGCGCCAGCACCAGCATCATTTCTATCAAGGTAAAGCCCGCGCTCCTTTGATGGTGGGCTGATTCTTTCTTTAAAACGCCATCGCCTTTGGAACATGTTTGACGGTTTTGCAGTGCGTAAAAATAGCGCATAGATATTATTGATGAACCCCCTGCAGCAAGCTGTAAATCGGCAGAATAACAGCCACGGCCACGCCCACCACTCCTATCCAGATGATAATAAGCAAAATCGGCTCTATCAAAGTGGAAAGATTTTTGGTGGTATTGTCTATTTTCTCTTCGTACATATTGCCGATCTTTTTCAACACTTCTGAAAGTTTTCCTGTTTTCTCGCCGGAAACAATAAGATGCTGAACCGGAACCGGAATCAAAGAATTGATGCTCGGGCTCATGGAAAAGCTCTGGCGCAAGGAAATGCCTTCGTCCACCCGCGCCGCCAAAAATTTATATAATGACGAATAATTTTCAAACGTAGACGTGTAGGAAACTGATTTTAAAACGTACACGATCGGCAGTCCCGCCTCCAGCAAAGTTCCGAACACATAGCCAAAGCGCGCCAGCTCTATCTGCTGGATAAGCTTTTTGATCGGCGGAATGAAAAAAAGGATTTTCTGCCCGATTTTTTTGGTCCGGGAAAAGAAAAAAATAAAATACATCAAAGCGGTAAACCCAACCACAAAGCTAGGCACGGCCACGGCGCCGTACGCGCGGAAAAAATCGCCGACCGCGATAAGTATTTTTGTTATCAGCGGCAAATCCACTTGTAGGCGGGCAAACACCTCGGTTAAGCGGGGCAAAATAAACCAAGCAATGCCGATCGCGATTACAAAAGTAATCACCAAAACCAACACCGGATACATCATGGCGCTTTGTATTTTTGATTTAAACATTCTTTCCTTGGAGCGCTGCAAAGAAACAACTTTAAGATTCTCCGCCAAGCGGCCGGATTTTTCCCCGGCCCGGATAATGGCCACCACATGCTCGTCCGCAATCCTTGTTCGATGCAAAGTGCGCCAAAACGACGAGCCTTCTCCGATATCTTCAATCATAAAATCAACCACGCGCTTCATGGATCTGGAACGAACTTCTGATTTTATGGAACGCAGGGCCGCCAAAATATCCATGCCGGATTCAACCAGCATGGATACGTTTTCCAGGAGATAATCCCGCTCCCCGGACGCGCCCCAGCGGGCGAATAATGATATTGATTTTTTCTTTTCCATACTAAAATTTTCTGGCCGCGCTTATCAGCTTTTGGGGACAGCATCCGATTCCGGCGGCTGGGCCACGCGCAACAGCTCGCGGACAGTGGTTATGCCGCTTTTAACTTTTTCCACGCCGTCTTCAAATAAAGATATGCTTCCTTGGGAGTGAGCCATTTCCCATATCTGCCTGGTGGAAGGATTTTTTAGAATTAAATCATTTACCTGGCTAGTAATCTCAATAAATTCATAAATCGCGGTCCGGCCTTTGTATCCGGTATGGGCGCAGGTTGAGCATCCTTTACCGCGATACAAAAGATTGGTGTCATTAAAATATTTGGCTGATTCCCTGTTGATTTTGGCAATTTCCTCCCGGGGAACGTCCTCGCTCACGCGGCAGTGGTCGCAAATTTTACGCACCAAGCGCTGGGCGATAATAAGCTCCAAAGTGGAGGCCATCAAAAATGGCTCCACTTCCATATCCAAAAGGCGCGGTATGGTGGTGGCCGCGTCATTGGCATGAAAGGTGGAAAGCAAAAGATGCCCGGTTAAAGCGGCATTAACCGCGATTTCGGCGGTT
>Ga0210057_1011161_pt1 | contig 10000 bp, 10 predicted proteins | sample CryGeyCG2114_010_2_FD_183968 | JGI IMG/M metagenome (GOLD analysis project Ga0210057, IMG submission 183968) | Groundwater microbial communities from aquifer - Crystal Geyser CG10_big_fil_rev_8/21/14_0.10 (SPAdes) (version 2) | ecosystem: Environmental > Aquatic > Deep subsurface > Groundwater ...
CTGCCGAGAATTTCCAAATATCATCGAGGCTGCGTCCGCTTAGGGACTTCTTTCTTATACTTTTCTTTGTGGGCTTGGGGGCCAATATGCTTCTTGGAATAACGCCCGAACTTGTGACTTCCGCCATCGTCCTCTCGTTTTTTGTCTTAATCGGCAATCCGATCATTATTTTTATCGTGATGTCCGTAATGGGTTACCGCGCGAGGACGGCGTTTCTCTCCGGTCTCACTTTTGCCCAGGTATCGGAGTTTAGTTTTATTGTTGTCGCTTTAGGCGGCAGGCTTGGTCACTTGAATCTTCCCGAGATGTCTCTCGTAACCCTCATCGGCATAATTACCATCTTTATCTCTTCTTACTTTATCCATTATGGCGACAGAATTTATGAATTTATGAAGCCCGGGGTGAAGTTCTTAGAAAAGAGAAAGGGATTATTAGAAGAATTTGGCGAAGAAACTAATTTGAAAAACCATCTGGTTTTGGTTGGCGTGCACCGGATGGGGCAGGCGATATTAAAGGCTCTTTCTAATTCTACCAGGGACTTTGTGGCCGTGGACTTCGACCCAGTAATTGTGAAACACTTACGCGAGCATAATTTGCCCGTTTTCTACGGAGACGTAACCGAGGAAGCTGTTCAGGAGTCCGTGGGATTGGATAAGGCGCATGTGGTAATTTCCACCGTGCCCGACCTTAAAGATAATTTAGCGCTTTTGGAGGCGGTGCGTCGTCGCAACACCAAAGCCAAAATTATTTTGACCGCTGAAAGCGAGAGAGAGGGGGAAGAATTATATAAAGAAGGCGCCGACTACGTTATCTTGCCTCATTTTCTGGGCGGTAGAGAATTAATGGAGATAATAGACAAAGATCACAGCTTTGCTAATTTAGAAAAACTAAAGAGGCGTGACCTCGACTTAATAGGAGGTAACTTAACTTAAAATATCGTGCTACATAAAAATTGCTTTATATTAATAAGGAATGATAAAATGTGATAGATAATAAAGCAGTTGTTAATAGGAATATAAACGAAAGGTCGTTTAAAATATTAACTTTATACTTTTATGCAGCAATGCCTGATTAATAATAGCTCTTTGAGTTTTTTCAGAGCCGCTTCTGGGGTTTTAGCTTTAGTCGCTTTTTTGGTTCAAAGTCAATGGTTGGTTTTGGTAACGGCTCTTTTGGTAGCTTCGGGCGCTTTTTCTACGCAGTCTAATGCCCTTTATCAATTTCACGCTTTGGTTTTGGGAAAGTTATTAAAGGAGAGATCGGAACCAGTTCCGAAAGATTCAGGAGAATTAAAATTTACCTCTGGTTTTGCAGGAGGTTTGTTTCTTGTTGGTTTTTTGCTCCTCTATTTCGGAAAATTTACCGGTTTTGCCTGGGGTTTAATTTTAATAACATCATTCTTGATGTTTTTAGCTTGTTTTACTGGCGTTTGCATAGCCTCTTTGATGTATGCGGGATTTAAGGTGGTCTTTAAGAGATAAGAAGAGTGGGAAAAGAAGAAAAAATTTCAAAAAAAATAGGAGAGCTTGGATATGTTGACGAAAATTGCTGGTTAGCCAAAACTCTTGGTTATCCTCCAGGCAAGCGTTGTGAGCGTTGTGAATTAAAATTCAGCGATTGCCTGTTTTTTCGGTATCTAAAAATCAGCTTGGGCTTAACCATTTTTCTGTTCATCCTTTCTTTTTTAATTGAAGGAGAAATTTCAAAATTGGTAGTTATTTCTGTTTTTGTTTTAGTTATTGTTTATGGTCGCTTTTTTAACAAAACCACCAATGAACTTATTGAAGCTTATTTTATCCAAAGAAAAGCCAGAGTTGAACTAGAAGAGCTGGACAAAGCAAAAGACCAATTCATTCTTACCACTCAACACCACTTAAGAACGCCGCTCACTGTCATTAAAGGATATATTGGCGTGCTCAAAGACTTACCTTCTTTGCCTGGCGAAGCGGTATCGGCAGTCAATAAAATTGACAATCATGCAGATGATTTGGCCAAGTTTATCAACGACTTGCTTCAAATAACAGAAGTTGAAATAACCAAAAAAGACGAAACTAAAAGTGATTAAAACAGTTTTGTTTGTTGCGGTTTATGTTCGGTTTCCTCCAGCGCTTCTTCTTTAGCCGATTTCTCTTTAAGAAACTTTTCGTATTTTTTGAGGATTGCAGGCAGTCTTACGAAGCTTTTTTTCAATTCTTCTTTAACGGTCGTGGAGCGCAGTGCCGCCGCCGGGTGGTAAAGAGGAACGATAAGATTGTTTTTCCACCAGAAGACTTTTCCTTGGTCGCGCGATATCAAAGCACTCGGCAGGAAGAAGTTCATAGAAAATCTTCCCAGAGTAGCGATAATTTTGGGGTTAATGATTTCTACTTGCTTCATTAGATAGGGAGAGTAAGCGGCGATTTCCTCTGGAAAAGGGTCGCGATTCTCCGGCGGACGGCGCTTAACGATGTTGGTTATATAAACATCTTCTCTTTTCCAGCCAAGACCATTCATGAGCTCCGTAAGTAGTCGTCCGGCCCGGCCGACAAACGGCCGCCCCTCCAAATTTTCATAGTAACCTGGAGCTTCCCCGATAAACACTATCTCTGCGTCAGGACTGCCTTCTCCGAAAACTAGGTTAGACTCCTGAAGAGGTAAGGATTTATTTTCTTCTATCTCCTGTCTTAGATTATGGAGCGCCTCTTCTTTTGGGCTATAATTAGTTAGTGGCATTTATTTATCTTACTACAAGATTCATTTATCGACTTAGGGAATTCTTAGAACACTGGTACGTGGGCGGTTTTATGGCGATAAGCCGTCAAGCGGTTTCACTTTTAGAACAGCTTGACAGGACTTTCGCGCTACAGGTTACCTTGCGATACATTTTTGAGCCACTTTATCAGGACAGGACCGTACTGGGGCACATATTAGGATTTATATTTAGAAGCGTACGCATTCTTTTGGCCCTTGTGATATACGTCGTCGTGTTGGCCGTTTTCACAATCATCTACTTTGCTTGGTCAATACTCTTGCCTTACGCGCTTTATCGGACGGCAGCCGCCTTTAATCTTATTAATACAATCTCACTATGGAACCTGTAAAAGAATTTTACTTCAAAGAGCCGTTACTGGAAATGCCAATGGTCTCCCGGAAAGCAATTAGTTTTATAACTGCCGTCTGGTCGGTAATTTTAGTTGCCGCAGCGGCTACGTTTCTCTTATCCGGGACAGCAAAACTTTTCTGGCCAGGTTTGCTTATATCGTTATATCTTACACACAGATTGTTTCACTTTAATGATGCTAAACTGCTCCTTTCTAAAGTTCCTTTATCGGGGAAAATTAATACCGCCGATTATTTAAACAGGCAGTCCGTTAAAGCAATTACCCTTGCCTCTGATAGGTCTTTACTTTTCGGAGGAGATTTTTCTCTGCATCTTATAAGTGAATTGTCTCAATCTAAAGAGGTGCGCGAGGCTCTTTTGAGACTAGATGTCAATTACGATGAGTTTAGAGAAAAACTTGGCGAGCATTTAAAGAAGAGCGTATCCGAAACAAAACAGAGCCACAATGACATTATTTTAAAAATTAGAAATTTAGCCCTATCCGCCATAAACCTAAGTCTTAAAGGAGGGGGCAAGTATGTGGACGATTCCGATTTATTTGCCGCCATAGGCGACTTAAAAGAAGAATCCGTGGAGAAGATATTCAATCTTTTTCAGATTGATTCGGATAATTTAGAAAGAGCGTTAATTTTTGGCAGATTCCGCCGTCGTTTTTTCTGGCACAGATTGCCGACTAGTTTGGGCGGTTTCGTAAATCAGCCTTACAAGCTGAGACACAGAATTATGAATCGTGCTTGGACGGCGAGGCCAACTCCCATGTTAGATCTCTTCGGCGTTGATTTCACCGACATGGCGCGCGCCAGCATGGCCGGTTTCTTGGTCGGGCATGAAAAAGAATATGACAGGATTTTGGACATCCTTTCCCGCCCTAACCAACCTAACGCGCTCTTGATTGGCGAGGCTGGCGCCGGCAAAGAGGCCCTTGTTGGGCACTTAGCTTACGAGATTATTCATGATAAAGTGCCCCCGCAGCTTTTTGATAAAAGATTGGTGACGCTGGATCTTAATTCTCTTTTAGCGGGGGCGGATGTTCCAGAACAACAAGCAAGAATAAAAAAGATTTTTGAGGAAATAAACAGGGCCGGGAATATTATTCTCTATATACCGGATATACACAATCTTTCGCGTACCGCTGGCCGATACGAGTTAAATATTATAAACACAATTATACCCTTCATTCTTTCTAATGACTTTCCTACGATTGGCTCGACGTATCCCAAAGAGTCTAAACAGTTTATAGAGAGTCAGAGTTCTTTCGCTCAAGCCTTCCAATTTATTCAGGTTGATGAAATTACTCCGAGCGAAGCGGAACTCGTGCTCACTTACGATAGCCTGATACTTGAGGAACAGTACAAAGTTAAAATTACCTACGGCGCTATTAAGAAAGCGGTTGAGGTAGCTTATAAATATTTTAGGCAGAGACTCTTACCGTCTTCCGCTGATGATCTTTTGAAGGAAGCCTTGGCCGAAGCGGCTCACTGCGGCGATAAAGCTTTGTCTGCCGATGATATCATTGCTATTGCTGAAAAAAGGACTAATGTGCCGCTAAAGGAGGCTGGTTATAAAGAACGGGAGAAACTTCTTCACTTGGAAGAGTTAATCCACGAGAGATTAATTGACCAAGAAGCGGCGGTTTCGGCCGTTTCCAAAATTCTGCGCGAGTATCGCAGCGGTTTGGCGAGCGGCAAGGGACCAATTGGCAGCTTTCTCTTCGTCGGGCCTACGGGCGTTGGTAAAACGGAGCTCTCTAAAATTTTAGCCAAAATTCAATTCGGGTCGGAAGATATGATGGTTAGGTTTGATATGTCGGAATATCAAGATAAGGCGAGTTTCTACAGGTTTATCGGTTCGCCTGACGGCGAGATCACAGGGGCGCTCACGGATGCGGTACTGCAGAAACCTTACGCCCTAATATTGCTTGATGAATTTGAGAAAGCCCATCCTGACGTTTTGAATCTATTTCTTCAAGTTTTTGACGATGGGCGGCTAACCGACAACTTGGGGAGGATGGCAGATTTTAAGAATACGATTATTATAGCCACCTCTAACGCCGAATCAAATTTTATTAAAGAGGAGATAGACAAGGGGAGAATTATGGAAAGCGTTGCCGAAGAACTTAAAAAAAGATTGATTCACTATTTCAAGCCGGAACTCTTAAACCGCATGCAGACGATAGTTTTCAAGAATTTGAGTATGGAAGATATTATTAAAATTACAGGGCTTCTTATGAACGATCTGGGTCAAACTCTCGCTAAGCAAGGCATTAAGATGAAAGTTGAAGATGGCGCTTTAAGAAAAATCGCCGAGCTGGGATTTTCACCGGCATATGGCGCAAGGCCATTGCGCGGAGTTATTTCGAATCATATTAAATCTCCTCTTTCGGAGATGATTTTAAAAGGAGAAATTAGTCGCGGTGGAGAAGTAATCATTTCATTGAAGGACGGAGGAATAAAAATAGCGGCGTTAATAAGGTAGTTAAGTATTTTAAGAATGAAGAATCACGAAGTCGCTAAAATCTTGTTGGAGATAGGAGAGTATCTGGATATGCAGAGCATAGCCTTTAAGCCTAGAGCTTACGAGAAAGTCGCCGGCGTTATTGATGGATTAGAAGAAGATGTAGAGCAAATATACGAACGCGGCGGGCTCAAAGCCCTTGAAGAAATACCGGGAGTTGGGGTGTCAATTGCCGAGAAGATTGAAGAGTACTTGAAGACCGGGCGCATAAAGTACTACGAAGAGCTTAAAAAGAAAACCCCAGTTGATTTATCAACATTGACCCAGGTTGAGGGCTTGGGCCCCAAAAAAATCAAGAAGCTTTATGAAAAACTGGGAATTAAAGATTTAGACGACTTAGAAAAAGCGGCAAAGGTTCACAAGATTGGAAGCTTAGAAGGATTCGGCTTGAAGTCCGAAGAAAATATTTTGCAAGGAATTGAATTTCTGCGCAAGTCAGGCGGGAGATTTATTCTGGGGTTTGCCATGCCTGCCGTTAAAGAAATAGAAGAACGACTGCGCCGTCTCAAAGAGGTTAAGAAGGTTGTTGTCGCGGGGTCTATAAGAAGAAAAAAGGAAACCATAGGAGACGTAGATATCCTCATAGTTTCTATGAAGCCCAAGCCGGTTATGGATTACTTTACCTCCATGCCGGAAGTGATAAACGTTTATGCCAAAGGCGATACTAAGTCAGCCATTAAGATTAAAAATGGTTTGGACGTCGATTTAAGAGTTGTTCCCGAAGAATCGTTTGGCGCGGCTTTGAATTATTTTACCGGCAGCAAGGATCACAATGTATCCTTAAGAAGAAAGGCCATGGAGAAAGGATATAAGTTGAATGAGTACGGCTTATATAAAATTAAAAATGCAAAAATCAAAAATCAAAATGACAAATCAAAAATAAAAAAATTAGAAATTCAAATTGCGGGGAAGACAGAAGAAGACTTGTATAAGGCATTGGGCTTAGACTATATTGAACCGGAATTGCGCGAGATGACCGGCGAGATAGAGGCCGCCTACAAGCATAAACTTCCCAAACTTATCGGCTACGATGATTTGAAAGGCGATTTACAAACGCAATCCAACTGGACCGATGGCGCTAACTCAATTGAGGAATTGGCCCAAGCGGCTCTTAAAGCTGGTTTGGAGTACATTGCCATAACTGACCACACAAAGAGATTGGCTATGACTCACGGCTTGGACGAAAAAAAGCTTCGAAGGCAGATGGCAAAGATAGATAAAATTAATTCAAAATTCAAAATTCAAAATTCAAAATTCAAGATATTAAAGGGAACAGAGTGTGATATTTTGAAGGACGGCAGTCTGGATATAGATGATAAAGTGCTATCCCAACTTGACGTTGTCGGCGCTTCAGTTCACTCTTATTTTAATCTTCCAAAAGAGGAACAAACGGAGCGTCTCGTGCGGGCGGTGAAAAATCCGCATGTTGACATACTTTTTCATCCTACGGGCCGCATCATTAATAAGAGGCAGGCCTATGAGGTTGATATGGATGAGATTATAAATGTAGCGGCCTTGACCGGCACAATTCTTGAGATAGACGCTTTGCCAGATAGGTTAGATTTGAAAGATGAGCATGTAAGGAAATGTGTCGCCAAGGGGGTTAAGTTGGCCATCGACTCTGACGCTCACTCTGCAACCCACTTTGCTTACTTAGAATACGGCATTGCTCAAGCCAGGCGTGGGTGGGCAACACGGGAAGATATAATAAATACACGGCCGTTAGAGAAAATGAAGAGCTTTCTCAAAAATTCCGAGCGGTAGCGAGAGATTTTTATTAGAAAATCTTCACCGAGCACTCAAAACATTGTACAATGACTTGAGTGCTCGGTGCTCAATGTTGTGGTAACCGAGCACACAACATATAATTCATTATCACTAACCGTCACACCATTAGTTGTGTGCTCGGTTAACAACATTGGCATGATCAAAGATTCAACGAGAGAAATATCCGCTGGCGTCATTATTTATCGCAGGACTAATGAAGGTCCTAGGTTTCTCTTACTTTACCACGGCGGACAATATTGGAATTTTCCTAAAGGAAAGATAAAAGCAGAAGAAAAAAGTTTTGCCGCCGCCATTCGTGAAACAATGGAAGAAACCGGCTTGACTGCGGAAGACATGCGTTTTAAGAATAGGTTTAAGGATTACGAAAAATACTTCTTTTTTAAGGGGAAAAACAGAATATTTAAAATCGTTACATTCTACTTGGCGGAGACAAGGAAAAGAGAAATCCGCATTTCAGAAGAGCACGAAGGATTTGGCTGGTTTCTCTACAGGGACGCGAGAAGGCTCTTAAAATCCTATTATGACAGCGAGTCAGTGTTGAAGAAAGCCCGCGAATTCATTCGCGCTAAGAACCTTTGATTTCAGCAACTAACTTTTTAAACATTTCGGGATGATTTTCGGCGATATTAGCCAAAATTTTGCGGTCTAGTTTAATGTTCTCTTTTTTGAGGAGCGCAATTAATTTGCCGTAAGTTAAGCCGTTTGCTCTTGAAGCGGCGTTAATTTTAACTTGCCAGAGACTGCGGAAATTGCGCTTCTTTTCTTTTCTGCCCCTAAAGGAATGACTCCAAGCGTGAAGTAAGGCTTCTTTAGCGGCTCTTTCTTTCGATTTCCTGCCCCACTTGAAACCCTTGGTATAGCGTAATATTTTCTCTCTTTTTTTGTGGGCGATCTTACCCCTTTTAACTCTCGGCATTTTACCTTGATAAATATTGAACTATTCTTCTTTTGTCAGATTCACTAACGCGCAAGGCGTCTCGCTTCCTGCGGATTTCTTTACCTGATTTCCCGGCTCTGAAGTGGTCTTGCGCCATTCGCCGGCGTATAAGTTTACCGGTTTTGGTTATTCTTATTCTTTTTACAACGCTTTTTTTAGCCATTACTTTTTAATTACTTGTACCGCGAGCCCCCTGCCGCCAGGTTTTATTTCCTGGGCGATGTTGTGATCGACGGTAATCATTTTTAAAAATTCTTCCAACTTTATTTTAGCGAAATCTTTCATACCTTTTTCCCTGCCGCGCAGCGTCATAACTATCTCTACCTTGTGCCCGGCCCCCAAAAATTTTTCTAATTTTCTGATTTTGGTTGAAAGATCATTCTTCGCTTCCCGGACGCTTATTTGAATCTGCTTCATTTCCAGGGCTTTCTGGGCTTGTCTCTGCTTCTTCCATTCCTTCTCTTTCTCGTAGCGGAATTTATCGAATCTTGTGATTTTGGCGACTGGTGGAGAAGCGTTGGGAACGATTAGAATTAAATCCAGTCCTTTGGCAATTGCCGCGGCCAATGCTTCTTTGAGAGGCATAACGCCCAAGTTGCCGCCATTTTCATCGACTACTCTAAGTTCCGGAGCAGTTATTTGGTTGTTTGTTCTGAATTCTTGGATGCGACTATCATAGCGTAACCATCCATAAAGCGCAACCCCTTTCGGCTTGTGTTATAATGAAAATATGAAGAAATACCTATTAGTTTTTATGGCTCTTTTGGTCGCAAGCTTGGCTTTGCCGGTACAAGCGGTCGAATCATCACCCGTGGCAAGCGGGAAAGTTTTTCCCTCAACTCTTAAATCCGGATCGACCGGAGATTTTGTGAGCGATCTGCAAAATATCCTTAAAAGCGACACCTCAATCTATCCGGAAGGATTGGTTACCGGTTATTTCGGCAAGCTTACAGAGGAAGCAGTAAAGAAGTTGCAGAAGAAATACGGATTGCCGGAAACTGGGGTAGTTGACGACACGACACAGCAAATTATTTTTCCTAACACCGTAGAGATAACCGTGGTAACTCCTAACGGCGGAGAGAGTTGGGATAAGAAGGACGTTCATAATATTTTATGGAAATCGACTATTGGGCCCGTGACGTCGGGAGCGGCATCCGGCGGTACAAGCGCTGGCGCGGTGGCGTCTTCGATAGCCCCGTTTTTCCCGCGGGCTTCCATTGATTTAATAAAAGATTCTGACGCTTCGTATCGCTATCATATTACTACTGTAAGCTTGTATCAGTCGCAGTACCCATGGAAAATCCCCGGTAATATTCAAGAAGCAAGCGACTATAGAGTGCGTATTTCAACCGGCGGAGATACTCCTTGCGTTTACCGCATGGAAGGAAAGACCGATACAAGTATCATGCCTTACCCGTGCCCGCTCTCTGCCGCTTACCCGATATATTCAGCAAGCGACACAAGTGACAACCCCTTTGCTGTTACCGGCACCACGCCTCCTTCACCGGAAATCATTGCCAAGTTAAAAACCCAGGTAGCCCAGATCGAAAACGCGCTTAACAATCTACTGCGCCAAGTGCAGGAACTTAAGTCGCTTATCGAAAGTCTATAAATTCACAGCACTCCGCAACGAATATAAAATAATCCCGCAGAACTGCGGG
>Ga0210057_1011163_pt1 | contig 9997 bp, 7 predicted proteins | sample CryGeyCG2114_010_2_FD_183968 | JGI IMG/M metagenome (GOLD analysis project Ga0210057, IMG submission 183968) | Groundwater microbial communities from aquifer - Crystal Geyser CG10_big_fil_rev_8/21/14_0.10 (SPAdes) (version 2) | ecosystem: Environmental > Aquatic > Deep subsurface > Groundwater ...
CGGCATCATCCCTATGCTACTTCAGGTACCCCACTACATTGCCAACATGAACCCATCACTGGCGATTATTACCATCAGCGGATTGTTTGTAATGATCGTCCATCCTTACATCCCATTCAAATTCGTCAAGAGAATACCCGCTCCATTAATGGTGGTTGGTTTAGGCATCGCTTGGGCAAGTATTTTTGAGCTTGGGCCCAACTTTTTACTGCATATTCCATCTGACTTTTCAAAGGCAATCATAACACCTGACTTCTCCCAGTGGAATTCACTACTCACTCTTAAGTGGGGATTTACTATTGCCATTATTGCGGCACTAGAATCAACTTTAAGTGTTTATGCCATTGATAAAATTGATCCACAAAAAAGAACATCTAACTTGAACAAAGATTTAATGTCAAAAGGCGTTGTGACCTTTTTTCTAGGTCTAATTGGCGGAATCCCAATTATTGCAGAAATCGTCCGCAGTTCTGCTAACATTGAAGAAGGTGCCAAAACATTTCGCTCCAATTTTTTGCATGGAATGTTTGTATTAACCTTTGTTGCCCTGTTTCCATCTCTGCTACAAAAAATTCCTTTGGCATCTCTTGCAAGTATCTTAATGGTTGTGTGTTTTAGATTGGCACACCCCAAACACTTTAAACATGCTTTTCATATCGGCTTTGATAATGCTTTACCATTTTTAACAACATTACTCATGACTCTCTTTACCGATCTATTAATTGGAATTGCTTGTGGTGTCATCATGGAAGTAGGCGTAAAATTATTCATGAAAGTAGGGCCAATGCAATTTTTTAAGCAAGATTTACAAACTCACAATAGTAATGATGAGGTTACGCTCGTTATTAAAGGCCCCTGTCTTTTTTCACATTATTTAAAAATTAAAAATACGGTGCAAGTACATTCGCAAAATAACCAATCGATCGTTCTAGATCTTTCAATCTCTCCTTTTGTTGATTACACATTTTTAGAACAAATCGAAAGATTAAAAGAGGATTTGGCCGCGCAAGGAACCACGCTTAAACTAGTATTCTCGCAGGACCACACACCTATTTCTCATCACGAATATGCTAGCCGGAGGTTGGCAGGATGAATCTTTCAGAAATCATTGAAGAGCTCACCCATGAGCTGCCATCGCAAGGACCGATTGCAAACTTCATTCATCACAATACCCTGCATGCTTTACAGCAGCACAATTTTTTTGATGCCTTAAAAATTGCGCAACAAAAATTTGGGGTACTGCCTCTGATGAAAAAAAAATTCTTCTTAAGTAAATTTGAGCAGGGTCAAATAAGTGAGGCCACTTTAAAGCGAGTTTTAGACCGTGAAATTCCAAACGCCAAAGATCAAGAAGGTATGCGTTCAAGCATGTTTTCACTTGAACAGAGCAAAGACTCGGCAACAGCACAAACACCTTTACATAACATCCTAAGCGATATGATTGGTGATGACCTGCCCAGTCTAGTTAACGCCCAGTTAATTAAGTGGGTTTCACTTTACCTTGACCAGGGCATTTCTCTTTGGCAAATGCCCGATGCTAACTCGCTCTCCTTTTACGCATGCGTACTTAATTTGCAAAATCATTCCGTTTTCAAGCAAAGGCCATTTAACAAATTGATCATTCAAAAATATCTAGGAGTAAACTCCTTAGATTGTTTACAGGAATGCATCAGCTACTTGCAGTTGCCAGATAAGTACGTCAGACAATACCTTAAGGAATCTCTACTCTCTCTTTCGGGCTGGTTTGGCCTAACCAATGAACTGGAACAGCACCCCAAGGATATTCCGTTTCCTCGGGCCATTTCTCTTAATGACGTACTTGCGATTAAGATTTTGCTTGAAACTTCATGGCTAAAGAAAATATTGGGTACAACATTTAGGTTTGGCCCAATATGGAAAAAAATAGTCATCAAGGAAAATTCAACAAATGCGGAGTTTGAACAATTACGACTGTGGCAACTAGCGCTTGAAGAAGAATTCTACAATCAGACCATGCAAAAGATTCTTACGACTAATAACTTTGTAGTAAAATCGCCTGAAGTACAGGCAATCTTTTGTATTGATGACCGAGAGTGTTCGCTACGTAGACATTTAGAGCAAATCTATCCAAAGGTTGAAACCTACGGAGCGCCAGGACATTTTGGAGTTGATTTCTTTTATCAAGGAAGCAACGATTTCTTGCCACTCAAGCATTGCCCTGTTCCAGTCAATCCCAAACATCTGATTAAAGAAAGTCATAGTAATGAAGGTACGAAAGCACCTTACCTACATCCACGCTTGCGCCACTCATTGCTACTGGGTTGGTTAAGTTCTTATGTGCATGGAGTTTTTTCAGGGTTTAAAATGGCACATGATATCTTTATGCCAGGGATTAATGGACATAAAAAAACCATTGTAAGCGTCACTCCTGTCGCTCAACTTAAGCTAGAAAGAGAGAGTGACCAACACAGCCAAGACGGTTTGTACTTGGGTTTTTCTCCACAAGAGATGGCACATGGCTCAACCAGTGTTAACAATCCTTACTTTTCGGCCTACGATTGTGGCGCTTGTTGCGGTAAGCATGGCTCCCCTAATTCCCGAGCTTTTGCCATGATGGCCAATAGGCAAGACGTCAGGACCATCCTCGAACAAGAACATGGGATTTCAATCCCTAAGGAGACTTTCTTTGTTGGTGCTTTTCATGACACATGTAAAGATCGTGCAACTTTTTTCTTAGAAGATGACGTTCCAAGCGAGATTAAGATTTTGCTGGATAAATTCCAAGATAAAATGTCTCAAGCACTTAAACTTAATGCCGTTGAGCGCTCACGCCTCTTTGATGAATATGATCACGATATAAAGCCGGATCTGGCCAGTCTTGAGATGATAAAAAGATCCTACTCCATTTTTGAACCAAGACCAGAGCTTGGTCATGCCACTAATGCTCTATGTATCGTAGCGCCTAGAGAGTCCACTCGCGCAATTAGCTTTAATCGCAGGGCCTTTTTGCAATCTTACGTGCCTGAAAAGGATGCAACAGGAAAGACCCTTTTACAGATTTTGAGTGCGGTTATTCCTGTTTGTGGAGGTATTAATCTGGAATACTATTTTTCCAGAGTCAATAATCCGCATTTTGGTGCTGGCACTAAATTACCTCATAATATCGTTTCATTGTTAGGTGTGGCCTGTGGCATGGAAGGGGACCTGCTAACAGGCCTTCCCATTCAGATGGTGGATATTCACGATCCTGTTAGACTGCTACTAGTAGTAGAACAGAAACCTGAAATCGTAGCACAAGTTATTGACAACTCCCCTTCACTTAAAGAATGGGTTGACAACGACTGGGTCAAAATAATTGTTTATGCGCCTGATAAATCTCAAGCATGGATTAGGCACCAGGGACGCTTTGAACCTTACTCAAACAAAAAAGAGAAGATAGCATGAAAGCATATTTCCTTATATTCTTGCTTGCGCCATTTCTGGCCTCGGCATTTCTATTTTTGTTGCCCAAACTTAAAGAATCCACAGTTAAGGGTATCACTTTGCTCTGTCTTATTCTTCCCATTATTTCCTTGGCATTGGCGCTAGGATACTTTTGGCAAGACGGAGCTTTTGAACAATCAATTTATACCTGGCACTTTGGCCATGAAGTTTTTGAGGTTTGTTTTTTTGTCAATGAATTGGGACTGGTTATGGCAGGTCTAACCGCCTTTTTAAGCATTATTGTAGGACGATTTAGCAGTTTTTATTTGCACCGTGACCCCGGCTTTCAAAGATTTTTTCGCATCATTTTACTTTTTGTATTTGGTATGTACCTACTCTCTTTTGCTGGCACTCCTGATATTTTCTTTGCCGGCTGGGAACTGGTGGGATTTTCCAGTTTTTTACTGATTGGATTTTATCGCAAGCAAAACAGACCAGTGCAAAATGCGCTACGAGTTTTTATTGTTTACCGTATTTGTGACGTGGGGCTACTCATGAGCTCAGTGCTGGCACATATACTCTGGCATGGCGCTAATAGATTTATTGTTCTTGCCAATCTCACTCCCCATGATATTCACGCCATCTCTCCTGGACTTTTTTTAATTGTTGGTGCACTGACTATTTTTGCCTCAATTGGAAAATCTGCTCAGTTTCCATTTTTTAACTGGCCGGCCCGTGCCATTGAAGGCCCAACTCCGTCCAGCGCAATTTTTTATGGCGCATTGTCCATTCATTGCGGCGTATTTCTTCTCATCCGCACCTATAGCTTATGGGGCCACGTACCCTCTTTACGTATTGTAGTCGGGGCCATCGGCATTTTGACTGCATTCTTGGCCTCTGGAACCGGTCGAATACAAGCAAACATTAAGGGCCAGATTGCCTACGCTTCAGTCGCTCAAATTGGTTTGATGTATTTTGAGTTGTCCTTGGGATTTACTCATTTCGTTTTATTGCATATGACACTACATTGCCTTTTGCGTTGCTATCAATTCTTGGTCTCGCCATCTATCATATCCGAATACACAAAATTGCATAAATATGAAGCAAGTCAAAATCGCGGCTTTCCCTTCGAATCTTTTCTGCCAAAAAAATTAACTTATGGGCTTTACATGCTTGCTATAAATGAAGGCGGCGTTGAGTTTTCAGAAAGAGGAGGCTGGTTTCTGTCCGCCACGGAGGCCACTAGGATACTGCGAACAGCACTAAAAAATCAATGGGCAAAGTATTTGCTACTGCCGATTGTTACATTTGGATTATTTTACGCCTTTCACTCCAGCGTCCAGAATTCTGTCATGTATGCCTTGCAAACACTTTGCTTGGCACTAATTTTTGAAACCACAATCTCACAAGAAGATGCCTTAAAAACATGGATTCAAATGGGATTAAGCATTTGTACAATTGTTTTATTATTACATATTAAGTTTGGCCCTCATGTCGAGGGTATGTATCTCTATCTTCTCGGTATTGGTCCCTCTCTGCTTGTTGGCACTTGGTCTTTATGGCGCGCAGGCAAAACCTCACTCTTTGGGTTTTCATGCAAGATCGAAAAGAGTGAATGGAATGCTCTGCTCTTTCTTATTGCCTGCGTTGGGGTTGGGGGTTTACCTCTTTCTATTAGCTTTATTGGCGAGGATGTTCTTTTATCAAGTCTTTTAAGCAGTGATATTTATCTGCTGTTTATTGTCGGTACTGCCATCATGCTCTCAGGCATTGTCAGCTTCCGCATTTATGCCAAGGTTTTTCTTGGTCGATCTACCACATAAAAGAATGCTTTTCTAATTGTGCCAGTCAATAGATAATATTTTATGCATTGGGAAGTCTATATCATAAAGACAAAATTAGGCCGTCTCTATACTGGCATATCAACTGACAGTCAGCGCCGTCTAAATGAGCACCAAAACAACCCCAAAAAGGGTGCAAAGTTTTTCCGTTCAGATCCAGCGCAAGAAATTGTCTGGAAGGAAATTCATACCACTCGCTCGATGGCACTCAAACGAGAATATCAAATCAAGCAAATGAAAAGGCAAGAGAAGGAGCAGCTGATCTTAAGCAGCGATAATTAATTATCCTGCCACTGATTGTCTTCATCTCCATTAACACCCATAAGGTAAGTCTCAGTCTCTCCATTAGAGCGTTCAAGAGAATCCATAATAAGCTGGTAGCTTCTGATATCTCCCGTTAAAAAATTGTTTAATACCGCCAACATGTTGTCTGCTGCAGTATCAGATAATGTCGGCGTCCCAGCAGTAATAATTTCTAAATTTTCACTGCCACCTTTGGCCCTAAAGAACTGCCCGTTGAAATACGGGTACGAGCTGCAGCCATTAAAAAAGAAGATTTGATATAATCCTGGATTCAATTTAAATTCTGGTAACGATTCAATATCCAGGTTACCACCGAGCCCCGAGTGACCGTCATAAGCAACAATTTGTGAACTTTCAAATGCCTTAGTCAAATACTTATGAAATGTTGCGTCTGGCGATTCAATGGCCGTATCTGATAATAGCATTTCAACTTGTACTGTCATCATCTGGCCAAAAGCATTTTCGACCTGGCGTTCATAAACTCGTAAAAAATTTATTCCATGCTCCTGTCTAGAGTTTTCGTCTAGAGAAAAATAATCCTTCTTATCTGTCAGCTTAAAACCCAGTTGCTTAATCTTATTTTCCATTTCCCAAAATCCATCTGGCCCCGGATCGTCCTTAGGAAAATGCACATAATCCAGATCATCATTGAGATAACCAACAAAAACTGAAATTTTGAGCGCTTGTCCCTGGCGATAGAGTCGATCATATTCAGGATACGTTTGCTTGGTGTTGTTAAGTCGCTCCAGCTTCCCTTCAGTCCAAACGACGTTTACTTTATCATGCTTTAATGGGCAGCCTTTCATTCCAATATCCCAAAAGTAGAAAAAATCCCCTTCTGAATTATAGTGATCATCAGTGCAGTGATTAACACCTCGCTTGACTCCCAGGTTATATATTTCATAGGGTGAGAGAGGTAATTTAATCGGTATTGTAACAGATGGGCCTTTGTAAAATATCTTACGATCAAAAACTGTTTTGCCACTATAGCTATAATGCACAATGTATTGCCCGTTCCCCAAGTCGAGAACTTTGTTATATTGAATGTCATAAAGTTCGCCCGTGACGCCGCTCACGCCAACTTCTTTTATAAATGACTGGGAGTTAAAAAGTCCGATGAGGTGTGGAATTTGACGGTACAAATTTTTTTCCACCCAGCGCTTGCTGGCACTGTCGCGCTTTAAGTCTTTTAATGTAATGACCCTATTACTTTTAAGTTTGATTCTTGATTCAAAGCTCAGCCTGGCCTCGGTTGCCTGCTTGCCATAAAATTTATCTAGCGCAAAACTAGTTTGGGAAAAAAAAATCAGAAGTGCTGGCAGTAGTAAAAATAAAAATTTTGATTGTCTAAGAATATTCATAGATCGCTCCAGGCTCAACTCAAAGCATTATTCACAATTGCTACCACGGGCGCACGGCATTAGACAATAGGTGTTATCTTTTTATTTTTGCTTAACTATCTAAATTTACAGTAAGAATGGCGATAAGCCTAAAATGAACTGAAAATTAAAGGGTTTGAGTTGAGAGTTTAAAATCTTTAACCGCTTGAGTGTAGCTCTCTTTAGTGCTTAACAAAATTAAGCAATCACTCACCTCAAAACGGTAGTCAGATCGCGGATCAAAGATAAACTCGCCCTCCTTTTTGCGGATACCGACAACAATGACTTTGCCTAATTCCTCCCCCATCTCAAGTAGGTTTCGGCCTATTATCAAAGATTCCGGCCTGACCACAACATCTGCCAGTTGCAAACGATTCTTATCGTCAAATTGCACGCCGGTTATATCCAAATAATCCTCTACTGCAGGATTGATAACAGACTGTGCAACCTTTAAACCCGACATCACCACTGGTAAAATGACTTTATTGGCCCCAGCTCGCAGGATGCGTTTTTTGGCGGTTTCATCGTTAGCACGTACGATAATATAGGCCTTAGCATTTAAAGATCTGGCAGACAAGGCCAGGTAGAGCCCATCAGCATCATTGTCGATCATGGAAATGATGACACGAGCGCGCTCTCCTCCTGCTAAGATTAAATTTTCATCAGCAGAGGCGTCACCTTCGATATATAAATATCCCAGTTTTTCAATCAACGGGACCATCTCAGACTTTCTTTCAATCACGACAAAAGGCTTGCCAGCTTTATCTAGCTCCTGGCAAATGACTCTCCCCATCCTGCCAAATCCACACACAACTGAATGGCCACTTAAGGCCTTGATTCTGGACAGCATGCGCTTTCTCCTTCTCGATCGAAAATCAATAGATAAAACAAACTCCATAATGACTGAAATCGAATAAACCACAATGCCCATGCCAACCGTCAAAAGGAACATGGTAAAAAATCTCCCAGCAGTTGATAGCTGGTGAACCTCGCCAAAGCCAGTCGTGGAAAGAGTAATGACTGTCATGTAGAGGGCATCAAGAAAACTCCAACCCTCAATTACTGAATACCCAATGATTCCAGTCATATTTACAAATATAACCAGCAAGACAATGCGAAGGACGCCTCTATTTTTAATCATTGCTTCACCAAAATGTACTCTTGATCTCTATTCTAGAAGACTCTTTAGGAAAGTGACAAGTTTAGCTCTGATTAAATTACCTTATCCTAAGGCGCTATGGCCGTTTCCATTTTTAGATCTTTCTTGCGAAAGCAATTGATCACCCAATTAGCAATTTCTTCCTGCTCCTGCGGCAAGCTTTCTATCGGGATGCGGCTGGCATGTATGTTTACAGACTTGGTAAAACCCATAAAAAGCTGCAAAAGACTTGGCGCCGGGCCATTATAAATTATAGTAACATCGTAGATCGCCTGAATATGCTGACGTAGGCCTTGGACTGAGGCGACCATGCCCTTGGTTCTTGGCAGAAGAACATTTTTAAAAGTATCCATCCCCTTGTCCTTGGCAATACTGTTGGCCTTGGCAAGTTTATGCGGCCGGATACGTGTGCCTTCTGGAAATATCATCAGCCAAATAGGAATATTCTTTTCATAAAATTTTTGAAAGGTCGCAAGGATCTTATTTTTGTCTGAATACCAGTCTCTTTTGACGTAGATACAATCTAAAAAAAGCATGCCCCAACCGACTCCCGGAACATATTTGATAACATCCTTAGCAAACCATTTCATATCGCCCAGTCGCTTACTTTGTTTGGCCAAAAAGAACAAAACGGCAATATCTGTCATTTCTTGGTGGTTACACATCACAATGGCATTTTCTCTCACCGGTATAGTGTCTCCTGTAAGAATGATATTCACACTGCGCCCACGGGTCATGGCGAGTTCGGCCCAGCTCCACCACTGGTTGGCCAATTCTCGGTTTATTTTTCTAAAAAGTTGCTGTGAAAATGGCCAGACGACGGCAGATGCCATCTGCAAAAAATTGATTATAAGCAATGCCCCAAAGAGAGCGATAATCAAAACAATGCCACTGGGTACGTACCAAAAAATGAAGCTAAGCAAAGGAGGTCTTTGAGTGCCCATAAAAACTCACAAGTTAAAGAAATACCTAGTCTGCTAAGGCCATAATTTATAATGATTTTGGGACCTTGGCAAAATCAATTTCTTGCGCCCAGCACTACCAAAAGGTAGGCCGTACCAATTAGAAAGTACCAATTAGAAATACCAATTAGAAATTGCAGTTGTAAAAGATGTACTCACCTAGTTTTTTGGAGTCTAGGGAGAGCTCAATTTTGAGCGAGGAATCGGCGTGATTTTCACTAACAGTGCCGCTGACGTAGGGATTGAGGGAAAATGTGAACTGTCCAAATTGCTCGGTTTCGTTTAGCCCAAGGGAACGAAAACTCGCCTCATCTTGGCGCGCTAGTTGCGATAGATGTTCACGTGCCGCATCTTTGTTAATCGATAGTTGATAAAATCGTTGGTCGCGGCCGCCACACCAACTTTGGCCGGCCACCAAAGAAACAGAAGCGTTTTCACAAGTATAAACCTCATGCCAATCAACACAGCTTGCCTGGGCATAATTCAATGTAAATATTAAGCAGGCCAATAGACTTATTTTTTTCATACTCGATCCCTCTCCCTATTCCCCATGATTAGGCAGTTGTATATATAATCTTGGATTGGCCGACAAGCTTTCCCCTAAATTTGAACTTTTTACAAGAAGACATAGAGTAAGTGCTCGAATTTTAGTCCGCTTACTTTTAACATTGGAGCTTCCGATAAGCTTCTATGGCAAATTGTAAAAAATTGTCTTGGATAATATGTTTTATCATAAATATAGGTAACTCCTGGGCCGGTCCAGGGGGAGTTATTAATTGCCAGCAAACCTGTTCAGCTGGAGTCAAAGCTCAGTATCGAAGCTACATGACCAATGGAGTGCTCAACCGCCAAGGTCTTAGTAGACTGGGCCAGTGCTTTCGCGGCGATCTCGAGCACCTGACTGGTGGCTTTAGCCAACAAGAGGTGCGCAATTTCTTTGAGATTAGCGGT
>Ga0210057_1011164_pt1 | contig 9997 bp, 9 predicted proteins | sample CryGeyCG2114_010_2_FD_183968 | JGI IMG/M metagenome (GOLD analysis project Ga0210057, IMG submission 183968) | Groundwater microbial communities from aquifer - Crystal Geyser CG10_big_fil_rev_8/21/14_0.10 (SPAdes) (version 2) | ecosystem: Environmental > Aquatic > Deep subsurface > Groundwater ...
AATATAATGCGTTTAAGTGTTTGAGAATTCATATGTGATTAATATAACACAAAAATAACTTTTAAATTGCTTATGCTAAAACTATCTTTTTTGTGCTATGGCAAACAAATCTGTATAAATTTTCCCCGAGAAACGGAAATAAATCCACAATATTAAGGCGGGCACACCGAACAAAGTCACATCTTTTATCTTAGCCACAGTATGAATGATTTTTCTTTTATTTAAATCTAAAGAAAGCTTACTATCACTTTCTCCAAAACCTCTCTTTTTTTCACTTACTTTTTTTACAAGACCAAAAGAGAAAAGTCTTCCATACTTAAATCTTAACTTCATAACAATGTTGAAAAAAGATGTCTGCTGACGCTCAATAAATAAAACATCAAAACCCTCTCTCTCAAGGAATTCCTTTAGAGACTTTCTACTCCAGCGAGTAAGATGTCTTGGTGGTAAATCATGAGGCTGAAGCCAACGAGAAGCAAACCTATAAGGCATACTCATAGCTACGTATCCATTGGGAACTAGAAGACTTTTCACTTGACGAACAAAGTGGTTATGGTTATCTATGTGCTCAAAAACATCAAAAAAAGTTACTAGATCATACTTATATTTTAATTTATACTTATCTATATAATTATCCAGGGTTCCCATCTCAACATTCGGAAGTAAAAAGTGATTTTTTGCTGTTGTTATTGCATTACTATCAAAGTCTATACCAGATACATTCCAACCATGTTTATTTGCCCAATTTAGAAAGTTTCCAGTACCACATCCGACATCAAAGACCCTTCCTGTCATTGGTGTCAAAAAATCCAAGATTTTTTTATGATTCTTTGTAGGATCTAGAGAAGGATTATCGTTAGCCATCTTATATCGCTCATCCTTCTCATACCATCCACTTCCCGGGTTCTTAAATGGAACCCAAAAACACACACCACATACACTGCATTCAAACAAAGAGTACTCAATATTTTTATCACTATGCTTATCAATCAATCTCAGACAAGCCTTATTCATACAAATTAAACAAACATTGTTCATATATAATTTATACTTTTACAAAAACAAGATTTTCTGTTTTATTTCTACTATCTTCGTACGGGGCAAGCTTAAAACCGTGACTTGAGAAAAAATCAAGTAACCACTGTCGCCGAGAAGAAACTTCGGGACTTTTATCAACCTCCACTAAAACACTCCTAACAGCTGGATTGGAAATGACGCGTTTCCCACCCTCTACAACATCTTGTTCTAAGCCATCCACGTCTATTTTTAAATGATTAGGACATGGAAGGTTGTAGTCGTATACGAGAGAGTCTACTGTTAAACCCACTGATCCTTCCACATGTTCTGGTGCAGTATCTAATAAAGGGATTCCAAATTGATGTGCCGCTTCTCCATAACCAAAGTGATTAATATAGAATTCACTGATTTTATTTTTACTACTTAAAGCAATTGAATAGGCCTTTATACATCTTGAAAGCTTGTTCATATGGATATTTATATTGAGTTTAGCTAAATTAAGTGCCTCAGGCTCAAAGGCATATATGTGACATTTTCCATTTAACTTTTTCCCCAAATAAAGAGAATAGAGTCCGATATTAGCACCGATATCATATAAAATATCATTTTCTTTAACTAATTCATCTAACCAATCAAGTGTGATGGGCTCTTTAGTAGAGTAAGTCAAAGCACGATTGAGTTCTTTTTTATTTTCCACCTTCAAAAGCACTAGCTGACCTCTTACCAAACAACTCATAATCCTTGGTAAAAAAAGAGTTTCAAACCATATGACGATTTCCCTAGTTCTATATGTAAAATTGTTTCTCAATCTAAAAAATAAAGACTTTTTCATTATTTTAGTTGTTTTAGAATAATTTCAGCAACTCTCTTACCAGCATGCCCATCAAATTTCCAACATTGTTGCTCCATAATTTTATTCCTTGCTTCCCTGTCTAACTCAGGATGATTAAGGTTGATAATAAGTATTTCTTTTAATTCTTTATAGGTTCTAGCAAGTTTCATTCCTCCAGTTGAAGCTAACTTTAGCATATGCGTACGTTTATAGAACCATTGAACACTATTACTTTCAGTCTCATTTAAACCATCAAATCCAATATTTATAAGAGGTTTATCAAAAGCTGCCATATCTATATTTAAAGTTGAACCATAATTTAATACTACGTCACTATAATACAATGTATCTGCTAGGAATATTGAATCATCTTTTGTAAATTCCCAATTCTTACCACCACCAAAATTATTTGCACAGGGCCAAGAATACACAATATGCTCAGCCCTCTCTAAATCGTATTCTTTAGTGAATTTTTCTAAATCAATGTTGTCATTTGGATAAAACCTAACTAACACAATATAATTTTTAAGACGAGTATCATTAGAAATTTCCTCATTTAACCAATGTATAATTGCACCAAAAGGAGTTTTCAGATTGGCAGTAGCAACACCAAATAAAATTATTTTCTTATTCAGATCATTAATATTAATTTTCTGATAAAATTTTTTCTTATCTGAAGGTTGGTAATTATAATAATAATCGAAGTGTGGTAACCCTGAGATTACTATTCTAGCTTGGTCAACTAGATGATCATTTATAGCTTCTTCAAGTAAATTTTGGTTATGAACTATCAGTATATCTGGTACTAATGGCAATAAACCACGATTAGATAAATTATCCCAAGAATTGACAGTACTTATTGTCTTAATATTTCTTATTTTACCAATTTTTATAAATTGAATACAATTATAGTCATATACATGAGGAGCATAAATTAAATCTGGTTTATAAGTATCCATAAGTTTAGTTATATCACCATCCACCCTTAAGGTTAGGAAATATAGATGCCTAAAAAACTTTTTTAACAAATTTGACTTAGAGAATATCTTAGTAATGACCGTGGACAATTTATACTTAACATAATTAAGGTATGAATTATTCAGTAGGTAGTTTCTCTTAATTCTTATGAAGACAGCTTCAGTACCAACACAATGATATAAAAGTTCAGCCCATAATTTTTCTGGACGACTATCTACTTCTATATTTTTGCCGTTATACCTTACAAACTTAACATTATCCTTTCTGTATTGCTCTTTATAATAATCAATTTTATCTGAAGGAACTACAAAAATAAGCTGTAGATTTTTATCATCTGTCAGCAACTCATAGGTATCTGTTTGAAATATATTTCTAGCAACATGACCATTGAATAATGGTATAATGATGGTCTTCATATTTTTCTATCTTAACAAATTCCACAACCTTATTCCAATGTGACGCCAGTCACCGTTAGTGAGATAGAAATCTCGTAAACCCAACCTAAGATCCGGATGCAGTTTAATTAAAGACAGATAAGAAAATATAGTTAGGAAAATATTAGTAATTAGGTATTCAAGCCCTAATCCTATAAAACCAAGCCAATGTACAAATATAAACATCAAGGAAATGGTGAGAATATTTCTTTGTAGAGTACGATAGAAGAGGATTTTTTGATAACGTAAAGTATAAAGATAAGCTGCTACAAAATCATTGACTCCCGATACCAATAAACCTAAAGATACTATATAAAAAATAGGCAGGGCTGGCTTATAAGCTGGAAATAATATATTAACCATTATAACCGAACCAATCCACCCCGCCACCATTAGACCAATGTATACCATCGTCAAATATTTTACGTAAGATTTATAATATTCAACCTTTAAATCCTTTAAAGCTATTTTATAAGGAAGAAAAACCTTTAGAAACTTGTCAGATGGAATTACTGAGTACAAAAGATTAAACATACTAAGAGCTAGATTCCATACAGCAACAGCCTCAGTAGATAGGAGAAATTTTATGATATAGTTCCTACCATTTGTAACTAGGCCTGACAATACGTTATTACCCAAAGACCACTTTCCATGGTTTTTAACTATCGTAAATATAATAAATTCTTTTACTGATCTACGTTCATGCCACCAAACACAAAGGTCTCGATAGGCCGTGACAAAATAAAGCCCCAGTGAAACAATTTGGGAAAAAATTATGACAATAAATACTGATTGGATACTGGGTGAGAGTAGCCAGAAAATTAAAATTAGCATAAAAAGCTTAACCAATTCAGCAATAACACTCATCTTACTGAGTAATGATATTGCTCCCACTCCTCTGTAAAACATAGACGACGCATCGCTTATAAAATTAAGCAGTAAGGTAGTGCTAGCTAGTAATAGAATATTAGTAAAATTACTGTCGTAAATAGTAGAAAAATAAATATTTATAAACACAATCATCACTCCCCAAACAAAACCGGCTAGTGAGCCCTTTAAAAAAACGTATTCAAAAAAAAGTTTTGCTGCTTTTTGAGGCTGACTTCCCTTTAGATAGTGTGCTATCTCATTTCTGATAACTCCATCTAAACCAGACAGAATGAAAGCTTGAAAAATTCCAACTAGAGATAATATAAGCCTAAAAACACCATACTCGTATAGAGTGAGGAAGTAGATTATCAAGAAAGTGTTTATAACTGCAGTAAGACGGGTAATGAGCGTACTCATTCCATACCAAACTCCAGACTCAACTATTTCTTCTTTAGTAAAATCAGTTTTAACCAAGCTCATCGTAGTTTTTATCATTTAGTACTTTTAGATAAATTGCAATAGTATCACCCGCAGCTCTCTCCCAACTATATTCCCGACCCTTTTTAAAACCTTTTGCAATTTTTTCTTGACGAAGTGCTGATGAAGTTAGAAGTTTTTTCATCCCTCCTGCTATAGAAAGCTGATCAAAAGGATTTACTTGAATAGCTGCATCTCCAACAATTTCTGGAAAAACTGAGACATTTGAACACACTACAGCTACTCCCGCTTTAAAAGCATCAACAATAGGTATACTAAAACCTTCAGAAAGACTAGCTTGCACAAAAATATCAGCTAGATTATAAACAGCTGCCATATCCTCATTTTCAATATAAGGAGCAATGTAAATATCCTGCACATACGGAGACTCTCTTATTACTTTATCAACTAATTTATCGTACTCAGGTGCATGTTCTCTCCCACCCAAAATTACTAGTTGATGAGGAAATTTTTCCTTCTCTTTTTTTAAAATATCAAAAGCTTTTATAACACGATGAACATTTTTATGAGGTGCCAACCTTGCAACCTGAAGTATATAAGGCTGCTGAATATTATATTTTTCTAACAAAAGATGCTTTTTATTTTTTACTTCTTTGGGTTTCAATGGTTTAAAATTTGAACCACCAGCAAGCACAACTCCAAAAGTCTTTGATTCTTTAATGTGAAAATACCGAGAAATATTTTTTGCAGCAAACTTAGTATCACCTATAGCAACATCAATATAATACTTTCCCCAAAGTCTAATAAACCACTCAAAAAAATAATTATGCCAGGTACGAAATCGTGTAGAATTTTCTTCTGGAGCGTCATGAAATGTTACTACAAATCCTTTGGCCTTAAGCTTCCAAAAAAAAGGAAAGAGTTTGGGTCTCGGGAAATGAATAATATCAAACACTTCACGAGAGGTCAGAAAAAATCTTAAAAAAGAAAAGAAGCCTGAAAATTTTGGAATATTGTATTTTTTTATCGGTAAGCGCCTGGCAATCTCTGGAATTAGTAGTCGGCAATTCCCTTCTCTATATATAAGTACGAGTTCAACCTCATCTTTAAAGGTTGTTACATATTGCTCTATTAATTTCTGCATATATAGAGCCGTACCCATTGCTGGACGATCTATATCATCAACAATGAATCCTACCTTGATTCTAGTTTTAATCATTAATTATATAGATAAATCATCGTCAGACCAATAGTGCACACCGTACTTTCTATAATACTCTACCATGCGTCTAACCCCTTCTTTAAAATTAATTTTAGCTTGCCAACCTACATCTCGTTTAATTTTAGAAGTATTAGCTATATAACTACCAGTTTTATTTTTCTCAAAGTTTTCTGGCCATACCACGTGCTCCACACTTCCACTCTTCGTTTCCATTAAAATTTCATTAACCATTTCAATTAGTGATACTTTTTCTTTAGAACCCAAATTATAAACTTCTCCTGATTTTCCTTTTTCGACTACAGACAAAAACCCATCAACCACATCATCAATATAGATGTAATCCATATCCTGAAGACCGTCCCCAAAAATACTAATAATTTTATTGTCTAGAGCCTGACGTAAAAACCAACCGACAATTGAATATTTATTATGCTTCATGTGCTGTCTCGGTCCATAAGGATTAGGAATTCTTATAGTGACAGTATCTAAGCCAAAAGTATCATGATAGTAACGATAATATTTTTCTCCCGCTAATTTATGAATTCCATACAATGAAAGTGGTTCGGTTGAATGATTTTCTGAAACTGGATTTGAAATAACTTTTCCATAAACCATTCTAGAAGATGAAAAAATAATTCTTGATTTTGGTGCCACTTCTTTTGCAGCCTCTAGTACCGTAAGGTGTCCCGAACAATTAATATCGAGATCAAGAAATGGTTCAGTCTTTGAATCAATATAACTAACCTGAGCTGCCAAATTAAATATAATGTCCATCCCTGCTACTATTTCAAGCATAAGTTTTTTATCTCTTATATCTCCTAAAACAAATTCCACCTTGTCCATAATTCCCTCAAGATTAAACATGTTGCCACCATAAAGGGGTAGCATGGCATCTAGAACAGTCACCTTAGCTCCCAAGCTTACTAGCGTGTGGGCCAAAGAACTTCCTATAAATCCCGCACCTCCGGTAATAAGGATTTTTTTGTCTACAAAAAAACTTTTATTTAAGGCCATATTTTGAATCTGATTCATAAATAATTAAATTTTCTATCACTTTAACATTTTTCTCTATAGAAAACCCCTTAACCTTTTCTTTAGCTTCTTTGGCCAGTTTTTTTCTTAACATAGGTTCTCCCAAAAGAGACTCCAGAGCCAGTGCTAATTGATGTGAGTTTTTTGCATCCACAAGAATACCGTTAATATTATTCTCAATAACTTCATTAGCACCACTCACTTTAGTAGACACAATTGGACATCCGGCGTTCATAGCTTGTAAAAGTGCAATTGATAGCCCCTCCCATAATGACGGCATAGTGAATATGTCACTAATGGCTACAATTTCTTCGATTGGCTTAAACCCCATTAATCTTATTTCTTCGGTCAAGCCTAGTTTTTCTATTTTATTAACCAATTCACTCTCCAGTATTCCGTTACCAAAAATAAGGACTCTAAAACCAAATACTCCTCTCTGTTTCATTTCATAAACACTATCTATTAAATAAGTATGACCTTTTTGTTTGGTCAAACTTCCCACTGCAACTATATATAAACTTTCTTTAGGTAAACCATATTTATGAAGAACGGCGACCCGATCTCTTTTAGCTTCTCCCAGCTTTAAGGAGATAGAGTTGGGATTGAGTTGAAATTTACTCTTGGGTAAAAATTCTTGTTTTGAGGTAAATTCCAAGACATCAATTGAGCTCACAAGAATTTTATTTGTAAAATAAGCAAGCAGATGATCAACTACAATCTGCCAGTTTTTTTTATACTGATAGACGTTGTGCTCATAGGATAATATGACTGGAACCCTAGCTGTCACAGCAACAATCCTCACTATGAAATTTGTAACGAACAAGTTGGTAATGATAGCGTCAACCTTTTCCTCCCTAAGAAACTTCCATAACTTATAAAAAGAATTAAGATTAAGGAGATTCGAAAAATTAAATTCCAAGAATCTTGTGCCCATAGGGATCTTTGATAGTATGTTTATCTTTGGATTAGACAGCAAAGTAATGATGTAAGTTTCAAAATGACTCTGATCTATATGTCTCACCTGTTCAATAAGCATATTCTCTGCTCCGCCCATACCAAGGTTATTAATGGCGAAAACTATTTTTTTTCGTTCAGACATATGCGGTTATTTAATCAAATTTTTCAGCTTCTTCCCATAAGGGAAGATTGATATCCTTCTTAGAAACAAGAGGATTACTAACCCTCCAATCAATCATTAGCTTTTTATCATCAAAACGAACTCCTCTATCATGATCTGCGGAGTACTCGGCTGTACATTTGTAATAAAAACCAACCTCCTTAGATAAAACCGAGAAACCATGAGCAAATCCCGGGGGTATATAGAATGATAAATTATTTTCATCACTTAACTCTACCCCCGTCCATTGACCAAAAAACTTGGATTCTTTTCTCATATCAACAGCCACATCCCAAACTTTCCCTTTTACCACAGAGATAAGTTTTCCCTGCTCAAATGGTGGCAGCTGGTAATGTAGACCACGGATTACTCTTTGTGTAGAAAAAGAATAGTTATCTTGCTTAAAAAGAGGTAGGGCAAGTTCTTCGTAATCACTTTCTTTATATTTCTCCATAAAAAATCCTCGCTCATCAAAAAATACTCTTGGCTCAAAAACAATTAAATCAGGAATACTTAGTCTTTTATAATTAAGTGACATGATTCTAATTATAAACCTTAAACAAAAGATCAAAAGCAATAAAATTAGGAAAAAATTTTGAAAGCAAAGAGTATCTTCCTAAACCGATTATTTCAACATGCCTAAATTCTTTCTTAAAAAGATTCTTGAGCTCCCTGTAACCAAATTGATTAATGTGTGTGGGGTCAGAGAGTGGGGTGTGTTTTTTACTACCGAAAAGGTAGCGTAAGCGATTTTTAAAGCTAAAAGCATTTGGCACAGACCCAACAAATACCCCATCGTCACTCAAGTGATCCTTAATAACCTTAATAACCTTTTCTGGATAATATAAATGCTCCAAAACTTCCCCTGCGACAATTACATCAAACCTTCTACCATCTAATTTATTCCAATCACCATACAAATCCATTTCTAAAGTGTCAATACCAAGATCTCTAGCTTTTGATAAAGCAAAATTATCTATATCTATACCCACTACATTATTACCATTAATAAAGAAGCTTGTAAGAGCCCCATCACGACAACCTATATCAAGCACTTGTTTACCACTACCAATCATCTTGGAAAAGATACGCCCACGGTCCTCCTTAAGAACACTGAAGCCTGGGTCACGATGACTTGCATGGTGTTCTTCATATAATTTCTTGATAAATAAATTAGCCATTTATAGTATTGTTTAAATTGAACATAAGACCCACTAAACCATGATTCTCAATTACATAATTTCTAAAGTTCAAATCATTCTCATGTTCAAGAGCATATTTGATACTTTGAGAAACATCTTGGCTTGTGATTAATTCTTTATTGATATTTGTCATTAAATCTTCATTAGATACTACTGGCACCAAACCACAAGCCATGGCTTCAAATATGGTTTTATCCATACTACCAGATGGGGTCAAGTTAACATAAATTTTATGTCTCCTATATAAATCCAAGGCTCCGCTTTGTGTTACTGCTCCAACAAAATTTATTTTATCCTCCAAACCACATTCTGCCACCTTGTCATGCACATGTTTCTCATACTCCTTATCTTTAGATAAGGCTCCACCAGCAATAGTTACCTTGAAATCATGACCTTGGTTATTTAATTCATTGATAGCTTCTATAAACTCTAAAACCTTTTTGACTGGAGCTATCCTACCCAAGAAAAGTATGGAGTTAGGAATCTTCTCTACTGAAGAATCTGGTTTAAAAAAGTCTGTATCTATACCTACCGGCATCATTACTGATTTTTTAAACTGCGCGGTAAATGATTGGGGGGAGGTATAAAATACTTTATCAGACATCATCACTGCCATACGAGTAAGCATCCCACCCTTGGCATGGTTACGCCAAAGATAAACTTTCTTACCCAAAAGTCTCCAAATATCTCCTGCTAAGAGAATGTACTCTTGGTTCATATGCACAAAGACTGAGTCATACTGCTTACGCAGAGTAAAAAGTAGATGGTAGAAAATAAAAATATATTTAATTCGTTTGAAAATTTTTAAATTGAGAATTGATTGAAAATTGAAAATTGAAAATTGAAAATTATTCC
>Ga0210057_1011165_pt1 | contig 9996 bp, 11 predicted proteins | sample CryGeyCG2114_010_2_FD_183968 | JGI IMG/M metagenome (GOLD analysis project Ga0210057, IMG submission 183968) | Groundwater microbial communities from aquifer - Crystal Geyser CG10_big_fil_rev_8/21/14_0.10 (SPAdes) (version 2) | ecosystem: Environmental > Aquatic > Deep subsurface > Groundwater ...
AGAAAGCACCAATTTATGAACGTTTATCGACTTTAACATTTCTTTGCGGATGGGGGAAGCCCCTTACGGGGTGCCCACAGTGCAATCCCGTCAGCAGAAAAGTGAGTCGGTGCTATCTCTGCTTCATTTTGCCAAAGTATTACGATAAATTGGGCTAATTTTCAAATTAAACAGTAAATTGAAGTTAAATTCATAAGATTTTTAAGGAAATTGAGCCCAACATAAAATCATGATCCTTAATGCACTTTTGATTGAAACAAAAACATTAGAAGATGAACTTCAAGAACACTTGGTAGAAGGCAAAAGATATGCAAGATTAGGGGTGTTTATAGGTATTAATTTTAGTGCCTTAGATGAAGAACGAATTACGTTTTATAATTTTCAGAAAACACCTCAAGGGGAAATTTTTGGTTACCATGCAAGTCAAATTCTGACCACACATCCCTTAATTCTTTACAATTAAATCTCTTCAATCCCTTCATTGACTATTTTAAAAAATAATTCTTTACCTTCAGGAAGACTCCTATGTTTCTTTAGGATTAACTTTCGTTCTTCTTCAGTTCTACGTAATTCTATTAGACATTTACTTCCATATTTTAAAAAATCACCACCCACCATTTTCACAAAACCTCGTTTATCAAAATCGCTATATACTTGGTTTGTAATTAAAACGGGAATTTTTTTTCTTCTTGCAATCTCTACAAGATAAGAGATTTGTTTTCCTAATGCTGAATTAACCTCAAAAACCTCATCTGATTTCCCTAATTCCAAACGATAAAGCATTGAAATGGAATCCACGATAATAAGACCAATATCCTCGTTAATAAGATCACGTAATGTTTCAAAAATAGCTTTTTGTTCATCAAAATTTACGGGGGTGAAAAAAAGAAGATTCTGAAGAACCTTTTGAGAATTATGTGTTAATTGTTGCACTCTATCTACAGCAATACCTCCCTCTGTATCTATTAATAATACTTTTTTTCCTTGTTCTGCGACGTTTACAGCTGCAAGAAGACAAAAGTTTGTTTTCCCACTTCCAGATGGACCATATATTGTGGTAATGATATCATTTTCATAACCCCCATTTAGGAATGTATTGAGAACGTGGGACCCTGTGGATAGTTTCATGTCATTTTAAGAGATGGTTAAGATTATAAAGATTGTGTAGGTAGAATGTCAATATGTATTAAGCTCCCTGCACGGCGCCATAGATTTTTGTTCTTGTTTAATTTTATTTACACAAAAATGTGCCTCAATTGGCAAAGGAGCTTAATACATACGAATGTCATAAAGTTTTATAAAACAAAAGTCCTTTCTAAGCCTATATGCAACTTAGCAGAACCCAGAAATGGTTGTTAGCAATTTTCATTATAACACTAGTAACACGTTTGATTCTTGCATTTACAGTTCCAAATTTAACCTATGATTCATACTTTCATTTACGACAAGTTGAAGAGATAGGCCATTCTAGTATACCTTTATTTGAGGACCCGTTATCATATGGGGGAAGGACTTTGCATTACCTCCCATTTTTCCATTATGTAATTGCTCTTCTAAATTTATTTCTGCCATTAGGATTACTTGCGAAAATTGTCCCAAATGTACTCATTTCATTATTACCCTTTATCGTGTTTGCATTGAGTAAAAAAATTAGTAATAATGAAACGGCTGCATTATTTTCTGCATTTATTTCTGGATTTTTACCAGTTTTATTTTCAACAAATGCATTTACCCCATTATCCTTATTTTTGCCAGTAGCATTCTTTGCATTGTATTGTTTTTTAAATATTGACCAAAAAGGATATGCATTATATTTCTTAATCTCCTTTTTTATTTTAACAGTAACGAGTTCAGCAACATTCTTGATTATTGTAGGGTTTATGATTTATCTTATTCTTTCTGTAATTGAAAAAAAAAAAATCAAAAAACCAGAATTGGAGTTAATTATATTCTCTGTATTCTTTTACATTTGGATCCAGTTTATTTTCTTTAAAAAAGTCTTAATTTCGCAAGGAATTCATTTTATTTGGCAAAACGTGCCAACCCAGATATTAACACAATATTTCCCTCAAATTTCAATTTTAAATGCCTTATTATTAGTAAGTATTATCCCATTTCTGGCAGGAATTTTTGTGGTATACCAATTATTATTCCAGTCACAAAATCAAAAACCATTTCTTTTTATTAGTCTTGTAATCTCAACAACATTATTATCTTGGTTACGGCTGATTGAATTTAATTTAGCATTGAGTTTCTTTGCAATCATCTTAGCAATTTTATTTTCATTATTTTATGTTTATATGCTAGAGTTACTTGCAAAAACCAAAATTTCAGAATTTAAAAAATATCTTACTTTAATTATAATTATCTTGCTCCTTCCTACAACAATACTTCCTTCAATCAATTTCGCAGAGAAACAAAATACCCCATTAAACGCAGAGATAGATGCTTTTAAATGGCTTAATGAAAATACTGCAAAGAATGCAAAAATCGTAGGATTATTAGAAGAAGGGAATTTAATTACTTATTATAGCCAACGAAAAAATTTAATGGATGATCAGTTTAATTTTGTTGAAAATTCAGAAGATTTATTTTCAGACTTAACCGCATTATTTGCAACATCTTTTGAGACACAGGCATTAGATATCACATCACAACATGGTGTAACACATTTGGTATTAACACCCCATGCACAGCGAAAATATGAGATTAATAATTTCAGATACCAAACATCTCGATGTTTCAAAAAAATTTATAATGAAGAAACAAAAATATACCGAGTAGATTGTATTTTAGATAAAAAATGAACCAAAATAAAAACATTATTGGAAAAAAAAACCCTATATTCAACCACATATTAAAAGAACAAAAAAGATATATTTTTGGATTAGCAAGTGTATTATTATTTTTAATCCCCTTAATCAACTTTTTTAAATCAGATTCATTATTAATAGGTCCAGAAAGTTATTATTTTATCTCGCATTCTGCGTTATTGCAATCATTAACTTCATCATTTTCTTATGAGGTCATCATAATAATCCCAATTATTCTTGGATTGTCTACGCTATATCTCTTTTTTGCATTAGTAGAACAAATGAAATTTCCTGATAAATTGACTCTTTTCTTTTTATTTCTCTTAGTAATGAGTCCTGCTTTTATTTACACGTACTCTTCATTAACTGCAAATTCCTTTTTTATTCTTTTTGTGATAGCAACATTACTATTAATAATGCAAGAAAAGAAAATATTTACATCTCTTGCATTAATACCTTTAATTTTAGCAACATTGTTTGATATTTTTAGTTCATTAATATTATTTATATTATTAATCATTTATTCCATTAATCAACAAAAGAAAACGTCATATATTTATTTGGTGATTATTTTAATTTCATCACTAATTCAATATTTCCTAGGACAACCTTTTTTCCTTGGGCCATTTCATATTGAGCACGCAATTCCCGATCTGATTTCAGATTTTGGAGGACTTAGTGGTATAAGTTTCTTCGCAATCCTTTTAAGTTTCATTGGAATTATGATTACTTGGAAAGATAAAGAATTATATTGGGCATATTTCTTAATCCCCTTATTAGTACCACTATACTTTATTTCTACACAAATTATTTTTCCCTTCAGTATTTTAATCTTATTTTTTGCTGCTGTTGGTTTAGTCAAATTATTTGAACGAACATGGAATCTTATACCCATTAAAAATATTACATTCTTTTTATTGATACTTGGGATTTTATTTTCAACCCTAAGTTATATAGACCGCATTGATCAATTAACACCTTCAGGAGATATGATTGAAACGTTGACCTGGATGAAATATAATACTGTCCATGATGACATAATTTTATCTGATGCTATATATGGGGATTACATCAGAACCTTTGCAAAAAGAGAACCATTTGATACATTATATGAGAAGGAGCATACTGCTTTAAATGAAGAATTATTGAAAAATATAGAAATTAATAAGTTCATTTCTTTACTTGAAGAACAGGATATTTCCATTATTTATATTCCAAAAGAGATGAAGAAAATTTATAAGGGTGGCTTTATAATCTTACTACAGAACGAAAGATTTAAATTAATTCATTCTCATGGAGATTATGAGGTTTGGGCATTTAGCTCAAAAGAAGTATGATTTTTAGTGGTCTTGATATTATTTTGTACAGTTCATATTTTCTCTTACTATTCTTATCCATTTTTTGGTTATTAGTGTTATTCTCTTCAAAAGAAGATGAATTACGTGGCACCCATGATATAAAACTTGAAACTTTCCCTTCATTCACCGCAATCGTACCAGCATATAATGAGGAAGAATCAATTGAAGGAACTCTTTTATCGCTTGCGAATTTGGATTATCCCTTAGAAAAGAAAGAAATCATTGTTGTAAATGATGGATCTAAAGATAGCACACAAGAAATTGTAGAAAAATTCATTGCAACACATCCTGAACATAACATCACATTAATCAATCAAGAAAACGCAGGAAAGGGCCATGCATTAAATGTCGCTTTAGAAACGGCAAAAGGAGAATTCTTTGCATGTTTAGATGCAGATTCCTTTGTGTCAAAAGAAGCACTTCACGTAATGTTGCCTTTATTTTATACAGATGAACGTGTAGCAGCAGTATGTCCCTTATTGAAAGTTAAAAAACCAAAAAATATTCTACAAAAAGTGCAATGGTATGAATATATCATTAACATGTTTTATAGAAGTTTGAATGCACGAATAGATTGTGTTCATGTAACACCTGGACCTTTTAGTGTGTATAAAACTGCTGTTATACGGAAAATTGGGGGATATGATGAAACTACCATTACGGAAGATTTAGAGATTGCAATTCGTATGCAAAAATATCATTATAGAATATTGCAAACCTTTGAAACTTCTGTAGAAACTGTGACCCCACAAAATTGGAAAGCTTTATTTAGACAAAGAGTCAGATGGTATAAAGGTTCTATTGATAATGCGATTGTGTATAGAAAATTGGCGTTTAATAAAAAGTATGGAGATTTTGGTATGTTACGAATGCCCACCATGGTATTATCTGGAATGATTGCAATTGTATTATCTAGCACTCTTATTTATGAATCTATAAAAACTTTGCGACAATGGTTTGCTTCTTTGCATGCCGTTAATTTTGACATTATTACATTAATTAAGAATTTTAGTTTTGATGCAAATATCCTGAGCTTGCCTTTCTCCAAAATGTTAATTGCATCTACATTATTTTGTATTAGTATTTTAATTATGATTTATTCCTTCAAGAACGTGCGTGAGAAAATTACAAATTATGGAAGGATATGGATAGCTATGTTCACATATATCTTTATTTATTCAATATTTATGAGCTCTGTGTGGATGTATATCGTGTTTATGTTTGTAAGTAAAAAGAAGAATTTTTGGACATGAAAATGAGTTTAATGAATCAAAAACCCAACCACAGCAAGCTGTGGGGTATGTTTAGGTTAATATTGGGTTTTTGGTGTTTGCTCTTAATTAGTCGCTGCAAGCAGCGGGGTATGAACCCATTCGCAAACAATCAAAAGGATCACAACGGAGATTACGTAAATATACAGATAAGATGAATCGGTTAAATGATGATTTGGCTGAATATTTACTTGAATTGGATAAATATATCTCTATAATGAAAAAAAATTTAGATTTTGTGCTTAAAACAACTTGAAAATAATCCGTTCCCTAAGCTTTATTAATCCGTTCCCTAAACTTTATATATCACTTCTTTACAAAAATGATTCATGGAACGGAAAATTAGTTCAAAGAAATACCTCATTGCATTTATTCTAACATTATTAGTTTTTTCAGGGGGTGTCATTCTTGGTTTTACCCTAGATAACGTTCGTTTAGAGGATTCTAAGCAGATTGCATTGAAAGAAAAGGTTAATCTACGTAGTATTCAATTGCAACAGCAATATATTGATTCTGGACAAGCTGATTGTAAAACGCTGAATAAAGTGTTAGAAGAAAACATTAATCAACTTGGGTTAAAAATGGAAACTGTACAGGAGTATGATAAGAATTCTGTATTTAATCAAGAAGAGTTTGATTTACAGTTACAAGATTACTTTTTAACTGAGATTCAATTCTTATTGACATCTCAAGAAATTGATTTGAAATGTTCTAGAGATAGTGTGAAAGTGGTATATTTCTATGATGAAAACAATCAAGACACGCAAGGGGACATTTTAGCGTATCTCAAGAAGAAATTTGGATCCAAGTTACTTGTGTTCTCATTTGATTCCACGTTCCAACACGAACCAATGATTCCTATTTTATTATCTTCTCATAAGATTACAGAATATCCTTCTTTGGTGATTAATGGAAAGACCTATAGTGGTCATCAACCGGTAAAGCAATTAATTAGCACCATTTGTGAAGAATTTGAGAAGATGGGAGATGTGCCTGAAGAATGTGTTGCTTTTAAGAAGGTTGTTTAATTTCTCTTTCAAACTTTAATAGAGAGAGGTAACGAACTATACTGAAACGCATCAGGAATTTGTAACTCATTAATACGTTTCATATAGACTAGTCCGTAAAAGTTACAGATTTCACTTACGGACTAGTATATTTTAAAAAGGCGTTAAAATTTTCTTCTCGGTTTTTTAATAAAATCACCAAGAGTCATACCATCTGCTTTGATTTTTTCTGGTTCAAATGGTTTTTTCTCAGATTCTTTTTCAATTAAATTGATGTGAAGAAGTTTTCCTATTTTACGTGCAATCCCGAATCGTGGGCTCATGACGCCTTGTTCCCATTTTGAAACTTCGGATTCACGTTCATTTAAAAATTTTGAAAAGTCTTCTTGACTCATACCTTTCTTTTCTCTTGCTAAACGAATCAAAGAAGCATAATTATCTACAATCTTTAAAACAGGTCCTTCTTCTTTCTTAAATGGTTTTGTGAATGATTTCTGTTGTGAAGAAGATGAGGATGATGATGGCTTTTTAACAGATCCATATTTCGTACACTTTTGACATAATTTTAATTCTACACCTTCTACATCTGCACTTGTTAAGGAACCAGAAGCACCACACATTTCACATACTGCCATATTCTCTTGGAGATGGAGGTTATATTAAAAGGTATCGAAAAACTGAGTTTTTCGGACCTCCAAAAACTTTGTTTTTGATCGGTAACTGAAAGATTTCATTTTTCTGAGACTATCCTAAATTTTTAATTTTGATAGATTTGGTTTCATTTTGTGAGAGAATGTTTTATTTCACAGAATTTATAAATAAAGAATTTAAAATTTATAAAAATGGAAATTCACCTTTGTATCCGCGGAAGAGTCCAAGGAGTTCAATTCCGTCAATCACTTAAAGCAAAAGCAGAGATGCTCAAACTAACTGGTTTTGTTGAAAATAAATCTGATGGTTCTGTTTTTGTTGTAGCCCAAGGTGAAAAAAATAAACTGATAGAATTCACTTCTTTTGCACAAATAGGTCCAATAACTGCATCCGTAGAAGAAGTTTTGATCACATGGATGAAACCCCTTCAAATTTATAAGGATTTTTCAATTTATAAAAAAGATTCGTTTGTTGTAGACCAAGCGAAATGTTTCTACAATCTTGCAAAATCCATTACAAAAAAGGATATTAAAAAAGTACCCACACATGTCGTGATTATTCCAGATGGAAATAGACGATGGGCAAAAGAAAAAGGGTGGAAAGGATATGTTGGCCACAAGCGTGCTTTTAATATTGAACGATTCATAGAGATATTTGATTGTGCTAAAGAAAATGGCGTGAAATTTCTAAGTTTGTGGTTGTTTTCTACAGAAAATTGGACACGGCCAAAACACGAAAATGAAATATTATTCACACTTTTCAAAGAAAAATTCCCTATTCTTCTAAAAGAATGTCAAAAACATGACATTCGTATCACACATTTAGGGAGAAAGGATCGTCTTCCAGAAAATGTTCTCTCTATTCTCCAAAGAATGGAAGAAGAAACAAAAAACAATCAATTTAGATTACAACTATGTCTTGATTATAACGGACGTGATGAAATTGTACGTGCTATTAAAAAATTACCTTCAACCGACATTACAGAAGAAGAATTTCTCACATACCTTGATACAAAAGACATTCCACCCCCAGATTTAATTATTCGTACGTCAGGAGAACAACGTACTTCAGGCATAATGGCCTATCAAGCAGCTTATGCAGAACTTTATTTTACAAAAACGTATTTCCCCGATTTCACAGCAGAAGAATTTCATCATGCCATTCTTGAATTTAATAATAGACGACGAAATTTTGGGGGTACAAGTGAAGATAATGTTCATAAAGAACTTATTGATCCTGATGAGATTTTCCAGTGATGCCTCTCAACCCATGGTTTCGGCTCTGTAGAAAGTCTCAATAATCTTTGTATTGGGGCACGGCATATTCCATGAGATTCACTCTGTTCATCTCATATGCCTCGTCTCCGACAGGGCGCCAATACAAAAGATAAAGAGATTTTCTACTATGCCCATGGTTTCAGAAAGCTTATAAACCAAAATAGGCAGAAATACCTTTATAATGAGCTCAACAACGGCGACGGTATTTTTACCATTATTTATGGGAATTTTTCTACTTACATGGTTCATAACTCCAGCATGGATTTCGCGTGCAAAGAAAGCAGGTCTTATGGGGAAAGACATTCATAAATTTAAGGAACGAAAAGTTGCAGAAATGGGAGGTATTGTTGTTTTATTAACCTTTATGATTGGCATTATGAGTTATATCGCAATCAGAATTTTTATTTTTGATACAAATACCAATGTTGCATCCATATTTGCATTATTAACAGCAGTGTTAATAGCAGGGTTTATTGGTGTTATGGATGATATTCTTGGGTGGAAAATAGGATTACGACAATGGCAAAAACCTCTTTTAACATTATTAGTAGCAGCACCCATTATGGCAATTAATGCTGGTACACGTGTGATGTCACTTCCATTTTTTGGCCATATAGATCTTGGATTATTATACCCATTAATGATAATACCTTTTATTATTGCGGTAAGTACAAATGGGTTTAATATGCTTGCGGGATTTAATGGTTTGGAAGCAGGTCAAGGTATTTTAATTTTAGGAACACTTACAATTTTAAGTTTTAATTCAGGAACACCATGGATTAGTATAGTAGCATTATGTATGATTTTTGCATTATGTGGATTTTTAATGTACAATCATTTTCCTTCAAATATATTCCCAGGAGATACGCTAACATATACAGTAGGCGCATTAATTGGTATTATTGCTGTTATTGCAAATCTTGAAAAAGCATTTTTGATTTTATTTATTCCATATATCATTCAATTCTTTTTGAAGTTGCGAGGAGTATTCCAGAAAGAAAGTTTTGCACAGATTCAAGAAAATGGAACTTTAATTCCTAGATACAAAAGAATGTATGGTTTAGAGAATTTGATGGTAAGAATTCAGAATACATTACGATTAAAAACAACGGAACGAAGTACAGTCTACTTATTATATGGATTTCAATTGATTTTTGTAATTCTTGCATTGGTGATCTAATGATTAAAAATACGTTACATGTTGTAGTGATGATTCCTGCATTCAATGAGGAGCAGACAATAGAACGAGTTGTAAGAAGTATTCCGCGTGATTGTGCTGATTCAGTGAAAATTCTTGTTATAAATGACGGTTCTAAAGATCATACTATAGAATTGGCAACAAAGGCTGGTGCTGATAAAGTTTTTTCACATAAAACAAATCTTGGTCTTGGAACAACATTCAAAGACGGAATTACAGAAGCATTGAAGATGGGGGCAGATATTATTGTGAACATTGATGCGGATGGACAATTTAATCCACATGATATTCCACGTTTAATCCAACCAATTATCGATAATAGAGCCGATATGGTAACCTGTTCACGATTCAAAGATAAAAGGCTAACTCCAAAAATGCCAAAGATTAAAATTTTTGGGAATCGTTTTTTTGCAGAATTATT
>Ga0210057_1011166_pt1 | contig 9995 bp, 12 predicted proteins | sample CryGeyCG2114_010_2_FD_183968 | JGI IMG/M metagenome (GOLD analysis project Ga0210057, IMG submission 183968) | Groundwater microbial communities from aquifer - Crystal Geyser CG10_big_fil_rev_8/21/14_0.10 (SPAdes) (version 2) | ecosystem: Environmental > Aquatic > Deep subsurface > Groundwater ...
ACAAGAGTTTTGCCACTTCTGACCGTGATAGTATTCTCTTAATATACCGGTCTAAAATATTCTTTTTTACTAACATTAAGTTGTGTTTTGTATCTTTGGTAGTCATATACTACCAGTCTACAAATTTCTTCACCGGAATGTAACCCTAATTGCTGCAATTAGAACAATTAACATCAAACCTTAGCTCCGTTGGCGTGACTGAGTCCGGCGTCAGTCCAAATATTTTTTTAAGTCATCGGTATTGGTGAAAGTAATCTTTTTTTCTCCCACCGCGCTTCCAAATTTTTTTAAGTCGGCGCGTTTGCTGCGCTGGATTATAAGCAAAAAGTACCTGGTAAATTTTTTGTTCCTTAAAAAGAGGTTTTTGGTGTTTTCTGTAGCCATTCCTATATTCAATTTTGTCAATTTTTTATTTGTAAATAAGGCTTTATGCTAGTATTTTTTGTATTTGATTCCGAGCTTATTGAAAATACCATTAAGGTGTAAAAATTTATGATAGCAAATATGATAGCAAAAGCCCCAAAAGTTTTACTTTTGGGGCTTTTTGGCTCGAGATTTAAGCTTACTGTTTTTTTCCTAACCCAGGAAGTATAGCTGCGGTATAAATTGCAGATATACCAACCAGGGAATAGACAATGCGGGATAGAGCGGACATATCCCCAAAGATGGTAGCTACAAGGTCGAAATTTAGAAAACCAACCAGTCCCCAGTTGAGCCCCCCAACTACAACCAGGATAATCGCGAGATAATCAAGCGCGTTTAAATTTTTCATAATTTTAATTTGGCATAATTACTGAATCAATGACGTGGATGACACCGTTGGAAGCTTCTATGTCGGTTTGGATAATATTGGCATTATCGACCTTAACGCCATCGTTGGTGTCAATACTGATTTCGCCTCCCTGAACGGTTTTGGCGGATTTTAAGTTTAGCACGTCTTTAGCCATAATTTTTCCCGGTACCACGTGGTAGGTAAGAATCTGCGTGAGCTTGTCTTTGTCCTTAAGCAGGTTTTCTACCGTGCCTTCCGGGAGCTTAGCAAAGGCGTCGTTTGTCGGGGCAAAAACCGTAAACGGGCCTTCGCCGCTTAATGTTTCTGCTAATCCGGCGGCCTTTACCGCGGTGACTAAAGTGCTGAAGTCGTTGTTGTCGCTGGCAACTTCTACGATATTTTTCATGTTTTGTTCTCCTTCTTGAGCCTGTTGGCTTTGATTATTTAATACTTGTGACGTGTTTAGGTTGCTGTCATCTTGGGGCTGCATTGTTAGGGCGACCATAATCAGAATGATTGCCGTTCCTATCCCTAATATTATGTACGTATTTTGCATAAATTTTCCTTTTTGCTTGTTGTTGTATCGACCAATTAAATTATATTTGCTATACTTAAAACGTGCAAAACGTGCATTTTAGTTTTAATCCTTTTATTTTATTGATTTATCCACAAAAATAATGAAAAATTTACGAAATTGGCTTACAACATCGGAGATTTCTAAAATATTTAAGGTTAATGTTTCTACAATTAAGCGCTGGATAGATAAGGGTTTTTTTCGTGTCAGCGTTACCAGCGGCGGCCATCGCAGGGTTGACCCAAAGGACTTTAAGGCCTTTATTGCCAAGTACCCTAAACTTGCGGGCAATTCTTATGTCATAAAAAAAATAATTAAAGGCAAGGAGTTAAATAAAAAAGCCCTAAATTGGCAAAATTATTATATTTATCTGTATTCTAATTCCAGTTTGAACGTCCAAAACAAATTGGAGGAGATGTTTTTGTTGAACGTTAGCGTTGTGGATATTTTACAAAACGTAGTTGCCCCAACTTTGGTCCACATTGGCAAGCTTTGGCAAAAGGGAAAAATTTCTATTTACGACGAACACAGGATGACTTTTTTACTGCGCATGGATTTATTGGGTTTGGAAAAGCTTATTTCGGGCAGAATCGGCTTCGGTTCCCCTACCGCTGTTTTGGGGTGCGTGGCCGGCGATAACCACGAAATTCCCCTTTTAATGCTTCATTTGCTTTTAAAGCAACAGGGCTATAGAACAGTAATTTTAGGAATCAATAATCCGGCCTCTGAAATTATTCATGCATCCAGAAAAGAATATGCCAGCCTAATTTGTCTAACTCAAACTTTTTCTAAAATTCGTTTAGACAGTTATTTTGATAAAGTATATAAATATGCTAAATCTTCCAAAGTTTGGCTGGCTTCTGGCGGCGCCGGCTGGCCGATAACTTTGCGCAAATCCAAAAAAGGCTATCGTTATTTTGACAGCCTTTCTGAATTTAATAAGTTTTCTAAAAAGTTAGGGAAGCCGGTATGAAGCAAGGGCGGCGCCCCAAGCGCTACCGTTTAAAATTTTTTAATTCTGATGGCGTGGAAGGCTATTCATCGAATAAGAACAGGTCAAGAACATAATAACAAAGACAAAGTAAAAGGGCGCATTCGAAATAACATCATTAAGACGCATTTGACGACTGCCTGTTGTTAAAGAAATTAACAAGGTAAACGTAAAAAATTACGTCGAATGCCTGGGGGAATTAAATTTAAGAAGTTAGAAAAAGAAATGTATCACAGCCTTTTACTCGGTAGAGGCGAAAATTGAACCGCCAAGGAGAACCAAAGTTTGCAGATAAAGGATTGATTTTTTCATAGCACTTTAATTATAGCAAAGAAATTTTTTAATAAACTTTGCAATAACAGGGCTATGCCCCAAAAATAAAAACCGGCCAAAGAGAATGGGACTAAAGACAAAGGGGTAAAATGGTCGTTATCTATTGTCAAATATTTGTAAGTCCAAAGTTTTTTGGAAATAAAAAGTTCGCAAGCTTTGCCGAAGAGATATTCAAAAAAAGCTCCAAGTATTCCAAAAGCCACGGCAATACCTACAAAATTAGGGCTGTAAACCAGTACGCAGACTGCTAATGCCAAGAGAAAAGGAAAAATAAAAAATAAATAGTTGCTTAAAGAAGCATGTTTAAATTTATTTATGCCCGCGCTATGAAAAACTATCCATTGAATAAGCAAACCGACAAGCAAAGCAAGAGCAAAAATAAGATAGAATGGGATCTCAGCTGCGGCAATTGCGCGGTAATTTAATGTGGCTCCGGCGGTTATTCCCAAAATATTTAAAAATAACATCCCGCCAATTGCCCAAGGAATAAAATTCAAAAAACTCGTGTAAGAATGGGCAACTGCCTCAACTTTGTATGCCCAGAAACTTTTAGTATAGAATGCTTTCCACCATTCTGAAAAAAGCGTTTCCCCAATTACTCCGGCAAAAGCAAAAACTAACATAAGTATTAAATTATTTAAAGCCCCGGCTTTAATGCTTACTACAATTTGGGAGGCTAGAAAACCGGTAAAAGCCAGTAATAATTTTTTATGGAGAATTTAAAATGGAAAAATTTTATTTTTTTTGTTTTTTAAATAATGCTAGCCAACGGACAAAAGCCAGGCGGCCAGCAGGTATGGGGCAGAGTCTATTAAAAATGGGAAATTATGAAACATATTTTAGATTGCTCTGGCCAAAGTGACCACAATGAAAATGCCTATAGAATTAAGAACGAAAGATAAAAGTAAAAATTGCCAGCTTTCCAGTTTGCTGATTCCAAGTATGCTGATGCCGACCTCGTCCGGCAAAGGAGAAGCAATCAGCGCCGCCCCGACTACCGGCAGAAGCCACGCAAAGTAAGGAGTTTTAAAAATTTTCGCAATATGGCCGCCGCCAAGCTTAAAAAATACCGGCTTTAGTTCTTCCATAATATTGTCTTTGATAAATTTATAGATAATATAATCTCCCAATACCGCCCCGGCTCCGGCCAAAAGAGCTACTTCGTAAGGATTTAAGCGGTCCGCAAGGTTATAAAGTATAACCAGGGCGGGCGCCACCGTAAAAGTGGAAACAAAAAGGGCTCCGGTAAAAAACGCGCCTGCATAACCCAAGTCGCCTATTGTTTTTATTCCTTGCCTGACTATGTCGGTATCGGCAATATAATAGAGCGCGATAAGGCTTGCTACGAGCAAGGCTGTATTTTTGTATTTCCAGTTTTTGTATTTGTATACCATATGGTTTTTATCCGCGGATAATTAGGCAAGCTATATACGCGACGTACAAAAAAAGGAAAATCCCTGCTTGATACCTTTGCAGTATATGTTTTTTGCCCACGAACATAAGAAGGAAAAGCATCAAAGTCGCCAGAAGGACAACCGCGATGTCGAAATTCATTGCAGGCGTAAAAGGCAAAGGCCGGATTATAGAGCTTATTCCGAGAATCCAAAAAATATTAAAAATATTGGAGCCGACTATATTGCCTACGGCTATGTCCGAATGTTTTTTTAAGGCCGCGGAAACAGATGTGGCCAGTTCGGGTAAAGAGGTGCCTACCGCAACTATGGTAAGGCCAATGAGCGCTTCGCTCGCCCCGAGTCCCGCGGCAATTTTTGAGGCAGAGCTTACTATCCACTGTCCTCCCAGGGCGAGCCCCGCGATGCCGCCGATTATCATAAGCGCGGATTTGGAAGCGGACAGTTTTTTTACCTCGGCTTCGTTGTCGGTTCCGTTTTTGCTGATGCTGTAAGCGTAATAAAGGAAAATAGCAAAAAAGCCGATTAAGGTGATGCCGTCGGTTCTGGTAAGCGTGGAAAATCCGAGGCTATCAAAAACAGCATCGTTAGCCATAACGGCAAGCACAATGGCCGCGAGTAATGCCATGGGAATTTCTTTGTAAGTCGTACTTTTTTGGACGCGCAAAGGATAAATGACTCCGGCGACGCCAAGAATTAGAAAAATATTGGCGATGTTGCTGCCTAAAATATTACCAATGGCAATATCCACGTTCCCTTTGTAGCCGGCAATTACGTTAACTACCAGTTCGGGAGCGGACGTACCGAAAGCGACAATGGTAAGCCCAATCACCAAAGTGGAAATACCCAAGCGTCCGGCTATGGAGGCTGAACCTTCGACAAGCCAATTCGCGCCTTTGATTAACAGCGCGAAACCAACAATTAACAAAAGATAGTTGAAAATCATCATAAATTATTGAACTCCGTCCGGTCCGGCTGTGCGAACTCCCGACTCCCAGTCGCCCACGTTTTTGCCCAGACAAAAAGTAATAGTGTATTCGCTGCCGTCGTCCTCTACATCGTACCAGTAGTTATTGTTGTCCCGGCCAACGTCGCTTCCACAGCCACCGTCCGCGGGTGTGGGCGCAACCGGCATTAAGGGTACATAATTAGGAATCATGGGTTCCGGGCTGCCGTCAAACGCGCCAGGGTCCGAAAATAAAGCGCCCGTGCCTGTGCTTGCCACGGAAGCCGTTCCTGTCGGGTAATTGTTATTTTGGATATGGTACTGTTCCAGGGCGGTTATCATTTGTCTTATGTCCCCCGCTCTTTTGGCGTCGCGTCCCCTAATGCGCGCGTTATTTAAAGCTAGCATAATAGTGCCGGCTAAAACGCCGATAACCGCAATGACTACCAAAAGTTCAAGCAATGTGAATCCAAGTTGTTTTTGTTTCATTGTATCTATTTTTACTCCCCCGCGGCGACGAGGAGGGTTTAGGAATGTGATGGAAAAATCTCTACCACCCTCCCTAGCCCATCCCTTCAAGGGAGGGGAATAATTATTAAATTTAGTATATCAAAAAGACCCGCATGTTTCCATTAGCGGGTCTTTTAAGCGAATCCTCCTGCCTGTATCTGCCACAGCCTTTGGTAAGTCCCCTGCTTGGCTTTAAGCAATTCTTCGTGTTTGCCTTCTTCTACTATTTTTCCACCGTCTATTACCACTATCCTGTCCATCTGCATGATGGTGCTAAGGCGATGAGCTATTACGATTACGGTTTTGTTTTTCATTAAGCTTTTTAAAGCATCCTGAATATACATTTCGCTTTCGCTGTCTAGCGAGGAAGTCGCTTCGTCTAGCACTAAAATTGGAGAGTTTTTCAAGATAGCGCGGGCAATAGCCACCCTTTGGCGCTCGCCGCCGGAAAGCTTAATACCCCTCTCCCCTACAAAGGTGCTGTATCCTTCTGGGAGGGCTGAAATAAATTCATGGGCGTACGCTTTTTTAGCAGCTTCTGTAACTTCTGTTTTTGTTGCGTTTGGTTTAGCATATCTGATATTTTCAATAAGCGGCCTATGGAAAAGGATTGGGTCTTGCGGAACTAAAGACAAATTGTTTCTAAGCGAGTCTTGGGTAACTTTTGAAATGTCTTGCCCGTCAATTAAAATTTGTCCTTTTTGGAGGTCAAAGAACCTAAAAAGTAATTTTACAATTGTGGTTTTGCCCCCGCCAGAAGGTCCAATAAGGGCAAGTTTTTCATTAGCACTCATTTTAAGGTTAAACTTATCAAATATAGTTTGGTTTTTTTTGTATTCAAAGTAAATATTTTTAAGTTCTATTTTTCCATTCGTAACTTCGAAGTTTTTCGCATTTGGAGCGTCTTGGATTTTGTGAGGGGTAAGCAGAATTTCTGTCATTTCGTTGGCATCCGCCAAACTTTGGTAAATATTTCTCATAAATCTGGTGACATCCCAAATCCTAATAATAATTTGGAAAATGTAAGCTTGAAGCAAAGCAAAATCTCCCAAAGTTAAAACTCCTTTGAGCCATAAATTTATAGCAACAATCATTAATCCGATTTCAAGGGCATACAGAAGTATGCTTTGGAGTACATTGGAATATTCGTCTAGCCTCCAAGTAAAAGTTCTTGCTTGGTGAAGTTCTTCATTTAAGTCCTCGTATCCTTTAAGTTCCGCCTTTTTTGAACTAAAAAGTTTTACGTTAATATTGTTAGTTATGCTGTCTGCTAATCTTCCCGTAGTTTTGGTATCTAGTTTGGCACGGCGGATGTCGTACTTAAGTTTGTAGCGCGCAAACCAAATGTTAAAACTAACATAAAGCACGGTCCAAATTAAAAGTCCCAGACCTAAAGCCCAGTGGCGTATAAATAGCACCGTTAAAATTCCTACTATAAGAATGATAGTTCTACCCAAGCGGTACACTACTTCATCCGCAATGTCTTCAAATGCTCTTGTGTATTTGTTTACTTTACGGACCAAACTCCCCACAAAATTGTTAGAAAAGAAACTGTAAGAGTGGTCGGCCATGTAATTAAAGCATGTAATCGGCAGGTCTCTTAATATTTTAGATTGTAAAGTAATGTTGGTAAATTCTTGGATTCTTCTGAATGTATATTGAATTCCATAGAAAATTGTTATTAAAGTAATAATACTGAAGAGTTCTTTCCCGTTTGTTTTGTTTCCTTCAGCTATTCCATTAAATAGATTACGGAACAGAAAAGGTACGTAGAGTTCGGTTGCGGTAATTCCAAGTACGCCAAAAAGAACCAGGGACAAAGATATTTTGTACCGAGTGGCGTGTTGCCAGAATATTTTAAGTGTTTCTTTGGTTAGTGACTTCATATAAATCTGCAAATTTATTTATCCAGGCTGTAACAGGGGTTCCTTATTTTCAATAATAGACGGATAAGCGATTTCTCGACTACTCTCGAAATGGAGTATTAGGTTAAACATATAAAAAGCCCCCTTGTCACTCACTCCTCCCTAATAATACCATAGGGAAGTGAGGTTTTTGTGAGTTTGGGGCTTTTATATTATAGACGAGAAAATTAGTGCTTTGTTACGCTAAAATTAGTCCTGGGCTTCAGGAAAAGCTGTTTTTATTTGTTGCCAAGCGTCTTCATATTGTATACTACTGGCGCTAAAAATACCTTGGAGGATGTCTCTAACTTCTTCGGGAGACCTATCTTGTACAGTAAATGTTTTTTTCTTCATTTGACCGCCTTTCGCAGAAAAAAATAATTCAATACGATTGTCGTCTTTTTCAATCATATTTACGTAACAACTGACACTTTGGAAAGTTTCAGGTTGTCCTATCACCCTCTCCGCTCCTTTTGTTGCTTCGTTCATAAGTTAATGTGTTTAGTTAATTCTATAATGTAGTTTATATTATGATTTAAACTAAATCAATGTTTATGGTACTAAACTTCTCCCTGTCATTTGGCTTGGCTGTTTAATATACATTAAGTGTAAGATAGTTGGAGCAATGTCGGCAAGGGTGCCGGTGATTCTAAGATTTTGATCCCTGAGCGAAGTTGAAGGGTCAAATTCATCCCCGGCAAAATTTTGTTCTTCGACAGGCTCAGGAAGCAAAATTTTGTTGTTATTTATTAAAATAAACGGAACTTTGTTTAAAGTATGGGCGGAGTGTTTAGAGTCCGATTCAACATCAAAATTCTTTTCCGCGTTGCCATGGTCGGCTGTAATAAGCGCCATGCCGTCCATTCCAACAATTTTTTCAACCACCCGTTTAAGTTCTATATCAATTGTCTCAACTGCCGTAATAATTGCCGGGACATTGGCAGTGTGCCCGACCATGTCCGCGTTGGCAAAGTTAATCACCATAAAGTCTATCCCTCCGTCAATTTTTTTAATAGCTTTGTCCGCAATTTCCCGCGCGCGCATTTCCGGCGCTTCGTCGTGGGTGTGCACGTCTTTGCGGCTCTCTACCATAATATGCTCTTCGCCCTCGTGCGGTTCTTCCCTCCCGCCGTTAAAAAAGTAAGTGACGTGGGCGTATTTTTCCGTTTCCGCAATGTGCGCCTGTTTTAAGCCATGCGCAGATATTACAGCAGCCAAAGTTATTTCCGGCTTTTGAGGGGGAAAGGCCACCAAGGTATCAAAAGACTTATCGTACTCTGTCATGGTCACAAAGCACAAATTGTGGCTTTGTTTTCTATCTAAAATCTTTTTGCTTATTTGCCTGGCACGGTCGGGGCGGTAGTTAAAAAATAGCACACCATCATTCTTTTCTATCTTATACCCCTTGCCCGTATCGTCCAGAAAAACCATTGGTTCCAAGAGTTCGTCTATTTGTCCGGCATCATAAAGCTCTTTTATAACGTCCGAAGGCTTCCTAGCTTTGCAAATTTTGCCCTTGCATTCAAAAATTGCCTCTTCCGCTTTTTTCGTGCGGTGCCAGTTTTTGTCTCTGTCCATGGCATACAGCCTACCGCTCACAGTTGCTATGTGGCCAATTCCTTCTTTTTGAATTACATCTTCCAATGTTTTTAAATATTCAGCTCCCGACTTTGGCAACACGTCGCGTCCGTCGGTAAAGGCATGAACTACTACTTGTTTGATGCCTTCCGATTTGGCGGCTTTTAAAAATTCGTGCAAATGCTCCTGGTGGCTGTGAACACCGCCCGGAGAAATTAGGCCCATTACGTGCAGGGTAGAGTTATTTTTTTTTACGTGATTAAAAAGCGTTGTAAAAGCCGGGTTGGTATTAAACCCTCCGGCTTTGGCTGCTTTGTTAATGCGCACCAAGTCTACATCAATTATTTTTCCCGCGCCCATGGTCATGTGCCCAATTTCGCTGTTGCCAATAACGCCGCTTGGTAGGCCAACTGCTTCGGCAGAAGCATCAATTAATGTATGTGGATATTTTTTCCAGAGCATGTCAAAAAAAGGCGTTTTCGCTTTGGCAATTGCGTTATGATCCTTTTCTTCCCTGTGCCCCCAGCCGTCTAAAATTATTAATGCCAATGGTTTCATAATAGTATCAAAACTCATCCTTATAATCTTGAGATTATAAGGATGTTATTGTTGTGCGTTTATCTGGTCTTGATAGTTTTGCAAGTCTTGGTTGATTTTTTGGGTGTCCGCCTCGGCCTGCTGTTTTATTTCGGGTAGTGATCGTTTATCATCATTTTTTGATTTTGACCATAAAGACACCGCAATAACGGCAATTATTACTATTGCCAAAAGCACCGCTATTAAAGCAAAGCCTTTTTGTTTTTCCATTAACTAGTCTTTGGTAGATCAGAGAAAGGTGCTAAAATATTGAAAGGTCAATAACTTTAGACTAAAGTGTTCCAAAAACTTGAGCACTTTTCTCTGAAACCAAAACAAAAATGAAAACTCAAAAAGTGTATAATCGGCTACCGAAAAAGGTTAGTCAGAAGGAATTTA
>Ga0210057_1011167_pt1 | contig 9994 bp, 11 predicted proteins | sample CryGeyCG2114_010_2_FD_183968 | JGI IMG/M metagenome (GOLD analysis project Ga0210057, IMG submission 183968) | Groundwater microbial communities from aquifer - Crystal Geyser CG10_big_fil_rev_8/21/14_0.10 (SPAdes) (version 2) | ecosystem: Environmental > Aquatic > Deep subsurface > Groundwater ...
AGAGTTGATTGAATACGTTTACCAACAGATACATTATTACAACAATAAACGTATACATTCAGCTCTTCGGGTTCCACCCGTCGTATTTAGACAGAGACAAGGTGTCTAAATTTTGGGGTACTTGACATATTGTCAACATGGGGAGGGGGCCATATCTCGAGTCATATCCTGATACGCCGTATGGGGGAGCGGGTCCATATGACAGATACGGGTGCTTAGTTGATTTTGGTGTATATGTAGGTATTCAAGGAGATGCTGCTAATGCAAATACTATTCCTCCGTCCGAAGAGCAAAAGCTAATCGATGCTGACTGGGACGCGGATAATTGCATAAACGGAGAATCTCAAATGCTTCTTGTCCTACTGTAGCCTTGTTTTTAACAATTGGTGTCATGGTTGTATATTTGTTTAAGCGTGTTATTATGAAGCCGAAAACTAATCTATGGAACATCATATATCGATAGCTGCAGAAACACTTTTTCATCTTGGACCCATTGCGGTGACTAATGCTTTAGTAACGGCTGTTATTGTTACTATTCTTCTTTCTATTTTTGCCTTTTTAGCCCACCGTGCGTTTCAGTCCGAAAAGCCTACGATGTTTACCACATTTGTTGAGCAAGTAATCGCCTTCTTTTACGATCTTACCGAAAGCATTGCAGGAAAAAACGCTCCCGTGTTTTTTCCACTTATCATGACATTTTTTCTGTTTATCATTATTGCGAATTGGTTTGGATTGCTTCCAGGAATAGCTGGTTTTGGGGTTGAAGTCATTGAGAATGGGGAACATGCGGTTGTTCCACTATTTAGGGCTGCAACAACAGATTTGAACACCACTATCGCACTTGCGCTTATCTCTGTCGGAGTGACTCAGTATTACGGATTTAAGTTTTTAGGGGTTAAAAAACACCTGTCTAAGTACTTTAATGCTGATGGTATGAATTCTTTTGTGGGGATTTTGGAATTCGTTGGGGTGTTTTCGGGAATTCTTTCATTTGCATTCAGGTTGTTCGGTAATATTTTTGCAGGAGAGGTTTTGCTTGTTGTTATGGGGTCATTAATTCCGTTGGTGTTACCTATTCCATTTTTGGGTTTAGAGCTTTTTGTAGGATTTATTCAGGCAACAGTGTTTGCTGTTCTAACATTAGTATTTATGAGTATTGCTGTAGAATCCCATGAACATGCGTAACAGGGGTATATTGTTGGATTCTTTGACAGTAGAGGATACTATGGTAACTGAAGGTTTTTATAAGGAGGTGTGCATATATGGAACTTGAATCAATGAAAGCACTAGCAGCAGCAATATCAATCGGTCTTGGGGCCGTGGGTCCTGGTATTGGTATTGGATTACTTGCAAAGGGAGCAATGGAAGCGATTGGTCGCAACCCAGAAGCAACAAACAATATTCGTACTAACCTTATTTTGGCAATTGCATTTGCTGAAGCGTTAGCAATCTACGCATTGGTAGTATCGCTTATTATTATTTTTGTACTGTAACTAAATTATGGAAAAGTTAGGTATAGATGCACAACTTATCGTACTTCAGGCGATTAATTTCGCTATATTACTTTATGTCCTTAACAGGTTTTTATACAAGCCTGTTCTTGGAATGTTAGCTAAGCGCAAAGAACAAATTGAACATACTGAGAAGGTTCAAAAAGAACTAGAGGTAAAGGTGAAAAATCTTGAAACTGATCGAGAAGCAATGCTTACCGAAACTAAGATTGAGTCACAAAAAATTCTTGAGGATGCTCGCACAATGAGTGAGAAGATTGGCGAGTCCGTCAAAGCTGACGCTAAAAAACGTGCTGATGATTTACTCCTTAAGGCTAAAGCCGATATTGCGAGGGAACGAGAACAGTTAAAGGATTCTGTAAAAGATGAGGTCGCAAAGGTAGCTGTTGAAGTTGCCCAGCGTGTTTTGGAGCAAACGATTTCTGATGATCAAAGAGAAAAAATTACTTCGTCTGCTGTAGATAATTTCGTTAACGATGCCAAGTGATGCAAAAAATACCAGCGAACACATAGTGGAGCAGTTATTGTCAGAGGGGAATCGTGAGATTGCTGAATTGGTGCTTGAAAAGTTAACTCATGAGTTGGGTACACGTATTGCAACGGTATACTTTGCGGGTGAGTTAAGTGAAGATGCTAAAAAGAAAATGGAAGAATCAACAAAAAAGTCATTTCCAAGAGCACATTCGGTAGATTTTGTTGAAGATAAGGATTTAATTGGAGGAATAAAAGTTGTATTCGAAGATTATGTTTACGAAGATTCAACTCGAAAAAGATTAGCAGAGGCTATGTAATTGAAAATACATTATGGATAAAGATTTACTAAAAAATATTACCGATACCGTATCAAACTGGAAAACTCCTGAGATTTCAAATATTGGGACAGTGTTAAGTGTTGAAGACGGTGTTGTTATTTTAGACGGTTGTTCAGATGTTCAAATGGCTGAACGATTAGTTTGTACTGGGAAAGGAGTGAGTGCAATGGTTCTTAACTTAGCAGAAGATACTGTTGGTGCTGTAGTATTGGGAGATTTTTCAGTAATTGTTGAAGGTGATGTTTTTGAAAGAACTAATGAGGTTATGGCTGTTCACGTATCGGATGATGTTATTGGTCGCACGGTAGATGCTGTCGGTGAGCCAATCGATGGTGGGGTTGCGTTCTCAAAAGAAACAAAAGCAATGCCTGTTGAAAAGATTGCTCCAGGTGTTATGAGTCGCCAATCTGTATCAGAACCATTACAAACTGGAATTCTGGCTATTGATGCGATGATTCCAATTGGTCGTGGTCAACGAGAACTTATAATTGGTGATCGAAGTATTGGTAAAACAGCAATTGCAGTTGATGCGATTATTAATCAAAAGCACACAGATCCTAAAGTGATTTGTATTTATGTTGCCATTGGTCAAAAGCAATCAAGAGTAGCTCAGATAACTGAAATTTTACGTGAGAACGATGCCATGGATTACACAATTGTTGTAAATGCAGGCGCGTCCGATTCTGTTGCAATGCAGTACTTGGCGCCGTACAGCGCAACAGCTATTGGCGAATACTTTTTAGGCCAAGGAAAAGATGTGCTTATTGTTTATGACGATTTAACTAAACATGCATGGGCATATAGACAGATATCGTTAGTGCTTCGACGTCCCCCAGGTCGAGAGGCATACCCAGGTGATATTTTTTATCTTCACTCAAGGCTTTTGGAGCGGTCGTGCAGACTGAATGAAGAAAATGGAGGCGGATCGATAACTTCTCTTCCAATTGTTGAAACACAGTTTGGCGATGTGAGTGCATATATTCCAACAAACATTATTTCAATTACTGATGGACAAATTTATTTGGAGAACGATATGTTCAATTCTGGGTTTAGACCAGCTATTGATGCAGGTAACTCTGTTTCTCGTGTTGGTGGTGCAGCCCAGACAAAACCTATGAAAAAGGTGTCAGGCCAGATGCGATTGGAGTTAGCTCAATTTAAAGAACTTGAGGCTTTTGCGCAGTTTGGAAGTTCGGACTTGGATGAGAGAACAAGAGCACGCATTGAACGTGGTCGACGGATTCGAGAAATCTTAAAACAAAAACAATACGGTCCATTGCCAATCCATACGCAAATCGCACTTATTATGGCTATTAATGTGGGGTATTTAGATGAAATATCCATGGAAGGTATTGCAGACTTTAAGGACAAGTTTGTTCTTTATATGCAAACGTCAAAGAATGAAGATCCAAAGGATTCTTTAGATGATTTCTTTACAACATATACAGGAACCCCAGAAGTTTCTTTAGAGAAAAAGGGAGAGTAGAAGTTAGAATAATTTGTAAAGATGTCTAAATTAAGAGAAATAAAAAGAAGAATAACGTCGGTTAAGAACATTGAAAAAGTGACTCATGCTATGCAAATGGTTGCAGCATCTCGGATGAGAAAAGCACAAGATCGTGCCTCTCAAGGGAAGGCTTATACTGAAAAAGTCAAAGAATTATTATTAACAGTTGGAGTTGGGAATACTGCTTCATTCCACCCCATGTTTGATACTTCGTATAGTGATAGCAATGTTGTATTGTTAGTTGTATTTTCAACACAGCGAGGTTTGGCAGGAGGTTTGCCAGGAAACATGCTTCGACATGTTAGAACAGTTATGAAAGGTCTTATTGCAAAAGGAAAGACTATACAAGTTGTTTCAATTGGCAAAAAGATTGGTGAACAATTAGCATCAAGTGGGGTAGAAGTTATTGCTGATTTTTCGGGTATGTCTGAGAAGCCATCAACTGCAGATATTCGTCCAGTAACAAAACTTGTTGAAGAGATGTATGTTTCAAAACAGGTTGGTTCAGTAATGGTGATATATTCTGACTTCATTAACCCGGTGACCTATGTTCCAGTAAGTCGAGTGCTATTGCCTTTTGATATGGCGATGTTTTCACAGTTTGATGACAAATATGAAGACGGTAGTGAAGCAAAAGTATCGACGGAGTTTGTGTTTGAACCTAATGCACATGCAATTTTAGATGCATTAATTCCACGATATTTGGAAACACAAATGTATCAGGCTAGATTAGAAACAGTTGCATCAGAATACAGTGCTCGTATGATTGCTATGAAGAGTGCCACGGATAATGCAAAAGATTTGAATGAGTCGCTAAAAATTACTTTTAATAAATCAAGGCAAGCGCAGATTACGCAAGAGATTTCGGAAATAGTTGCTGCGTCGGCTTAGAATTAAAAAGACACATGAATAACGAAATAACAAACAATTTAGTAGGGAAAATAATCCAGGTTCTTGGAAACGTAGTCGATGTACGTTTTGACTCTAAGAATGTCCCGGGGATTTATAACGCACTAATGGTAACGGCGACTGGCCTTACTCTTGAGGTTGAGCAGCAACGAGGTAAGGGTGTTGTTAGGTGTGTTGCGCTAGGTGCAACAGAAGGGTTAGTCCGTGGTATGGAAGTTACTGATTCAGGTGATGCAATCATGGTTCCTGTAGGTGAGGAAGTATTAGGTCGTGTTATGAATGTTTTGGGTGAGCCTGTTGATAATAAAGGACCTGTTCAAACAAAGGTTAAACGTGCAATTCACCAACCAGCTCCTAAATTAACTGACCAGGAAGTTAAACCTCAGATTTTTGAGACAGGTATGAAGGTTGTGGACTTAGTGGCACCGTTTATTCAAGGTGGAAAAATTGGTATCTTTGGTGGTGCTGGAGTAGGAAAAACAGTTGTTATTCAAGAATTAATCCGTAGTATTGCTGAATTTCATTCTGGTTATTCGGTTTTTGCTGGTGTGGGTGAACGAACTAGGGAAGGTAATGATCTTATTGGTGAAACGACGCAGTCAGGTGTTATTAAGTCAACAGCTTTAGTATTTGGTCAGATGAATGAGCCACCTGGAGTTCGTATGCGCGTTGCCCTTACGGGACTTACGATGGCTGAACATTTTAGAGACGAAGGTCGCGACGTGTTACTGTTTATTGACAACATTTTCAGGTTTACGCAAGCTGGTGCAGAAGTTTCAGCACTTTTGGGACGTGTTCCTTCAGCAGTTGGGTATCAGCCAACACTTGCAAAAGAGATGGGTGATTTACAGGAGAGAATTACTTCAACAACAAAAGGTTCAATCACATCCCTTCAGGCTATTTATGTGCCAGCCGATGACTATACTGATCCAGCTCCAGCAACAACGTTTTCACATTTAGATTCAACCATTACGCTTTCACGTGCAATCTCTGAGCAAGGTATTTACCCAGCGGTAGACCCATTGGCATCAAGTTCTCGTGGGCTTGATCCTCAAATTGTTGGTCAAGATCATTACCGTGTTGCACGTGGAGTTCAAGAAGTGTTACAGCGATATAGTGACCTTCAAGACATTATTGCAATTTTGGGTGTTGATGAGCTTTCTGATGAAGATAAACTTGCAGTGTCACGCGCACGCAAAATTCAAAAATTCTTGAGCCAACCAATGTTTGTAGCTGAACAGTTTACAGGTCAAGCCGGTAAATATGTAAAACGTGAAGATACGATCAAAGGCTTTGATATGATCTTAAAAGGTGAACTGGATCATATTAGTGAAGATAGTTTTTACATGAAGGGTGGGATTGAGGAAGTTGAGGAGTAGGTTTAGTAATAAGGGAAAAGTAACTAGTAACTGGGAGGAATAGGTAAGAGGTTCAGATATCGTGTTTGTGTGTTATTACTAATTACCAGTTACTGATTACTAGTTACGAATCAATAAAATGTTACACACAACCATTACCACTGTTGAGCGCACTGTTTTTGATAATGAAAACGTTAAGCAGATTTCAATCCCTACCGCTGAAGGGGTAGTTACCATTTTACCTAACCACGTTCCACTTATGGCACCACTTGGAATGGGTGAGGTGTTAATTGTAATTAAAGGTGAGGAAAAACCGTATGTGTTGTTCGTTGATGGCGGCATTTTACAGGTTGTAGATAATCGAGTTGAAATTTTGGCTAACCTTGCTGAACACGCAGATGAACTAGATGAGGCTAAAATTGAAGAAGCTAAACGAAGTGCAGAAAAACTGTTAGAAGAGAATCTTCTTGATGTTGATATGGCGCAGGTTGAAGCATCACTACAGCGTGAGCTCTCACGTTTAACCCTCGTCCGCAAAATGCAGCAGAAATAGCCCACGCATGTGTATGTTCGTTTTGTATTCGTAGGGGCTGGGCACACCCAGCCCGCCGTTTTCGTATTTGCCCGTCTCCTGTATAAATCCCGTTGTATTTGATGTCCCAATACGGTACATTTAGTAATATATGCGGGCCGTTATCATAATTGGAGTCCTACTTTTGGTTGGTGGTGGAGGATATTTACTGTCGATAAATGATGATGGAAACGCTCAGATTGCAATTGTCCCAACGGCAACTGTTGTGCCTACTATTAATTCAACATCTCCCACCAATGAACCGACGCCAACCCCAACACCTGAACCCACACCAACAATCGAACCGGTTTCCGTAGGGTCTACCTATGTGTCGACCGAAGCATTGGCATCAATATTGTCAAACACCACCTACGCCACACTACGCCTAGAAAATTACGGGAATGCAGATTTTTTAGTTGCGCAATCAAATGGAACTGAGCTGTTTTATCTTCAGTCTAATGGCAACATGTACTCAAAAGGTGATGCGAGTTTCAATGCGATTTCGATTAGGGGGATGGGGGTGCTTGGGGAGATGTTGGTCAAAGGTGAAGCCACGTTTAATAATGGGTTTGCCGTAACGCAAGGAAACATATCAGTGAACGGTGATCTTTCGTTTGTCGGTCCGCAAACAATCTCCGGTTCTGGATCAGTAACCATCAATCCCACCGGCAATATCAATTTCAATCTTCTAACTACTACATAAACGAAAGTGGGAAACTCGTGATCGGTGAGATCGATTCGACCAAGCTTTCATACGAAGGCGATATCACCATTGATGCACAAGGCCCCGGTCCAACTACAGTTGCAGTTACAAACTCATCAACCGGCACGGCGAATTTATCGGTTCAAGGAGACGTAACGGTGGTTGGTGGGAAAATCACACTTGCATCTGGTGAAACCATTGATGCCGAAACGGCAGATGTTGTCACCATCACTTCCGACGGAAATGTAGCATTCCTGTTGGGTGACGTGGCCGGTAATAAAAAAGTGTACGTGTATGATTCCACCGGAACAAACGATGTGTTCTCTGTTGATAGTGATGGAAATATAAGTGCGGATGGAGATGCAACGATCGCCGGTTCGTTTGTCGCCGCAGCATCAACGCTTGCATCACTTACCGTAAGTGGAACAGCAACTATTTCGGGGCTTGCAACCGGAACAACAAACACCGTAGTCACGCACGATAATGGATTACTACAAACTCGAACGATTGATAGCAAAGTATGGAACGGCGCACTTGTTGATTACGCGGCCTCAACGTCTGGGTATTTACCCATGTATTCAAATAATCTCGGCACCCTCACCAATTCTTCTATTTTTGAGACAGGTGGGAATGTGGGAATTGGAACGACTTCACCAAGAACTAGTCTTGAAATAAATGGTAACGTTACGTTTTCTGGAACTACAAACCAAAGGTATATTCAATTTAATCGCTGGACAGAACCTGCCGAAGTGCCAGAACAAGGGCTTTGGATTTCGGAACAAGTAACTCCGTTAACGAGGAAGTCAGTTATTCGTTCATGTGGTGGTGTATCTGAAAGTATCTGTTTAGCTACAGGAAGAAGTGCTTCTACAGAGGGACAAGGTAAGTTGTATTTAACAGCGAATGAATATTATTTCTACAACAAGAGTAATATTTCTACAGGACTTAGTATTGCTAATTCGGGTTGTGATACACCTAACCTTGTAACACTTGACGGATCTCCAAATTTAAGTAGTGTGCAAACCGGAGATGTTTTCACCGACGAGGCTGGAAGTAGTTTTCCAATAACGAGTGTGGATGATGTTAATGACATTATTGGTATTAGTGGAACATGTAGTACAAATGGAGAGAACGATGCTTTAGCTACAAGAACTACCGAAAAGATGAGAATTAATTCAGCAGGGAATGTTGGAATTGGTACAACGAGCCCAGAGGCGTTGTTTCATGTACGTTCATCAGATGCTTATCCATTTATACGGCTAACGGGTACGGGCGCGAATTCTCAGCCAGGAATTGAGATTGATAGGGCAGATGCTCGAAGGTCCATGGGATTGTTTTTAGTTGATAATGCTACTGCAGGAAACCCACACTGGTTTACAGGTGTACCTTATAACGGAGGTTCGAATATTTCTGGTTATTCAATTGGGTATGGAATAGATGGTTGGGAAGTAGGAGGTTCAAAGTTGTATATATCAACCACCGGCAACGTCGGCATCGGGACGACAGCGCCGGGGGCTCAACTGCAGGTTGCGGGCGATACTCTACTTGATGAACAAATTGCATTGGGAGGAACTTCAATTGATAATCAAATTTATAGCAATTTAAACGTTTCAATTGCTCCAAGCAGTTATGTAATTGGATATGAGGGGAGAATTAACAGCAGCACAAATCAACCCATATACGGTGGTCAGTTTAGAGGATATGGTTTGGCAAACTCTGGAACAACAAGTCAAATACGTGGAGTAACGGGTGAAGCCTGGAACAGTGGAACAGGAACGATTACTTCAGCTTATGGTGGTAAGTTTACAGCTGGCACCACAACCCCAGGTACAGCGTCGCCAATAACAAATGCCTATGCCATTCAAAATCAAACGGTTAATCTCGGTTCTAGTACAATTGGAACCGCAGTTGGTGTTGATACAACTTTATGGAATTACGGTACCGGCGCAATTACAACTGGAAGTGTTTTTAAAGGTATCGTAACCAACACCAATGCATCTGGCACCCTTTCAACCGTTTATGGTTTGAATCTTTCAGGGTGGTCAAATTCCGGGACAGTTAGCAATTCATATGGCATATATCTTGATAATTCTATTGATATAGGTTCTAATCGATATGCATTATATTCAGGTTCAGCGAGTAACTCATATTTTGCTGGCAACGTCGGTATCGGCACCACCAATCTTCAAAGTGCAGTACACATCCTGAGAACAAATGAAGCGATACGTTTGGACGGTGGTTCGTCGGGAGGAACATACATGAAGTTTGTTCGGGATAGTGACAGTAGTTCAAAGTTAATCGGGCATGCCGTTTCTATATTGTCGAGCGGTAGTGTAAATTCGAACGGGTTAGTAATAAGGGGGGATGCAGGTATACAACTTGTCAACTCAAACTCGGGAACGAATGGTATATCAATTGTTTCTGGCAACGTGGGCATCGGGACGACGGCGCCGGGGGCATATAAGGTAGGGTCTTGCACAGATAACTTAAGAAAAACGTAACAATTTACGCAACGTTTTTCTCAAATCATCTCTGTGATTGAATCTCCACTCTGATTCTAACAAATAATCTCCAAACCTGCTTCTGCCAATTCCATTGAACTTGTTTAATCTCCTTTTCACCC
>Ga0210057_1011176_pt1 | contig 9990 bp, 10 predicted proteins | sample CryGeyCG2114_010_2_FD_183968 | JGI IMG/M metagenome (GOLD analysis project Ga0210057, IMG submission 183968) | Groundwater microbial communities from aquifer - Crystal Geyser CG10_big_fil_rev_8/21/14_0.10 (SPAdes) (version 2) | ecosystem: Environmental > Aquatic > Deep subsurface > Groundwater ...
AAGTTGCTTCTGGCGTAGCAGGCGGTATTGCCCAGGTCTCCTTTGCAACGGCGCGTATCTTGGAAGTAGTAAAATCAGAAAACATTGCGACATTGATTATCGGACATGTTACCAAAGAAGGGTCGCTGGCAGGCCCGCGTATGCTCGAGCATATGGTTGATGCCGTTTTGTATTTGGAAGGGGACAGGTATGCAGCTTTACGTATTTTGCGTTGTGTGAAAAATCGTTTCGGTTCGACCAATCAGGTGGCGGTTTTCGAAATGATCGGTGAAGGATTAAGGTCAGTAGCAGATCCGTCTAAACTTTTTTTGTCACTGGTGAAAAAAACAAAACCGGGAACAGTTGCGGCTTGCACCGTGGACGGTAACCGTCCGCTCCTGATAGAAATTCAAGCCCTGGTGGTCAAATCGGAATACAATTATCCAAAAAGGATGTCGACTGGGTTTGACCAGGGGAGGCTGCAGCTCGTGATCGCTGTACTTGAAAAGAATTTGGGTTTGAAGCTTTCTGACAAGGATATTTATATTTCTGTGGCCGGTGGTTTCAAAATTTCAGAGACCGGCTGTGATCTGGCGGTTGCTGCGGCGATTATCAGCTCTATAAAAAATGTTGATTTGCCCAAATCGGTCTTCGTTGGCGAATTAGGCTTATCAGGCGAGATCAGGAAACCTTCGAATATTGATAAACGTGTCAAAGAAGCGAGCCGTTTTGGTTTTACGCAAATCTATGTTCCTGAAGTGATGGCAGATAAATCAAAACACATCCGTGAGCTAGCGGATGTGAAGGAGTTGGGAAAGCTGTTCTAATTTCGAGGTTTTAGTTTGTAGGTTATAGTAAGTAGTTTTATTTGGCATTCCAAGGAAAATTCTCCTTTGGTAAAGGGGGTGATCCCGACGTTAGTCGGGGCGGGGGATTTGAGAGGAAATAAATCCTCCGGCTTCATTTCATTCAGCCACCTCCTTTAGCAAAGGAGGAATAATCACTGTTTAAAAAAGAAGATACCCGGGCTCGCAATGCGAGTCCGGGTTTTGTTTGGGCTACCCGTCTAGGCGGGTTTGGTTGAGGGGGCTACTGTGCGACAGCGGCGACGAAAGATCCTCCGAAAGCTGCGGCCTGCCTCGCTTTGAGACGGCGTAGTCTCCTGGCGCACTTTTGGTGCATGGATGGGTCGATATCGTCGGGGCGATCGTCGTTGTTCGGATCGCTGGTCTGGACAATCGGGGTCCAGCAGTCTGCGCAACAGTTGTCGCGCTTGATCTGGGGGGCTTTGCTAGCCATTTTCTTCTATTCTCCTCTTCTGGGTTGCGAACCTGAAAACGTCTATTGTCTCCTCCTTGAGCTTTTAGACATTTTGGAGCGGTCCGCGATATTGCGCTCAGTTTAGCGCTAAATTAGTATTTTGTCAACTATTCCTTATGGACTGGGTCAAAAATTTCATTGCCGGAGTAGACAGTGTTTGCAAGTTTATCCCTAAAATTAGCTAAATTAGTAGCCTTTGCCACTTCATTTTTGGCAAGGTTTAGCAGCTCCAAATCGAAGATATTGGCAAGTCGAAACTCTGGATACCCGGATTGGATTTTACCATAGACATCACCTGGCCCTCTCATTTGCAGATCGATCTCAGCAAGCTTCAGACCGGAGGAGGTTTCGATCATGGCCGAAAGTCTTGCGCGAGATTTGGCTGTTTGCTTTTCCGGAAGTAGCAGGCAATAAGACTTACTGCTACCCCGACCGACACGGCCGCGGAGTTGGTGAAGTTGAGCCAGGCCAAACCTCTCAGCGACATGGATTGCAATGATGCTGGCGTTGGGAAAATCGATCCCCACTTCGATTACTGTCGTGGAGATAAGAATTTTTGTTTTGTTTTCAGCAAAGCTTTTTAGAACTTTTTCCTTTTCTGTTGATTTCATTCGTCCATGCAGCACAGCGAGCTGTCTTTTATCAAAAATTTTCGAGTAGACTTCATAAACCTCTTTTACACTCTGCACACCGAGCGAATCGGAAGGGTCAATCAGCGGGCAGGCAACAAAGACTTGGTGACCAGAGGTAATCTCATCTTTCATGAGTTTATACGCTTTGGCAACATCAGGTTTTTCGATGACTTGAGTGAAAATTGGTTTCCGTCCTGCAGGAAGCTCGGTGATCTGCGAGACATCAAGGTCGCCGAAAAGCGTTAAGGCTAGCGACCTGGGAATAGGGGTTGCGGTCATAGAGAGGAAATGTGGCATTTGGGTTTGAGTTGCTTTTTTTTGCAACTCAGCGCGTTGCCTAACACCGAAGCGGTGTTGTTCATCCACAATCACAAGAGCTAGTTCGTTTAAATTCAAGGAGCTTTGGATTAACGAATGAGTGCCAATTATTATATCTAGCGCGCCTGTCGACAAGAGCCTCTGAAATTCACTTTTCTTAAGTTCCGTAACCTTCCCATCACGATAAACTTGGCGCATCGTAGAGGTCAGTAAGGCAATGGTTATTTGTTTGGGGAAAGGTAATCTCGTAAAGCTATGGAAGTGCTGCGAAGCGAGAATTTCAGTCGGCACCATGAGAGCGGACTTTTGGCCCGATAAATAAACTTGTAGGCAAACAAGAGCTGCAACGACCGTCTTGCCACTGCCTACGTCACCGGCAAGCAATCTACTAGCAGGATGGGATTGGTCGAGCGACTGTATGATTTCCCATGTGGCTTTTTTCTGTGAAGGGGTCAGGGTAAATGGTAGGGCAGCAAGGAATTTTAGAGTTTCACTTTTTCGAAATGGAATTTTCAGGCTAGAGAATTTTTGCAGTTTACTTCTACTCTCTTTGATTTTTAGCTGGTACAAATATAGCTCATCGAAAGACAGTCTGCGCTTACTATCCTCGAGACCGGCATCTGAGCTAGGAAAATGAATTTCGTGTAAAGCTCGGCTGAGCTCGGGTAAATTTAGTCTCATTCGCTGCTCGACAGTCAGATAATCAGGAATATTAGCTAGAGACTGTAGAGTCGATTTTATCAATGTGCGGAAGGATTTGGGGTAGAGGCCCGCTGTGAGTGGATAAACAGGCACCAGACGGCCAATATGACTCATCTCCGTCTTTGCTAGCTCCCAGACAGGATTTTGTAGTGAGAAGGACCTGCTAGAGAGCTTTACTAAGCCAGAGAAATAGTATTCTCTACCAATACCTAAAGCATCCATTAGGAAAGCTTGGTTGAACCAAACTGCTTTTATTTTTCCCGTATGATCCGACAGCTCAGCTTCGACGATGGTCATCTTGCGCCGAAAAACCCTTCGTATTTTAATAGAAACCAGTTTTGCCTTAATGGTTCCGCGAACATCCGGTTTGAGATCAACTATGTTTTGAATTTGTCGTAGGTCGTCGTAGCGAAAAGGGAAGTGCAGCAGCAGGTCTCGTATAAAAAAAATTCCAAGCTTTCCGAGTTTTTTAGCTTGAGAGGGTCCTATGCCTTTGAGCGAAGTTACCGGTTGATTAAGATATGTTTCAAGTGTCATAACTTAACACGCCGAGATCTTGCGTCCATTCCTGCTCTCGGTAGGAATCGAACCTACATTACGGGCTCCGCAAGCCCGTGTCCTATCCATTGAACGACGAGAGCAAAAATCGGCGCAAGATATTCAGAATTTTAGTTTTCTAGCCAGACGATCAGTGTAGGCTTCTTCTTTGTTGAGGTCTTCGGGGATATACTTGATCAGAACCCGCCTAATTTCTGACGGGTCTGCGTCCTCAATCTGTAATACAACTTCTCGGTTTATGTAGTTGGTGGTTTCCAGGGTAAGCGTTTTTACTTCCGGTGGCTGGTAGATAATCCAGAAAGATTTGATCATCGAGTAGGGGTATCTTTGGTCGTTGACCGTGATCCCGCCTCCCGAGATAGTTATTTTCAGTTCTTGAGGGTGTCTTTTGGAATAAAGGTACACAGCAACAAGGATTAGAAAAAAGGTTACGAACATCATATAGTCTTTTCTCAAAACCGAGTAGGCAAGTAGTACTATTCCCAAAACCAGAAGGATAGTGTACCATCGAGAATTCTTTTCGTAAACTATGAATTCTGGGGCTGTCCAAGAAATGTTATCGAGTTTTGCCATGACTTTGTTTTAGTTTTTTTGATTCGGAGGCGGGAGGATTCGAACCTCCGAGGAGCGTGAACCCCTAACGGTTTTCAAGACCGTCGCATTAGACCGCTCTGCCACGCCTCCCTAAATACAGTTTTTGGCTGTAAATTATAGACCTTCTAACCTTTGTCTATATTAGCAAAAAAACCTCTAAAAGAAAACTGCCCCGATATATTTGGGACAGTTTATCGGAGGTTTATAATTTCCAGGGTCGTGGTGTCTTTCGTGGTCGGGAGTGATTTTGGTATGAGCTCTAGAGTAGTCGTAGACGGATCACCAAGGGCTTCTAAAATTTCGTCGCTAGTTGTCGAAGTGGTTTCATTGTTTTTCTGATCACCGTTCTTCTGGTCAACAATTCCTTTGGTGGATGTCGCTTGCTCTACTGTGGCAGCTGCAGCGTCATTAGCCGCTTCTTCTTCACTGGCAAGCTTGGCTAGGTTTTCTTTGGCCTCTGTCTGGGTTTTTACTACTTCCGTCTTGGCCCCGGAGACCACCTCTTTGTTCTTACCAGATAATTTGGTTTCAATGTCAGTAAGGACACTCTCTTGTTTGTCAGTAAGTTCAACAACTTTTTCGAGCAGCTCTTTGTTTTCCGCCGAGTCATCAGCGACTTCTGATGTTGCACTGACAAGTTCCTCTACGGATTTTTCCAAAGCTTTCACTTTCTTTTCTTTTTCCGGATTTTGTTCAGCGATAACTTTGGTTTCTTCCAGTCGTTCCTCGGCGTGTTTGATCTTGACTTTAGTTTTCTTCACATCGTCCAAGGTCAAAGAAAGCTCAACTTTTTCGACAGTTTTTTTCACCGAGTGCAATGGCTGTCCGGGAACGCTGTTTTTGGCTGCAACAGCGGTGACGTTGATAAGGCTGAAAATCAAAATAACAACTATAACTGAAAATACTGATTTGGGTACGGCAAATTGGAAAAGTCTCTGCACGCTGGTGGTATTCTGAGCAACCGACCAAGCCTTTTCACCAATACTGTCTGCAACCATTTTCCAAACATGTTCTCTATCAAGCTGCGCCTCTTTGCGGGGGACAGTGTTGAACTGCTCGGTAACTTGTAACAACTGTTTTAGCCCGCGAGTTCTTGGATACTTTTTCAGACACATTGAAACCGATCCACCTGTACGGAGGATTTTGATGCAATCATCTAGGATATGTTCAATTTTCACCTGTTTCATTGCGCTTACCTGGTTTTTTTGACTTAACTAATTTTTTTACTTGCATAATTGCTCGGTGTTGGATAACCCGAATCGTTCCTGAGGGTTTACCTACCACTGCCGATATTTCTTCGTTGTCGAGGTCTTCAAGGAACTTCAGTCGTAATACTTGTCTTTGATCTTCACTTAATTCTTCCATAGCTCCTAGAATTTCTTTTGTAGCAATATCTAGGTCGAGTGTTTCTACGATATGGTCCTCGTATTCAAGGAAGTTTTCCAGCTCCTGAAGATTGGAAAATGATTTTTGGGTGCGGTAATGATCGATAACCCTGTTTCTGGCGATGGTAAAGACCCAGTTAGAAAAGGATAGGGGAGGCTCTTCTTTTTGAAGGCTATTCCAAACCTTAATAAATACCTCAGCCGTTAGGTCTTCAGCTGTCTGTTTGTGATTCACCCGCAACCAGACAAATCGAGAAATTTTTCGATAAAATTCCTCAAAAAGGTCATTGAATGCATGGTGGTCGCCTTGAGCGACCTTATGCACTAAGTTTCTGATATATTCGGTTTTTTGAGCAGGATCCGAAACTGGGTTCATCAAGCTGCTATTAATTAAGACGAAAAAAACCCTCAAACGTTTCTTTTATTATGCCATAATTGGGGTTTTTTTTAAAGTTTTTCAATTACCGTTCTTGATTCGGAGAGCTTTTTGGAGGTAAAGGGAAAAACGAGCTAGTCTGCTTTTTGTATTCTTCGAAGTCGGGCCTATGTTCGTATTTTTTTTCTAACATAGGAATTCCAGAAATAAAGAGAATAAGCAAAGTTAGGGTTAGTGGTCCGGCAAGGGCAAATATTCCATTGGGCGAGCTTACGGCAATCAAGAATATTCCCCACCACATCGTCACCTCGCCAAAATAATTGGGATGCCGAGTATATTTCCAGAGCCCAACAGTCATCAATTTCCCTCTGTTTTCCGGATTTTTTACAAATTTAGACAGCTGGTAATCACCAACTGTTTCAAAAAAGAATCCAATCACCCACACTATGAGACCCAGATAATCTAGGTAGCCTGTTACAGGCTGCTGATTTGACGCTACCAACGTTATAGGAGAGATGACGATCAGAAGCAGCAATCCTTGCAACAGGTAAACCTGAAAAAAAGATCTGAGATAAAATGATCTACCCCATTCTTGCCTCCATTTCGCGTAACGGAAATCTTCCTGTTTTCCTCTATTCCTAAAATAAATATGGATTGAGAGACGCAAGCCCCAGATCAGAACTAAAAAGTAAAGCAGTAGTGCTCGAGAGCTAACTTCACCAGTGACTAAATAGAAGGCGCAAAGCAGTATGTATCCCAGTCCCCAGGCGATGTCCGCTAAGTCATTTCGTTTTTTGACAATTGAAATAAAGAACCAGACAGCGGCATAGCCAAAGATTATCAACGCAGAGTTTATTATTAAGTTGATCATTTAAGTAAATTGTTAAATATATAGTACCCTGCCACACTAACTAGACTGCTAATAAAAGAACCCCAGGCCAAGTCGATTAAAACTATTTTTAAAGGCCAGTTTTGTATAGTTGCTAGGTTTGTCAGGTCATATGTTGCGTAAGCGACTAGTCCGAACAATGCCCCTAGCAGGACAACTTTGATCAGAGCACCTTCTCCCAAGGCAGGATTAACAACAAAGACTAAAATACCAGCCACAAAGATCAAGTAAAAAACTCCAGCCGCTGCCCAGTTCACGTCTGAAGTCAAAAAATTACCTAGTAGCGTTTTATAGAGATTTTTTGCGAGAAACCCTAACCAGAGAAAATCTAGTGCCAAAAAAACGGACAATGTAAGAAAATATCCAATAATAATTCTCAAAATATTCATCTATCTTGTTATTAATATTTGCCAAACCAAAAGGAATAGTGCAATCCACCAACCAGCAAAAGAGACGAAAAAGCTGAACATGATTTTTTTTTTGCAAAGGTTGTGGTAGCAATTGTTTAGCCCTTCCTTCTGCTTCTTGTTTTAGCAGATAGGGGCTAATACGAAAACTCAAGAACAAACCATTGACTACAAGAATTACCAAAATGATTAAATGAAAGGTTGCTGTGGAGCTAAGTCCGCTTAATCGATAGTACACCGCTGCTCCAATTGTAGCAATGCCAATCCCAGCCCATATCAAAGGTTTTGTTATCTTGTGCGTTTTTATGGTTGCTTCTGTCCAGTATTCGGATTTTCTTGCTAACAGGCCATGAAAGTCTATTACTGTAACCGCGCCCAGACCTATTATGAATCCAGCTAGAAACAAGAAGAGTCCAAGTATATCGGTCCAAGGTATAGGGTTGCCGCCAATAACTCCTAGTTTAATCAAAAAAACTTCGCCTAATAGAGCTAAGAAAGAGGTATCCGAAAAATTTTCTACTGTTCCTAAGCCTAAAGAGTAGTCTCCGGTGTAACCCTTGTCATCGTATACTGCAACGTAGTAAGTTTCACCAGCCTTTAAATCGAAGTTTTTTTCCTCCCCGTGATACAAACTTTCTACGCTAAAAGGTTCAAAAAAAATTTCTCTATCAGACTTGGTGTCTACTTCTATCGCCTCATATCCTTCTGGTATTACGAAAGGGAGGTTTTCCGATCCCGTTTGGGACTCAGAGGACGGTCTGACAAAGACATAAGATGGTATGAAGTTTTGGTTTGTGACCCGTACAGGAACCAGTACTTCAATTGGAATTGTTTCTGATCTTGAGGGTGTGAATTTATAGAAATCTATCTCAAGTGGTTGAGTTATTCTACCGTATATTGCAAGTGACTGTAGTGTCGGGTCCTTCACCTCTGTAGCGGTCTCAAGCGAATTTTCTTGACCCTGCTTATTTGAGGTTGAATCTTTTTCCCTGACAGGCTGATGAGCAAAAGCGAGATTAGAATAAAATATTCCTAGCAGTATAAATATGGTAAAAATTTTTTTCATAATTTATCGTTTAATTACTTTTAGATCTTTCTGCTATCGTAGGCCCAATGCAAGACTGCTTGGCGCTGTCTTTTCCGGCAGGCAAGATCGCCGCGGTAACAATTTTTTTTAATCGCTGCAATGTGTCGTTTGATTGCTTTCCAGCGTTTAATTTGCCTTAAGTCTTCTTCCGGCATTCGTCGGCCGTAATAGTAGCGACAATACCACTGGAACCAGCCACGCGGGTCGGCAGGGTGAATCCAGTGTTTTCTTTCCCAGATTTTGAGGGGGAGGGAAGCGTCAACGCCGAAAAAATTGAGTTTAACATCTTTTCTTTTTGGGGACAGTTTGGCTTTCCTAAACCAGGAGGCAGGGAATTCTTTCCGACAGTCGGTCATATATTTACCTCCAAAGACCCCCAATGCCAGCATTTCTGCAGGGGATAGTTCAGGCTGGAATTCCGGATCAAAATTTTTTCCTACCCGCTCAGTAAGGTAATAGTGATAGTTTTTTTGCATCCGGTCATTGACCGTAATTTTCTTTTTCATAACTAAATTTTACCATAAAAAAACCCGAGACGATTGGGGCCGCTTCCGGGCTTATTTGGTCGAAACTACTTTAACTCTACCGAACCTACTAAAAAAGACAAATACTCTGGATACCGGTCAGGAAAGTTATCATTTATTCTTATAAATTTAGTACCATTGGTGAGATAAAATTCGCCAGTCTCATTTGATTGCGCTTCCGCTCCTCCCGCAACGTATATGACGTAACCAGGTCTTGTGTTGATTTGTATTTGGGTTTTACCAATAATGTTTTCTTGGAAATTGTCTTTTGATATAAATTCGATTTGAAAATCGCCACCAAATTCAAATCCAAAAGAGCTATATGGAGGGTATATTTGTATAAAGGCTCCCTCGGGATCCTCGGCGCCGCCAGCATAGTCACTTGACGAGTAAACGGTTTGGGTGCGCTCTACCTGCCAATCTTCATCACAAAAACCTGTGTCCCAATCAGCCTGCCACGAAGTTGAGCAAAAACTTTTTGGATAAAGAAAAATTATATCTTGATCCGAGTATGTGAGCCAAGTGGGTTCCATGGCAACGAAGGGCACATGTTGCTCAAGATCATCTCCTACATTATCCGACGCGACAAGTTGAGCGTTATCGTTTGGGTCCATTAGGTTATTTACTGAGTCTACGGTTTGGTTTAATAGCTCTTGATCAGGAATCAACCACCAGTATACAAGACCGCCTGAAACTAGGGCTGTTAAGATGACAGCAAGTATTACAGGAACAATAGAATGGTTTTTTGAAGGATAGGGGCTAGTTTGGTTTGTTTCAGGTTGCATAAAACTGCTTAGTGTTCAATAGAGCAATAGTATTATAACATAAATGACAGGCTTAAAATAAAAAAGACCCCTAAGGGACTTCCAGAATACGGAGAGGATGGGATTCGAACCCTGCTCGTCAGCTATAGCTGACTGCGCTCAATAGGACTTCCGCCCTCTTGTCCTCCTCATTCGTCAAGCTCAGGGTCGGTCACCCCAAACGGGAAAACTACAGTTTTCCCGACCCCTTTCGTTTGGCTTCTCATCCCGCTATAGGAAACTGCCATGGACTTGCAGTCCATTCCAGTTTCCTACGGTGAGGTTGTCCGCTTTGCTCTTTTCATTTTGCGCGCGCCGGATTTCTTTTTCTCCTAATGAAAAGAGTATTTTTCTGTGGTGTCTTGCAATGAATTGCAAGGTGGCGGGACTGGCCTCATTTTGATTTGGCAAGAGAA
>Ga0210057_1011177_pt1 | contig 9990 bp, 10 predicted proteins | sample CryGeyCG2114_010_2_FD_183968 | JGI IMG/M metagenome (GOLD analysis project Ga0210057, IMG submission 183968) | Groundwater microbial communities from aquifer - Crystal Geyser CG10_big_fil_rev_8/21/14_0.10 (SPAdes) (version 2) | ecosystem: Environmental > Aquatic > Deep subsurface > Groundwater ...
TCCAAATTTATTTGTCATTCCTTTTTTTATTTTACTAGATTTATAAACTTTTCTTTTCTGTCTTTACTTAATAAAAGTAACAAACCGCAAGGTTTATAAACTTCTGGTTTTATAAAAATAAACAATGGAAGAACTTATTGATTACATAATTGTTTGCGTAAATAAGAAGTTAGACATAGTTAAACTAATTGGTATGCAAAATAGAACAGTTAAAGGTTATAATTCTAATCTTGAATTTAGAATAAATAATCGAGAAGATTATGATGTTCTTTTTTGCACTAGTAATGTTATCAAAAATGAATTAGATATGCTTGAAACACACAGAGAGGCTTATGGCAACAAACCTTATAGTGAAACAAAACATCAAACAGAACTCCTTGTAACTAACTTAAAGGCCTTTAATTCAAGGTACAACCCTCAAAAATAAAAATGCTCATCAAACAAGAATTAATATCAAGAATCAAAGATTATTTTGATTTGAATGTCTATGAGACAAAAGTTTGGTTAGCTTTGCTTGGAAAGGGCGTTGCGTCTGCAGGCGAAGTTGCTGAAATCTCAAGAGTCCCAAGAAGCAGAACTTATGATGTTTTAGAAGGACTTGAGAAAAAGGGATTTGTAATAATGAAACTTGGCAAGCCAGTTAAATACATTGGGGTCAAACCAAATACCATTTTAGAAAAATTAAAAAACAATACAAGAAAAGACGCAGAAGAAAAAATAAACAGCCTTTCAAAAGTAAAAAGCACAGAAGAATATTTAAAATTAGAAGAAATCTACAAAGAAGGAATAAACCCAATTAAAAAAGAAGACATATCTGCAGCATTAAAAGGCAGATCAAACATCTCAAATTATCTCAGAGAAATTTTAGAAAACGCTCAAAAAGAGGTAATAATCTGCACCAACGCCAATGAAATAAATTCAAAAATAAAATTATTCCAGCAAACTTTAAATGTCTTAAAAAAGGCAGGAATAAAAATTAAAATATCCTTGTCAGGCGAAGATAATAAAATAAAAGAAATAGAAAACAAACTAAACTTAAAGATAAACAAAATAAATATTGACGCAAAATTTTTCATAATTGACAGAAAAGAAATTCTCTTCTATTTATCAAAAGGAGAAGATAAAGAAGACCTTGCAATCTGGCTTAACTCTGAATTTTTCTCACAAGCTTTTGCATCTTTATTTGAAATGACAAGAGACAGGGGAAATTAAATAAAATGAAACCTGCACAAACATTTCATATACCAACTTTAGAAGAAGAACTTGAAATTTTGGGATTGCAAAAACAATGGGATGATTTAAAAGAATACGTAGTTAAGGGGGTTTCAACCCTAATGAAAGGAAAAGATTACAAACCTGATTGTGAAATTGCTATAAATTATTTAGAATTTTCTTTGAAAAGCTTATCAAATTTGAGAACAAATTGTTCAGGAGAATTAAAAACATTATTAGATTTAGATGGCATGGAAACAAATATCAATGGATATCTTTTAATAGCTTACAATTCTCTCTATCGTCCTTTAATTCCAGATAATATAGGAGAAAGAATTAAAGAAATTGTAAGAGGAGAGTTAAGTTATGATAATCCTTATCTCCTGGAAGTAAGGTCTTCTTTGGACAAATCCAGTAAACCAATAGACATTTTATTTTGTAATCCTGAAGAAAATTTAAAACAAAAATTCTTAAATGCATTAGAAAAAACCAGTCAAAGCAACTGATGTTCTTGTTAATTAACAACCTTTACTTCTTCAACATCCATCTCTTTGATTTTTATCTTGTTTTTATCTTTCCAATTTTTAATAAACTCTTTTATTCCAAATTTTATTTTTTCACAAGCATAAATTCTTCTCTTTTTTTCAAATGTTTTTTTGTGCCTTTTTTTAAATTTTAAAATATTTTTTTTATCCTTGATTTCCGGACCTTGAATTAAAATTTCTTTTTTGCTCTTAACAGCAAAAAAACACATTGCTGATTTTTTTTCATTGTATTCAAATCCTTTGTCTTTCACAACAAATAATTTTTCTATTTCAGAGTCAAGATGATGATAAAATTTCAAAAGTTTGCTTCCTGCAATATCTCCTTCTTGTTTGTTGGTTTTTATTTCTAATAAAATAAATTCGTGATTTTTTTTACCAGCACTATTTTTTATTTTATTCAAATCAACTTTTTGTGACTCAAAAGAATTTATCGTCGGGTTTTTTAAAAACTTCCTGCAGGTTTCTTTAAATTTTTCAAAAGTTTCATTTGATAGCGCTGCGAGTGTATTTCTATTTTTGAATGTCGGATCAATTAGGATGATTGGAGATTGCAGTTTAGAGCTATTCAAATCACGCAAAACATCATTTTTATTTTTAAAATGTTTTTCAATGTCTATAATGAGTTTATCGTCTTTAATTTTAGTCATGGCTGTTATGAATCTCAAGAAACTTTTATAATGATAAACAAGCAATTCCAAGCTGTAGCCTGAAAATCCGTGAATATAAGACTCTGCTCCGTAGCAGTTGTTAGCATGGCAAAATGCCTTTGCAAACCGTATTTCATCTAGAATTTTTTTGGGTATTTTTTTATTAACATAATTAACATGTGAATAAGACAAGTCAGTGATGTTCTCTGCTTCTCTCGGGTTTTTTATTTTTATCACAGGAATAACTTCCAGGAAAACCAAAGGTTTTATTTCAATTCTAAAATAATCCCGCGAACCGTGAACAGATTTTAAATTTTTAAATATTTTAACTGCTTTTTCAAGTAATTCTGAAATCTCATCGCTTTTGTATTTCTTGTTGAACCTTACAAAAACATCAATATCATAATAATTTTTTTTAATTGCTGTATTTTTTGCAAAACTCCCACCTACAAATGCTTCTCCGTCGATATTAAGCTCTTTAATTCTCTTGTTTAATTTACCTAAGAAATCTTTAATTAAATTTTCAATTTCTTTGAACTCTTCATTGGAAAATCTAATTTTTTCTAGAGCTTCATTCAGTATAGAATTAATTTTTTTCATAAAAAAAATAAGAAAACAAAGTTTTTAAAATGAACTATGGAGAATTAGGAAAAAGAATTATAAAAGATTTATTTCACTCTTTTTCATCCGGGTCTACAATCTCTTTAATGTCTTTTAAACTTTCTTTAAGTGTAGATGCTAAATCAATAATGTACTTTCCTTCTTCAAGTTTGTATATTAATGGTCTTTTTCTGTTAAAGAGTTTTACAATATCAATTTCAAATTTTCCTGCGCCAGTAGCCCTTATAGATTCAAGATCAAGAATAACCGGAGTATCTTCTTCAGTAATTCCCACAATATCTCTTATGTCTTTTTCAATTGAAGATTTATCATCATCAGAAATTTCAATAGGATTCTCTTTTATTCTTCGTAATTGTTCTTCTTTTATATAAAAGAAAAAATGACCTTTGCAATCTGCACATCCAGATAACAATTCTTTACTCCCAGAAGGAATAATTCTAGAACATCTAACACATTGGTGTGGCATTTTTCAATTTTGCAATTTAGTTTATTAATCCCTAAATTGGGGAATGCCCTTGGCATAAATTAAGAAAAACGAAAGAGTATTTAATCTTTTCTGAAATTTTCTATATATTTTCCCTAGATCAAATATTCTTTTATCACAATTTACCTTTTATTAAAAATTAATTATTTAACAGCAATTCAATTTTTCTCGGGTTTCTTTTTATTTCTTTAACTATTGTTGCAGGTCCGATAATTGTTATTGCTCCTAAATCCCCTCCAGTAAGTGCTTCGACAACTCCTTTTTTCATTTTCCCAAAAAATCCTTCATCACCATTCCCGGTAATAACTGCAAGTTCTATCCCTCTAAAATTTTTGACATGCCCAATCATTGCCATTGTATCCCCAATTAATCTTGTTTCTTCGTCGGGCATTAATTTTCCCTGCAAAATTAAAAGATTATTTCCCAAGACTATATCAAGAATTTTTTTTATCCTCTCATTACTGCTCAAAGTTCGTATTTCAGAATATGGCAAGAACCGAATAGTAAACCCTTTTATTTTTCCCAAATCTTTTTTCTTCACCATCTTTTAACTAAGTATTTTTCATTTTTTAATTTATCTAAATCTTATTTGAAAGCTTAAATATAGCATCATAAAACTCTTCTAAGTTTTTCCCATATTTCGCGCTAATCCCAACAACACCATACTCAGGAAATGCTGCTTCAACTTTTCTTATATCTGCTTTTCTTAAATCAACTTTATTTGCAACAATCAAAACAGGAATTTTTCTTGCAACTAAATTTCCTATTATCGTAATATTAACCTGATTATATGGGTTTTCGCTTGCATCTAAAACAATAACAACAATATCCATATCATCAAGCCATTTTATACTTTCAACAACTCCCTGCGTCGCTTCTTTTGCTCTCTTTTTTGCGTCAGCCCGAGACATTTTATATTTTAAAAAATCCTCGTAATCTATTCTTGTAGCAATTCCAGGAGTATCAATCATCTTAAAGATCATTTTTTTTCCTTTATATTCTATCACAACTTTTTCTTTAAATTGAATCTTTCTTGTTTCATGAGGAATTTTACTAACGGTTCCAATTTCTTCCCCTATAAAATCTTTACAGATTCTGTTTGCTAAACTTGTCTTACCTGCATTCGGGGGACCATAAAAACCAAGTTTAACTTCTTTTTTTTCCTTAAATATCCCAGAAAAAAATTTCTTAAAAAATTTTTTGAAAATTTTTATCGCCATATTGATATTTCGTTAAAAGGGTTTATTAAACTTTGTATATTTATTACAATTTTATCTTAAATGTTTTTTTTGCGGGACCGAATCTCTATTTTGGCGTCGAAAAAATTTACCAAAAGGAATATCAAACATTCCAGTTCTCTTCCCCATATATTTATTCATCACATAATTTATCTGCTCAGAACTCCAATCTGCTTTTTTTAAATTAGAAATAACCTCTGATTTCTCAGTTCTTTTCTGTTCTTCATTTGAAATATATGAAACAAGATTATACAATTCATTTTTATTTTTAAACAAATAATTCTCGTATTTATTTTTGTACCATCTATGCAAGAAAAGATAAAGCCCAATTCCTAATACAAATAAGCAGACAATTACAATTACTAAAATTACCCATTTTGGCATCCCCCCTTGATCTGAAGGAACCACGCTAAAAGCATTAAGGCCAGGAGAAACAAATACTGGAAGATTTGTAAAATCAACATTATTGGCAGTTGAAAAAATTAAAGTGTCAGGAAAAGATAAGGTTTTATAGAAATACCCTGAATTATTTAAAAAAGAATAATCTTGCGCAAACCTTAAATCGCCAAGATCTTTGAGAATAAAATAAACATCAGTATCATCCTGGCTTTTTCTGTTTGTTTTTAATTCAAAAAAATTTAAAAGAGGAATTTCTGAATCGTCATAAGTAACAGAAAATTCTTTAAAAGAAATTTTTGTGTCTAAATTTACTGCATTCCAGCTGATTATAGAATTTTTAAATTTTTCAGAATCAGTATAATCTCCCTCAGCAATTTCTTTTAAAACATCTAAATTTATCTCCTCATTCAAAGGATAAAAAGTTAAAGAATTAGCACCCATGCTAACTCTTATAGACCTTGGAATATTTAATTCAACTAAAGATTCCACAATTTTTATATAAGCAAAGTCTGAATTCGCAGAAGCATTCAATGCTTGAATTTCAGTTAAATTTTCTTCAATCTTCTGGAAACCCAATGCTTCTTCTAAACTATCTCTATAAAATAAAGAAAGATTATTTAATTGCAGATCAAGATTATTAAAATTAGCCAAACCCTCTTCTAATAAAGTCCCTGCAAGAACTTTTGGACTTTCAACGCTGATTTCAAAATTTTTTGAAGAGAAAAAATTATTTGAATCTTTAATTGAAACCTCCAAGGTAAAATTCCCAATTGATCTGTAAACATGAGTCGCTCTATTGGTCGTCGTCGTGATTGTGCTGTTATCTCCAAATTTCCAGACATATTCAACTATTCCCGAGGTCGAATTATGATAGTCTATCAATAAATTAAATTCTGTCGGATAAGCAGCTGGAACATTCGCAGGAGTTAAAGAAAGAATTTCTGGAACTCTTTCAACAGAAATTTGTTCTGTAAAAATTTCAGCACCATTTAATTTAAGAGTAAAATTTGTATTGCCAAAAACTTCTGGAACAGAAAAATTTCCTTTATCTAAATATAATTTTTGAAAATCAGAACTTATTTTAGCTGGAGATTCAGCAACATCATAAAATTTATTATCAACAGTCCTGCCAGAAGATTTTCTATATAACAATTCTAAGTCTGCAATATTTACAACTTGATTTGCATGTGAAGTAAATTTCATCGGAACAATACATCTGTTTGTACAATCCAAACTTCCATATTTCATTTTGATATAATTAGAAGCTAAAACAGAAAGACTTTCCCCTGAAGGCAGAAGGTTTTCTATACTCACAAGACCAACATTACCAAAACCTAATTTTTCTGCAAAAATGTCGTATGCTGCAACACCTTGTTGAATTGGAAATCCAAAAAAGCCACAACCACTTGTTGCAGAATATCCTCTTACCTTTGAATCATCCCAAGATACATTAGAAGAAATACAAACATAATAATCTTTTTGTTCTTTAACAAAATAATTAACTTTGCACGAGATTTTACTGCCAAAACCAGATGGATTCGGCAAAGTACACTCTGAAACTTTTCTCCCGCCATCATAAAGAAGCATAGACAAATTATTTGGTTTCGTTCCTTTTTTCACCCATGCACCAAGAATAAACCCGGGAGATTCAGGAAGAGTTATTTTCTGACAATAAGGAACAACATCAAGAAAATATTCCTCCAAAGCATTATTATCATTAAAACAGCCAAAATAAGTTCCGCAAATTTGATCCGAGGGATTTACATTCCCAAGATCTTTTACACCATCATTTAAAAAATCAAGTTCAATTTGGTCAGAACATCCAGGAGGAGCATTACTAAGAAACGTGAAGTTGATTAAATCTATCGACGCTATTTGGCCTGTGAATTGAAAACCTAAAAATTTTGACTGGCCTGAATTAATCACCAAAGTTTTTGCAGTTTCAGGTTTTGTTGCTGAATAATCTGCTTCACAATTTTCTACATTGCAAGAATAATTAAAATCTGGATTTGTATTTATTAAATCAATAAGAGAAAGAGAATTTCCATTTGAACTGGCAACAAGAAAATTAGCAGGTTCATCAGAAAAACTTATGTTCACCCATCCTTTAACAAAACTTCCTGACCCGTATTGATTATCAATTAAATGAGAAACATTTCCTACTTCAAAACTTGCATTAACAAAATTAAGCAATACACAAAACACCAAGGCAAAAACAAAAAATCTCGCCAACTTCTTCATATTTTATTAAATAAAAAGATGTTTATAAATATTTCAATTTGAATTGATTTTTATTAATTCTGTCTCTTTTTATTGGGTTTGAGAGTAAACAACTTCAAGTTTTGGTCTTTTGCTTGAGTCTGAATAATCACTACTTTTAAAAGCATACTCCCAACTTGGACGCTGGTCTAATGTTGTTAGAGCCAAACCATAATTATTTGTTCCACCCCTCCAACTTTGAACTAAGGGGGTTACATCAAATTCATGCCATTTAAGTTCATCTGTTAAAATGGAACTTGAAACATAATCTCCATATGGAGGCTTAGTGTCCCACCTAACAGTCGATTCATTCCAAGGACCAATTATCTCTCTTACAGAAACTGTCGCTAGTTCATCAAGAAAAGCCCCCTGCCCATAAAGTTTAAGTTTAGAAGAAACAATATTTGCATCATAGGGTATTGAAGAAAGTGGAAATTGAATAAGTGCTTCGTCAACCCAAGCACCAAAAGAATTTACCTCTAAAAAAGTGGTATCATAACCGTGATAAGTGGGAGGATCTTCTGGCCAGTATTGAACATCTACATAAGCATCTTTTCCATCAATAGGTCCAGGTTGAATTGTAATTGTATTCAATTGGTAAACCACTACATTAGCTTCTGCAGTGTCGGCTCTGTTTTGAGCATCACTTACTGTAACAGTCGGGATGTGATTTCCTTTTGTATAATAAGTATGCGTTGTTTTCCCGTCAAAAACCCCATCTGGGTGATTTGCAGGAGTTTCAGTATATTCAAAGCTTCCATTTCCATCTCTGTCAAATTTATATTCAACTATTTCGTCTTTTGGTGTTGAGCCAGAAGCATCAAGCAAAACTTCAAGAGGTGCAGTTCCGTTGTCAGGAGTTGCTGTTAAGCGAGCCTCCAAAGTACTTCCGCTTCCACCTTGTGCTATAATGGTGCTATCCTCAAAAACTTTTGTTTCATAATCTTGCAATCTTCAAACTAAAGATTTCTACTTTTGCACCACCAGTTACTTCAAATCCTGCAGATAATTTCCAAAGAGGGTCTCTTGATGCATCAGCATCTAATTTTGAAAAGCAAGTTAAATATGCATAAGGTCCTGCAGAGCTATAAAGTTCTGATTCAATTCCTACTTTTCCATATATTTCAAAATATGCATTTGCAAAAGCATTTACAGTAAAATCTGGGAAACTGTTGTTAAATGTATGGTATTTGCTCCATCCTTTTTCATATTTAAATCCAGCAATTAAAGAAGAAGTCTGAGTTACATTTGTTTCAAGACCGCCTGAAAAATTTCCTTCGGCGCCAACAAATCCAAGAATGTCAGAAGTAATCACAAGGTAAAAAGGTATCGGCGTTGGAATAGGTATTGTTATAGTTGGCAAGGGAATTTCCACAACTTTTATTTCTTCAGTAAAAGAAGCAGAAATATTTGAATGAAAATCAATTTTAACACTTTCATTTGCTTGCTCTTCAACAACTAATCCTGGTCCTTCCTTGATAAATTTAATTTTCAATTGTGAATTAAAGTTAAAATTTCCTTCGACCCATGTTTGGTCGTCTTTTGTATTAAAATCACCGTCAATATCCCTAAAAGTATAATCAAGTGGAATATTAAAGTCAAATTGCGGGTTTTCTGGGCTAAGAGGTTTAAGAAAATTCTCACCCTCAAAACTATACAAATATCCTTGAGGAGTTCTTTTAATTGTTAATTCAAACTCTCCATCAATACATTCTTCAAGTGATGTCGATTCTGTGTAAAAGGTTTTTTTATCAGGTGAGATAGTTTTGATTTTTGCAAGAATTCCCTTAGGCAATTTATTACCATGTCCGTAATTAATTCTGCTCCCTACTTTTAAAGAATCTGTTTGGGGGGTTTGCTCCTCAAAAACCAAAGCACCTGTTGTTTGATCATAAGACAATATTTTACTCGCAGTTGTTGGATTTAAAACATGTGTATCAGAAGTTAAATTTAATTCTTCTTTTGGAGGTTCAGGTTCCGGTGTCGTAGGTTTTTTGTCTCCCCCACACCCCGAAGCCAAAAGAAAACTCGATAAACCTACGAGAATTGCATGTTTTCCAAAACTTTTTCCCTTTTCAAAAAATGAATCGAGGTTTTTCATTTTTATTGAATAACAAAACAAAACTAACTATTTAAACATTATTGTGTTCAACCTTTCGAAAAATTAATTTTAAAATTCTTTACAGGTTGAATGTAATTCCCCCCTCCACTAACTCCGCCAATATAAAAAATCACAAACAGAATTTCAAAAACAAAATATTTTCAACCTCATTTTTTATAATTGTTTTAACAAAAAGAAATTTACAAATGTTTCAGTTTGAAAATTATTTCCAATCCGGATAATAATTTCCTTTGTTAAATCCATAAGACAATGTAATATTTGTGGTACTTCTATCACTAATCTTCATCAAGTAAAGATCTGGATAATAATAAGGACCTGAATCTCCTTCATCAGACACATATACAATATATTTATCGTCAGGAGAAAATTTTGGCTGGCTGTTTCTATAAGGACTATCTGTTAGCTTTTGAAAACCGCTAAAATCAATTTCTGCTATAAAAATGTCAGATATATAATCATCAGG
>Ga0210057_1011178_pt1 | contig 9989 bp, 7 predicted proteins | sample CryGeyCG2114_010_2_FD_183968 | JGI IMG/M metagenome (GOLD analysis project Ga0210057, IMG submission 183968) | Groundwater microbial communities from aquifer - Crystal Geyser CG10_big_fil_rev_8/21/14_0.10 (SPAdes) (version 2) | ecosystem: Environmental > Aquatic > Deep subsurface > Groundwater ...
CTAAAGAGTTCGCCGCGGGCACCTAAGTGCCCGCGGCGGAAGAATCACTGGAAGTACGTATTGTTCTTTATCATCCGAATCGTATTGTCATACCGTGTACGAATCTCCTGTAAAGATGATCCGCCTTCCTCCAGCTTCTCTTTTACATCCTCATACGTGGCCATCCGTGGAATGCCCTTGAAGACGTAGTGGACGGGGCTTCGTTTTGTATACGGCGGATACCAGTATACAAATTCATTCCATCTTTTTACGGATGTCACGCACCGGCATTCCCCCGTGTACTCGACGAGCAAAAAACGAATGAACGGCCACTCACGCGAAAAAGTATAGACACCAACTTTTTCGTTTCCACTCTCCGAATCCAAAGAGTAAGTTGCGTGTGAGAAAAGATCTTGTGGCCGCTCGAGATACACTCCTGCTCCGTGCCCAAGAAAGGGCGTCCGATAATTTGCTGCATACGGCATCGCAAAAGCCCCGATTACACCAATAGCAATCAGCGCAATGATGCCAATTATTTGGCCGAAAACTTTTTTCATTTTTCACTTCCTCCAGTCCTCTACCCAAAACCTACCGCTCTCCCACATAAAAAACAACACCCGCCTTTCGGCGGGTGTTGTTTGAGTAATACGACAAGCAACTACATATCATCGTCATCATCCAAATCCGAGTCCACACTGTCATCCTCTCCTTCGTCCAAATCTTCGGATTCTTCAGGTATATCTATGTCCAATTCGTCCTCAGGCATAGCGTTAAAACTAGCTTTTAATCCCACCAAAATTGGTGAGCAAAAACATAATAACGGGAAAAAGGCGAAGTGCAAGAGTTGATAAAAACCTCTGTGTATAACCCCACTCACTCACTTTTTGCCAAAAGTGCGTTGGATGCATTCTTCAATGTATAATCTTTTGATGCACCCAAACGACAAAATAGAGAATCACTTTCGCCTAATTTCAACACAAAAGTCAGCATTAAAAAAACTCAATCTAACTACAATACAAGACCTATTATGGCATCTTCCAACTCGATATGAATCAATATCTGAAGCAACTCAAACAAACGCCCTCACTCCCGGCACATCAGTAGTCTTGTTCGGAAAGCTTTCAAACCTAAAGGCAAAAAAACTTTGGAAAAGTCGCCGTCCAGCAACCGAAGGAATGTTTGAGGACAGTGCGGGTAAAGTGAAGGTACTTTGGTTTAACCAGCCATACATTGCGAACATGGCTTCCCAAAATACGCTCGTGAAATTATCAGGAACAGTAACCGGAAGTGAAAAGAGTCCGTATATTGCAAATCCTGAAATAACTCCAGTACCTGTTTCGGAGATCCCCGAGGGGATGTTCCAGAATGAGGGAGAAAAAACAGACCGCGCTATTTTCCCTGTGTATTCCGAGAGCCGCGGCGTTACAAGTAAATGGTTCTATCACGCAATCAAAAAAATCGTTACGTCAGGAGTATTAGATGCATTGGAAGACCCGATTCCGGAAAATACACTAAAAGCGTACAAACTCCCCTCTCTAAAAAACGCAATGATGTATATTCATTTGCCAGAAGCTAAGAAACATTATGAAGCAGCGCGTAAACGCTTCGCCTTTGAAGAAATTTTCGTCATTCAGGTAGCAAAACAAAGAGATCGTTTACAAAACGACAAAGAATCGTCACTGCAAGTACAGGTAGATGATGAAAAATTAAATAAATTTATTGGTACACTTCCGTTTTCACTAACCGACGCACAAAAACGCGCAGTAGGTGAAATCTCTAATGACTTTAAAAAACCACATCCAATGGCACGCCTCCTAGAAGGCGACGTCGGCTCGGGCAAAACTGCCGTTGCCGCCGCCACTTCTTATGCAGTCGTTACTAGTCGTCCCCCCTTAAAACTCTCCTCAGGCGAGTTCGGGCGATCGCCAAACGGCGATATAGCCAATAGAAATTCGGGAACTCTACAAGTCGCCTATATGGCACCGACAGAAATTCTTGCCGGCCAGCACTTTGCGTCATTTATAGAGCACTTCAAAGAGCTTCCGATTAACATCGGACTTATAACCGGAAGCGGGTGCTATAAGTTTCCCTCTAAAATCAAAAAAGATGAGGCGACAAAAATATCTCGCGCTCAATTACTGAAGTGGGTGAAAAACGGAGAAATCGCGATGCTCATAGGCACGCATGCTCTAATTCAAAAAAGTGTTGAGTTTCAAAATCTCGCATATGTGATTATTGATGAACAGCACCGTTTTGGAACGAAACAGCGCCGAGCGCTTACCAAAAAACAAGAAAATGTCCCCCATTTTCTCTCAATGACGGCCACACCGATACCTCGTACGCTTGCGCTGACAATATACGGAGATCTGGATATTTCAGTTTTGGATGAATTGCCTCCAGGACGCGCTTCGGTTGAAACAAAAATACTCACAAAAAAGAGCGCTAATACTGCATACGAAAAAATGAAGGAAGAAATTGATGCGGGTCGGCAGGCATACGTGATATGCCCACGGATTGAAGAGCCCGATCCTAAAAAGGCACTCTCGCTTCGCGTAAAGTCGGTAAAGGCAGAAGCAGAGCGTCTAAAGAAGGAAGTCTTTCCTGAATATGAAATTGATATACTGCATGGAAAATTAAAACCATCTGAGAAAGATGTCGTTATGGAGTCATTCGCAAACGGCGATGTGCAGATTCTCGTTGCCACATCCGTCGTTGAGGTCGGTATTAACATACCAAATGCAACAACAATTCTTATAGAAGGTGCCGAGAGATTTGGTCTTGCGCAACTTCATCAACTGCGTGGTCGTGTTTTTAGATCACATCATAAAGCGTATTGCTTTTTGCTTCCGGAGAAACTCGGCGACTCTGCAAAAGAGCGACTCGGTGCACTTGAAAAAACACAAAACGGATTTGAGCTTGCAGAAAGTGATTTGAAACAACGCGGCATGGGAGACTTTTACGGCACTAAACAATGGGGTATCAGCGACATAGGAATGGAAGCACTGCAAAACCCGCGACTTATTGAAGCGGCGCGGAAAGAGGCGGGAGAAATTGTGAAAAAAAATATAGAGCTCAAGGGGCACCCGTCGCTCCAGGAGCGAGTAAACGCAGTTTCGAAAAAAATACACGAGGAATAGCTTAAATTGAACTGATCGAGATACTTGCCGCTTGCTCGTCGGCGACGGTTAAATCAGACAATGAGCCCCTGTCGCGTCGCAAACGAATCGTAAACGTACCGTTGTTTGAATACGTGTGAGTGAATTCCTTTGTCACACTATCTGACGTACAAGTGATTGCGGTGCCCGCGTTATGTGAGATATCTGATGTACCGTCACCCCAAGAAAGGAAGTAGGAGGTACACGCGGAGCCATTAATGCCAAACTCCACAGTTACTTTTCGCGGATTATCATCAATGTTTGGCGTTACAGTAAATGCTCCATGATTTATAGCCTGCACCGCAACTGGTATCGTATCGACCGGCGAGGACGAATCAATACTACTTGCAGATACTGGATACAGTTTTGCCGTGTAGCTACCGATGGTGTCATATGTATGTGTGATTACCACCTCTTGAGATGCACATAAGTTGGCCGCGTAGGTAAATTCTGAGCGTTCATCATCTCCAAAATCAAGTGTATAAGTACCGCCATCGCATGACTCGTGCGTGTTTATCTGGGCGACAAATGTCGCAGTAAGTGGCACTGGCCCACTTTGGGGCGACACTGACGAAATGTCACCTTTGGGTTGAACTGGAGGAGGCGGAGGCTCAGAAATTACTATTGAAACATTTTGAATACTGCTTGTTGATCCTATCTGGGATGGAGTAGTTGGATACAGACTTGCTGTAAAAGTGCCCACTGTCTCATATATATGCGTTACTTCATAGTCTTGCGGGGCGCATCCATCTGCAGGGTACGGCAACCCTGTTTTTTCACCGTCACCAAAATCAAGCGTGTATGAACCTCCACTGCAGGACCCGCTTCCATTAACCCTGACGGTAAACTTTACAGAAAGAGGCGCATCACCTGAAGTTGGACTAACAGTGAATCCTTCACCCCCTGCACCGGAGCCAGGACCCGCAGTGCCTGTCGCAGTTACTTGTGCAGTGTAAAATCGAGTTTGCCATACCCATAGATCACCCTGTTTTTCGTATTGCGAAGTGCGAAGAATAATCGTGTGAGTTCCTCCTACACGATAAGTGTGACTCAAATTTTTCGTCTCAAGCAGTTGGGTAAACACCGTTGTGCCAAAAGGTAAGCTTTGTCTTGCGTGGAATGAGCCACTTACGCTAGGAGGAGTTCCATCTCCCCAGTCTATTTCGTATGGATTGCCCGTGCGTAAAAGAAAACTTGCATTTACCGCAAGCGGCACCGCACCTGCGTTTGGCGAAACGGACACAATACCGGGATCTGTGGGATTGCCCGTGAATATTCCAGGATCAACAGCAACTCTGACGGTTGTTTTGTGTGTGCCGATACTTAACGTAACAATATAGTTTCCGGGATTGATATACGTGTGCGTAATTGTCCGTGTAATCTCTTGGCAGACACCGGAAGGAACTGTAAGGTCTGTTGGTGGTGTCCCGTCACCGAAATCTATCCTATAAATTGCGAAACTGCACGAGCGCGCCGTATTTATACTAGCAGTTGCGCTTACTGTAAGAGGAGAATTACCAGTTATAGGGGTAACCCTAAGAAGCGCGCCCACTTCACCCGGGTCCACATTTCCTCCTCCACCTCCACCGCCACAATTACGAAGTGCCTCTCTCGTTCGCGGCCCCACAGAGCCATATCCTGTTGTATCCGGTGTTCCGGAAGAAACAATACCACGTGACGCTTGCCATCTCCCCACTGCCGCCTGAGTTAATGTCCCAAAATAACCTGAAATAATAGCCTCTGGATATATACTCGGATCGCTGGCAAGATATTTCTGGAGTGCAGTCACGTCCGCTCCTTCAGAGCCGATAGAAAGACCTCGTGTGATATCAGGACATGCACCCGATCCCACAGAAGATGGACTTTGCGCTGTACCACCCGCAGAGCCTCCCGATCCTATTGAATCTAGTTCTGCCTGCAGTGTTTGAATACGCTCAAACAAAGCGGCTATCTGTAGTCTTATTTCATCAATAGTGGCGGCATGAATTGAAAGTGGTAATAACAACAAAACAAATACAATCATTAGTGCAAGTGATACCGATGATTTTTTAAAAATAGAATTCATATTTATTGGGAAACACTAATATTCTTACTGCCAAAGAGCGGTGCAGTATTTATTGATCCCCCTCCTTTGTATAAACTAACCTGATAATTTCCGGGTTGAGCGAAAGTGTGATAAAAGCTTCTGTTTGCCGACACTGCCGAGCACGCAACTCCAGAGCTCGTGTCTCTTATAAGTGTTTCTTCATGTTGTATTCCATCCCCCCAGTCAAGCCTCCAACTCTCTGCCTCTCTACAAAGCCCGTGTGAAAACTTCGCAAGCACAGTAAGTGGGACTGTACCTGATTCGGGACTTACCGAAAATGGCTCGATGGTAATTCCAGTGCCAGTGGCACTCACATCAACGGTGCCAATTTCATCCGTGTTCACTACTGTAGCCGCGCCAGTTACATCCGGGCCGACTTCCTCAAGCACTACTGTATATTGACCGTTTGTCGAGTACTTGTGTGGAAGCGATTTAGTGATTGATTTGCCACAGTCAGTTGGCACATTGCTTGCGTTGTGTACGTACACATCTTCTGAAGTACCATCGCCAAAATTGACTCTGAATGTCTGGAATTCGTGCGGAAGCGATGAACATGATTGCGTTTCGAATGTTGCCTGTATTTGCACAGTCAGCGGTGCAGGTCCAACAGATGGTGTAATCGTTGGAATGTTAAAGTTAAATCTCTCTCTAACTGTTACAGGGATTGATGTTCGATTGTTTCCAATGCCAAGCGAAACATTATACGATCCAACGTTTGAATACGTATGGCCGATATTTTGCAACATTTCCTGACAGTGGTTTTCAGGAACGTTTACTTTTACAGGCGCAGTTCCATCACCAAAATCTAAATTGTAAGTCGCGCGCGAACATGAATTTGAAGTATTTACCGTCACTCTTGCATTTACAGCAAGCGGTACCTCACCGGAAGTTGGAGACACGTTGATCAGCGCTCCGAAACTAGACGGTACTGAGTCCCCGCAATTCTGAAGTGCATTTCTCGTTCGAGGCCCCACCGCGCCATAGCCGGTTGTCTCTGGCGAGCCTGACGAAACAATGCCGTGCGCCGCCTGCCATCTTTGAAGCGCTTTTTCAGTAAGCGTACCAAAGTACCCGCTTACGATTCCTTCAGGATAAATATTTGGGTCTTGCGCAAGATATTGTTGAAGATTTGTCACATCACTTCCCGATGAGCCAAGACCAAGACTGCGGCGAATTAGCGGACAATTTGATGTTGTTGTCGGTGTTGTATTTGTCGGGTTCGTAGCTCCTGTACCACTTCCTCTACTTATTGCATCCAGCTGTGCTTGTAGTTGCTGAATTTGTGTAAAAATTTCTGCAATTTCTTGAAGTATATCCGACTGTCTGTCGGCTGATGCCATAAACGGAATTACGAAAATAAAAATCGCAATAACAGAAACCGCTATATACCGAATGCGATACACCATATCTCTATTTTCGCATACTTACAATGTGCAACAAGCCCCTCACATGGAATAGCATCAACGTCGTGCTAAAGAAAACGTTCACGCTGACATTAACGTAAGTTGCCCATGTGAGGGGCAAGCACTAATCCCCGCTTGTCCGCCCACTTGGACTCGAACCAAGAAACCTTCTAGATATAAGCTAGATGCTCTAACCAATTGAGCTATGGGCGGGTACGTATATAGTACGCGCGATTCGCCTTGAGGCAATTCCTTGTCTATTTCCTCAAATTTTGTATGCTCACGACAGAATAGAAACGGAGGACTGAATCAATGTTTTACAAAAACATTTTATTCCCATTAACTTGTGCTCTGTCTTCAAATGACGCAGAGTATGCACACACGATGGGAATGTGGGCTCTGAAAGTATGTGGCTTACCACCAATGTACTCACTATTTTCAAAATACACTTATGTGCCTGGAAACGAAGTAGAAGCATTCGGAATACAATTTCCAAGCCCAGTTGGTCTTGCGGCAGGATTTGAAAAAAATGCTATTGCCCCCTGGGGAATCGCAGCCCTGTCTCCCGGCTTCATCGAAATCGGTACGGTCGTCCCAAGATACCAAAAAGGAAACCCAAGACCGCGTATGTTTCGCCTTTTTGAAGATAGGGCGATTATCAATCGAATGGGCTTCAACAGCATTGGCAGTTCACAAGTCGAGCACAGGCTCTGTGCTTACTTCGAATATGGCTACAAAAAACCACCCATGCCAATAGGCATAAACGTCGGTGCGAACAAAAACACGCCTATCAAGGATGCCCATCGCGACTACGCCGAGGTAATCCAAGTACTCTATCCGTTTGCTGACTATCTGACCGCAAATGTTAGCTCACCAAATACGGTCGGGCTAAGAGAGTTGCAATTTGGCTCCTATTTGGAACAACTGCTTGAAACAGTACGTGATGCAGTTGTATGGTCGGCAGGAAATGAATCACCTAAACCGATACTGTTAAAGGTCGCACCAGATCTTAAATACAGGGAACTCGAGGAATTGTGCGACAAAGCCGAACAGTATGTCGATGGCCTTATTATCGGAAACACTACGGTTAAGCGTAGCAAAAAACTCGTGTCGTCGTACAGAGATGAGACGGGTGGACTCAGTGGAGCTCCTTTGAGAAAACGTGCCTTACGATTGGTTCATCATGCAAGTAAGCGATGTCGACTTCCTATCGTATGCGCCGGTGGTGTATCATGCGCTGACGACGTAAGACGAGCACAAGATGCAGGAGCAGTACTTGTACAGATTCTGACTGGCATGATCTACGAAGGTCCGATGATTTTTCGTAACATCAATCGTGAGCTCGTCCGTTAGCTCACGTCCAATGACCCGCCTTTTGTAAGGCGGGTCATTTTCTTATACGCTGTGCTCAATGTCCTGTTTCTTTTTTGGGGTGATACCGTTTGCGATAAGGATTTTTTCAAACTCGTCTCTCTCAAGAGTCTCTACTTCCATTAATTTCTCCGCAATAGCATGAAGCACATCTTTATGCTTCTTCAAAACACCTTCTGCTTTTTTATACGACTCGTCAATTATCTTGCGTACCTCTGAATCAATTTCGGCAGATACTTTTTCGGAGCGATCTTTGCCATCTATACCCTCACCAAACATCGGCTTCCCACCTGATGTCTCAAGAGCGATCGGACCTATCTTGTCTGACATCCCCCACTTGGCAACCATGTTGCGCGCAAGATTTGTCAGAACCTGTAAATCATTTGAAGCGCCAGTTGTTAAATCTCCATAAATCATTTTTTCAGCAATGTATCCACCGAGCGACACTGCGATATCGTCCATAAATTCATTCCGTGACTGCATGCGCCTATCTTCAAATGGCAGTTTCAGTGTGTACCCTGCGGCGCGCCCGCGAGAAATAATTGATACCTTATGTACAGGGTCTGCGTAGGGCAACACGCTTGCAATAAGGGCGTGCCCCGCTTCGTGGTACGCGGTGATTTCTTTTTCTTTTTTATTAAGTACATGGCTCTTTCGCTCAGGCCCCAGCATCACCTTTTCAATTGAGCGAATAAGGTCGTATTGAGTGAGTTCCTTCCTGCCTTCCCGCGCAGCAAGAATTGCAGATTCGTTCATAAGATTCGCTAGATCCGCGCCAGAGAACCCGGGCGTTCTTTCGGCAATAACCTCTAAGTTCACATCTAAGTGGAGAGGTTTTTTTCGCGCGTGAATAATGAGAATTTGTTCTCTGTCTTTTCTATCAGGAGGATCAATCATCACACGCCTGTCAAATCTTCCAGGCCGCAAGAGCGCAGGGTCTAGTACGTCTGGTCTGTTAGTGGCCGCCATTACAATTACCTTTTCATTTGGCTCAAAACCATCTAGCTCAACCAGAATTTGATTGAGCGTCTGCTCCCGCTCATCGTTTCCTCCTCCGATGCCAGTACCTCGTACTCGCCCAACCGCGTCTATCTCATCAACAAAAATAATTGCAGGTGCAGATTTTTTCGCCATCTTGAATAAATCGCGCACACGGCTTGCGCCAACTCCGACAAACATTTCAACAAACTCAGAACCGGAAATGGAAAAGAACGGCACTCCAGCCTCACCTGCAACAGCTCGCGCAAGAAGTGTTTTTCCGGTACCAGGTCCTCCCATAAGCATCACTCCTTTCGGAATGCGAGCACCGATATCAATAAATTTTTTGGGACTCTTAAGAAAGTCCACAATTTCAGTAAGTTCTTCTTTTGCTTCCTTGGCGCCAGCAACATCGGCAAATGTTACCTTCTGATTTTTATCTCCCGGATTTATCATTCGCGCTTTTGACTGACCAAACGTAAATGCCTGCATACCAGCACCCTTTACTTGTCTTGATATGTACCAAATGATTGCGGCAAGAAGCAGGAGTGGAACCAAAAGCGGCGCAAGCTGGAAAAACCAAAAGCGAAAACCGCCCGGTTCTTTAATTTCAATTTTTACTGAGGCAAGTTGTTCCGCCGTAAGTCCATATATTGATAGAGATTCCAGTAGCGAACTTTCCGATTCTTTGCGTGACTTTTTGACCGAATCGTCTGAATAGGTTGCTTCTATGATCTCTCCACTTACAACAATCGATACAATAGTGCTCGTTGCTGTCTCTGAGACAATGTCGGCTGCAATTTGTGAAAGTGGCACCTCTTCTCTTTCTTCAAACTGACCGCTAACAAACGCGTACCCTGATAGAAGCGCGGTAAAGATGACGATTGTGAGCAGGAGCTGTACCCAAAAATTTTGACCATTTGGTCCCTTCTTTTTCGTTTGTTTTGGCTTAGATGCTAGTTTTCTTTGTGCCATACCCGCGCATTATACGCAAAAACGCCATAAATAAAAGCTCCT
>Ga0210057_1011179_pt1 | contig 9988 bp, 8 predicted proteins | sample CryGeyCG2114_010_2_FD_183968 | JGI IMG/M metagenome (GOLD analysis project Ga0210057, IMG submission 183968) | Groundwater microbial communities from aquifer - Crystal Geyser CG10_big_fil_rev_8/21/14_0.10 (SPAdes) (version 2) | ecosystem: Environmental > Aquatic > Deep subsurface > Groundwater ...
CGGTGCCATCTATTGTTCCCCGTCCGGACCAGGATTGGGCGACGGACATATCAGTCCTTAATCTTTGATCTTTATAAAAATAAGCCGCTAGGTTATTACCTGGCGGCTTTTAATTTTATTAAATGAAATGAGTGAGTACAATTTTTAAATTATTATCCCTATAACAAAAACAATAATTGTCATTATCGCCAGCCAAAATCCTGTCCAAAAAAATAATTGCAGGCTTTGTTTTTTATCTCCTTCAAAATATAAAAAAATCGGTCTACCCAAAACCAAGCCACCGGTAATTAAAGCAGATATTATAAAAAGCATTAAAAACATCACCTGTCCTAAAAAATTATTAACTTGACCAAATACTTGTGCACCGTGCATCATAATCAAGGTCACCAAACCGACGTAAACAACTACACCAAGAGTATGAACCAAACCATGTATGGCTATTTTATAATTTTTCATAAAATTTTATATTAATAAACATATCTTTTAAAACTAAAAACCACGCGTCCAATATCCAATATAATAAGTCGTGATAACTACGATGGTTGAAATAAGCAAATGCTCAAATACTGGCTCCCAAAAAGATCTTTTTTGTTGAAAAGATATATAATAAGTTAGGGCTATTATCAGTAAAAAGCCCCAAATAATACTGGTTGTAATTGCTACTAAGGTAGAAAAAAATAACACCGGCACAACAAAAGTCATGGCAATAAAAAATTTAGCCAATAAAGTGGCAAAGGTTGCCTGCCAAATCTCTTTATCATGCTCATCACCTTTAGCTTCTTCAGCTACATGCATACCCAAGGCGTCAGACAAGGCATCAGCCACAGCAATAGTTAAAATGCCGGCTAAAACAGTCACTTTACTGCCGGTGCCGGCTTCCAAACCAATTAATAAACCAAGAGTAGTTATCACTCCCGAGGTTAAACCAAAACTAAGACCTGATGTTAGAGGTTTATTGCTCATATAAATAATATATATTATTTTCTCATTTTTTTGCTTAACAGTCAATTTATCATTATTATAATGCGGTATAACCCTTTTCTTTTTGAGTAAAATAGCCTATACTATTGCTCATGCAAATAGACAGACAAAAAAAATTTAATAAATTATTCCCCAAGGCTTTGTCATGGCGCAAAAGTCAAATGATTAGCGCTTTATTTGACGCAAAGATAAATAATTGGATGAGTGTTTCCTCCCTACCAAACGATCTGCGTAAAAAAATGACCGACAGTATACCATGGATGTCGGTTACGCAAAATGAACTGTATGAAAGCAGAGACAAGCAAACCCATAAAGCGTTGCTTGCGCTGACTGATGGCAATATCATAGAAACGGTTTTGATGAAAAATAAACGAGAGCAATTCAGTGTTTGCGTGTCATCCCAAGTTGGCTGCGCCATGGGTTGTATTTTTTGCGCTACCGGTCAAATCGGATTAAAACGCAATTTAACTACCGACGAAATAGTTGATCAGTTACGGTTTTGGCAATATTTTTTGCGCGATTATAAAATTAACGACCGCATTAGTAATATTGTCATCATGGGTATGGGAGAACCGCTCGCTAATTATGAAAACGTCAAAACCGCTATTGAACAATGGCTTAAATACACAGACATCGGCGCCAATCATATTACAGTTTCCACTGTTGGTATTTTAGCATACCTGAATAAAATTTTAACTGACAAAAATTGGCCGCCTGTGCGTGTTGCTATTTCCCTGCACAGTGCCAACGAAACTACGCGAAAAAAAATAGTGCCTACGACCGGAAATGATTATTTACATCAATTATCGCAATGGGCAAAAAAATACTTAGAAACCAAGGGAGCTAACAAACGACACCTCACTTTTGAATACGTTTTGCTCTCAGACATTAACGACAGCACACTGGATGCTAAAATGCTTGGTAATTTTGCGGCCGCAATCGGACATGTTAAAATAAACTTAATTCCTTTTAACAATGTACTCGGTAAAAATTTACAACGCAGTCAAACCGCCGACCAATTCGCCACTATTGTGAAAAAATACGGTATCACAACCACTATACGCCAAAGCGCCGGACAAGACATTATGGCTGCCTGCGGACAGCTATCAGGAAAGAAAAATAAAGTTGGCTAAACTAATTAAAAAAACATTTTTTTAAATATTATTGGCAATAATCGCCTAAAAAGTGTATAATATATTTATTATTCAATGAAATTCATCTTATGAAACGGAAAAATTTTTTAATCATCACGGCACTGGTCGTGCTATTGGTGATACCAGTGACCACTGCACGAGCCTTTGATGTTAAAAGTGGCAATAATATTATCATTGAAGCAGACGAAACCGTCAAAGGAAATTTTTACGCCGCTGGCGCGCAAATCGTGGTCGATGGCACCGTCACAGGCGATGTTATCTGCGCCGGCTCTACCATTACGATTAATGGCACCGTCACAGGCGATGTTATCTGCGCCGGCTCTTCAATCACCATTAATGGTGAAGTCAAGGGAGATGTGCGCTCGGTCTCAAGTGAATTATCAATTAACGGCCAAGTCGGCGGCGGCTTAACCTCTTTCGGTTCAAGTATTAACCTCAATAACGACGCTACCATCGGCAGTAATGTTTTAGCTTTTGGCGCGGCTATGCGCGCGGACGGACCTATCAATGGCGACTTGCAATTTTTCGGCGCCTCCTTACTCATAAACAATAAAATTACCGGCGACGTAAATTTTTACGGTCAATCTCAGTCAGAACACAATAACAATAAACCAGCTATCACTTTGCGTGGCGGTACAGTTATTGGCGGCGACCTTTACTACTACGAAGGCGTGGAAACCGTTATCAATGACGGTGCCAGTATATCAGGAGAAACTATAGTCACAAAACCAAAAAAATATGAACCGAAATCAGGTAAGGAAATATTGAATTTATTCCCTATTTGGTTTTCTGTTTGGAGTATTTTTGCCGGTCTTATAATTGCCATAATTTTTGTTAGTTTATTTCCTAAACAAACTAATACCACTCTATCAATGATGTTAAAAAAACCGGTCGCTTCAATCGGCTGGGGTTTAGTGTGGGTAATGCTAACACCAATTATAATTATTCTCTTATTAATCACTATTATCGGTATTCCGCTGGCGATTTTTTTCGCCACGCTTTTTATCGCTATGTGCATGCTGGCCAAAGTTTTTGCCGGCATTGGTGTTGGTGCGTTTTTGGCGCGCTGGTTCGAATGGAAGATATCTCTTTATTGGCAGACCGTTGTGGGTATTATTTTAGCTGTTTTAATTTTTGAAATTCCTTTTATCGGCTGGTTTTTGGGCATCATCGCCTTTTTCTGGGCATTTGGTGGAATAATTATGCATAAACGAGAAATATATAAAAAGCTGGAGGAATAAGGAATCTAATTCCCGCACTCGCCTGCATCATTATACGAAGTATGTCAGGTAGAAAGATGGGAATTTAATCATAACTTTAAATAAATAATCATAATACAAAAACACCGGCCTATTTAAACTGGTGTTTTTTGTTTATCTTAATCAATTGAGCTAAAAAAATCGCAATGAGCGACTGGCGGTACAACTTGGTCCATTTCTTTGCAAAAACCATCTTGATAACTCTGACAAACTCGGCATTGCCGATCTTTGTCATCATATTCTTCTTTATAATCAGCCTCAATATCGTGGGACATAAATTGTTATTTATTAGTTAATTGTTTTTCTTTATAAAAAATATGCGAATTTAAAGCCAATATTGCAATTATTAAAAATTATGCTATATTATTAATGTTCTAATTTTAATATAAATATTTTAAAATTAAAAATTATTCGGGGATCGTCTAACGGTAGGACGACTGGTTCTGGTCCAGTTAATCGGGGTTCGAGTCCCTGTCCCCGAGCCAAATTATATGTTCAGCGTTTGTTGCCTCGCCCCTGCGGGGCTACGGTAAACTAAAACAGAAAAATTTTCTCTACATTTTTTAATTTTTTCGCGCGCAATTTTTTCTTTCCCGCCTGCGCCGAGGCTTCGGCGGGCAGGTAAAAGGAAAAGAAAATTTTTCTGTGGCGCCTGTTCGCCGTATTGGCGGATGTTTATCTTAATCAGAGAAAAGCGGAAACGCTCTACTCTAATTAGCAAAAGGGCAAAAAAGATAGGTTCATGTTTGCCTATTTTATTTTGTGCTATAATAGCATAGATAATAAATTAACTATTTAATAATATGTCTGATATCTATCAAGATTCTTTACTACTTCACAAAAAATACGGCGGTAAATTATCAATTAAAAGTAAGGTGAGTTTATCCGATAAAAAAGACTTGTCTTTGGCTTATACTCCGGGAGTGGCGGAAGTTTGTCGCGTTATTGCCGGTGATCAAGAACAGGCTTATCCTTTGACGCTAAAAGGCAATACCGTAGCTGTGGTTACGGATGGTAGTGCTATTTTAGGACTAGGCAACTTAGGGGCTAAAGCGGCCATTCCGGTAATGGAGGGTAAATGTATATTATTTAAAGAATTTGCAGATGTGGACGCCATACCGATTTGTTTGGATACCCAAGACACGGAAGAAATAATTAAAACGATTAAATATTTAGCGCCAAGCTTTGGGGGTATTAATTTAGAAGATATTTCAGCGCCACGTTGCTTTGAAATTGAAAATCGTTTAAAGCAAGATTTGGACATACCGGTTATGCACGATGACCAGCATGGTACGGCCGTAGTTGTATTGGCAGGACTCATTAACGCTTTAAAACTGCGCGACTTGGAAAAAAGCGAGGCGCGAGTGGTTGTGAATGGCGCCGGCGCGGCTGGCACAGCCATTATTAAATTACTCCTGCAATACGGCTTAAAAGATATCATCACGATAGACCGAACAGGAATTATTTATGAAGGCCGACATGGCTTAACTTTGGAAAAATCAAACTTGGCCAAATTGACTAATCATAAACAAAAACGCGGGGGTTTGACGGAAGCGATAGACCATGCGGATGTTTTTATAGGTGTCAGTCAACCGGCTATTTTAACACCTGAAATGATTAAAACCATGAATGACCAACCAATAATCTTTGCTTTGGCTAATCCTGTGCCTGAAATTATGCCCGATTTGGCAAAAGAGGCTGGTGCCTTTATTATAGCTACCGGACGAAGCGATTACCCCAATCAAATTAATAATGTTTTGGCTTTTCCAGGTATTTTTAGAGGAGCGCTGAACAACCGCGTCAAACAAATAACAGACAAAATGTTGATCAAAACAGCGGAAATCATAGCCTCTTTAGTTGAAAATCCAAATCATGAACTAATCCTACCGAATCCTTTTGATAAAAAAATTGCACCGGCAATCGCACGAGCAATTAATTAAATAATTATCAATCATTATTATAAATTTGATTAACCCACGATTTTGCCACCAAACATTTTTAAGATAGCGTCAACATCGGTATTATCCGGCTGATTGGGTTGTTTTTTTTCTATCTCGGGTTGGTCGACAATGACATCATTCTGCGCTGAGCTTTCTGATTGTTCGGCTGGCAATGTTTGAGATACGACCGAAGCGTTATTGCCATCATCTACGATGGATGTGGATTTTTCTGGCACCGGAACCTGATTGGCAATTTCCAAAGTCTCATCTAATACTGTAAAAAAATTAAACGACGTTCCATACACTTCTTGAAAAACTTTCTGCATAATTTCTTTGATTTTAGGCTGTTCTACTCTATCTTGATGAAACTTATATTTAAACGCTAAGCATAATACGCCATTTTTATCCCGCAATTCACAAACATGCAGGATAAAAGATAAAGAATGATTGTATTTTTTTATTTTTACTAAAACCTCACTCCACTTATCAATAATCTTGTCTATATTTATAGCTGTATTTGATAAATTTAAAGCGGCATTATCAGGTGTCGTGACGGTTTTTGGAGCCGTCAATACGGTATTCATCGGCGATGATGTCTTATTTGCATCATTGCAAGTTATGTTAACAACAGCTATTTCCAAGGGCAATTGTGCAATAAAAGACATCTTTAACTCGTTGTGTGCCGCGGTAAATACGGTTATCATACTAGCAAAAGCTGACACCGACATTTGTTGCATAACAGGCGTTAATTTTTCTTCCGTGCTATGACTGGCTGTGCGTGTAAATTTTTCCGCCAATATTGGACTAACTTTAGCTAACATTAATTTACGCAAAGTTTCAATCACATCAGCGGTAAATTGACGCAAATCAATACCCTCATCAACCAACTGATTGATCAGATAAACCGCCTTCGCAGAGTCTTTTTTATATAAAAAATCTATTAAATCAGCAACTGCTGACATGTTAGAACGAGGAATTATCAAATCAGCATGTTCATTAGTGATGTTTTTACCGCCAATAGAAAGCACCTGCCCCAATAAGCTTTCGGCATCACGCATGTGTCCCCCACTTTGCCTGGCGATTGTTTGCAAAACTTCGGCTTGCACCTTTATGCCTTCGTTATTTACGATATAATCTAATTTTTTAACAATATCTTCGGCACTGATTCTTTTAAAATCAAAACGCTGACAACGCGATATGATGGTTGTCGGTAATTGATGCACTTCAGTCGTGGCTAAAATAAAAACCACTTTTTGCGGTGGCTCTTCCAAAATTTTTAAAAGAGCATTAAAAGCCGAAGTTGAAAGCATGTGCACCTCATCAATTATAAAAACTTTATAACGATTGCCGCCAATTGCTATGCGAGCATTGCTAATAATATTTTCACGAACATTATCAACGCCGGTATGAGAAGCCGCATCAATTTCCACAATATCCAAACTGGTGCCCATGGAAATTTGCTGACAAATCTGACATTCACCGCAAGGTTCTGATTGACCAGCGCTTCTTCGCTCACAATTCAAAGACTTGGAAAAAACTCGCGCCATCGTTGTCTTGCCAGTACCGTGCGGTCCGCTAAAAAGATAGGCGTGAGCTATTTGACCGCTCTCAATTTCATTTTGCAGGGTAATTTTAACATGGTTTTGATTGACAACTTCGCCAAAGTTGCGTGGTCGATATTTTTGATATAAAGTTAGCATAAATTTAAAAAGGATTTGAAATAATTGGAACTGACCATCTGTATTGTACCCGACTACGGTAAAAAAGGCAATCTAAAAATAAAAAAGCGCTTTTTTGCAGCGCTTTTTGAATAATAAAAAAATTAATGAAATGCAATAAGTTATCTCAAGATTTATTCATAATGTTTTCCACCGCGGCCCAAGTGCTGTCACCATGCTTAGGCACTAAAATAATGGCTTCGTCGCCTATTTTGCCTTTAAAATATGTAACACTAGCTGTTAAAATTTTCCATTTTTTGCCGTCGCTTTCCACAAAAAACTCAGCATTGCTATGTGTAAGTACGCCGACGATGCGATCTCTCTCAATAGGTCCAATTTGCTTATATATAAATTTACCTAACGGGGAAATTGTTAATTTTAAAATATCACCCTCAACTAATTTTGATTTAGAGGCATAATTTGAAGGAATATTGTATTGTTTGCCGTCAGGACCTATCATGTACTGGCCGTTAAACACTCCTTCCACGATTTTACCGTTTTCCACTGCATCCCCCATGTCATCCACACGCTTATTCAAAAAGCTAAAGCTGTGTCTGTCGCCAATTTCAGAGATTTCGCCGTTTAATAATTCATTAATGCGCTGACTGCTTTCATTAACATTATTAACCAATTGTTTAATCAAATCTAATTTGGATTTTTGCAAGACAACCACGTCTTCATTTGTTTCAGTTTCAATATTTTTCGTCTCCGCATAATTGTCTTTTTTGTAATCATTGTCTGCTGATTCAGACAATGCCTCCGGCTCGCTACTTTGATTAAATATTGATGAATTGTTTTCATGTAAATTATCACCATCCTGTTCAACATTACTGTTTAACAACTGATCTATTGATAAGGTTTCATCATGACGATCAAAAACACCAAAGACAGCTTCATTCATCACTTCTCTCATCACCTCTTGATTAATTCCTTCCAAAACACTATCATCATTTTTTAATTGATTGTTCAATTTATCAATATTTTCGGTGTCATTGGTATTATCGTTATTTTCAGATTGCGACCACAAAATATTATTTTGCCCTTCAGTGATAAAATCTTTTTTGTTTTCCTGCATAAGTTTATTTTTTAATTTTTATTAAATTTTAGTTTTTATTTAATTTTTTTAATCACCACTCCCCAGCTATGATCTGTTGTCAAATCATTGGTTATTTGCCAACCGGCATCAAAAAATTGTCCATCTGTTCCGTGCCAAATAATTTTCATATTTTTGGGCAATGATAAATCGCTTATAAAATTACTGCTAACGCTTCCCGGTTGTTTTTGCAATAATAATGAATAAGAACTTAAATCATCATTTTGACCCACCAAATTTTGCCAAAATGAAACATCCTGCTTAAAACTGTTTATTTTAAACGGCAGTTTGTATTTTAACACAATATTAATTGTTTGTCCCGGATCAACTTGTGTCCAATTGGCAAAAACAGTTTTATTGAATTCATTATAAATCCTGACGCCACTAATTTCATCAATACTGGTATTCTTTTCCACCAAAGCCAGCTCAGGGTCGTCGCTTGCGCCGACAGCTGGTTCATCAAAATAAATGGCGTCTGGCTCTGAAAAACCCGTAGCCGTTAGTAATTCACTACCCTCGGGCACATAGACGCGTAAATAATTAACATTACGAACACCGGCGTAAGCCTCGCCTTTACCCGCAGTATGTTCCCGCTTAATGGTCACTGTATCAATAATACCGCCATCCGGCATGACCGAAGCCTCATGATGGATAGTTTGCCTTATTTTACGATCTGTTTTAGCACCGGCAATATTTGTGTTTATAACTGACAAATAATCCCCGTTTGTATCCTGTATAGATCCGTCCCAACCATTGGCCGATATAAAATTCTGCTGGGTTTCATCATTCAAATAAAAAAGAATGTGTTTTTGACTTAAATTTGCCGCCACCACTTGTATAATATTTGAAAAATTGTCAGCGGTAATCTTTTTAGGCAGTTGCGTTGCTATTTTTTCTACCAATTCTTTAATAATAGTCTTTGGTTTATCAGGATCAGATAAATTTTCCCGATTTTGTGCGATCTCATAAAAATTCGTGCCATCGACCACTTGAGTGCCAGCATCATCCATGGTAATTCCACCAATCACATCTAAAAAATTTTCTACAAAAGTCGGGTCAATGGCAATCACTCCGTCTACCGAAGACCCCCATCCATTTTCAAAAAACCATTGAATTTTTTTAGCCGAAGTCGGCCAATCCGGCCACCAATTGGCATCCTGAAACTCCCACAAAGAATTAATTAAATGCAAGGGTTGAGGTGCGGATATTCTTTCGTGCAATCCACCTTGCAAATCATAACTGCCACCAGCAGGCACGTCAATATTTTTTATTTCACCGCGTCTAAAATCAACCACGGCATAACTACCGATAAAACCACCGCTTGCTCTCATTTCCGCGTTATTTTGAAAAATCAATAAATAGCGAGTATCGGTTTTATGGCCTAAAAAATCAACCGCTATGTTGGTAGTATCAATAATTTCTTTGGTGCCGGCTACGATTAAATCAATGCGATTTTTTAATACTGACACCTGTTCGGCAATGGCTGGAGCGTTAGCAAGTGGCAAGGATTGGACATCAACAACATTAATATCTCGCATAATATCAGATAATTCTTGTAAATAAGGCAAGGCTTGTTCTAATTCGGTGGAAAAATCATTTAAACGCTGAGTTAAGGGCGGTTTTTGTACCTCAACCATCCCTAAATCAGTAGACATTAAATTAGGCAACTGCAAACTATTGAGCGCTAAAGAAAAAACATGTCCGGCTTTGGCGGCTTGCGTAGCCGAACGAACCAAGAGATCTCCGGTAGCGGCAACGCGCACTTTTGAGGATGGAGCAATATTAGCCACGGCTATTAAATTGGAATAACTACTAAGCGCCACCTCGGCACTGCTAAAATTTT